>Ga0315296_10003695_pt1 | contig 12710 bp, 13 predicted proteins | sample YL17G14_18_MG_FD_203921 | JGI IMG/M metagenome (GOLD analysis project Ga0315296, IMG submission 203921) | Sediment microbial communities from Yellowstone Lake, YNP, Wyoming, USA - YL17G14_18 | ecosystem: Environmental > Aquatic > Freshwater > Lake > Sediment | place: USA: Wyoming | collected... | reverse complement strand
GGGAGTTTGGGGAGATCATTTCAATACACGTGAAAAGCTCTTCGAGCATTTCCTGGCAAACCTACAGCAAGGATCCGTGATCATAGAGGAGAAGATTGACGGTGAGGAATCCAGCTTCCAAACGTTCTGCGATGGAAAACATATCGTCCCACTTCCAGATACCAGAGACTACAAGAGGGCCTTTGATGGAGACAAGGGTCCGAACACAGGAGGAATGGGCTCATACAAGAATGTGGGCGACGTTCTTCCGTTCAGTTCAGAGACTGACCGAGACACGGAAATCGATATCATCGAGAAAATCTTCCGCAAATGGAGAGTAGAAGACCGCTCAGGTTTGAGAGGGATTCCATTCTACTTGGCCTACATGCACACGGCCAAGGCGTCAAAGATACTCGAGATCAATAGTCGACCTGGAGACCCCGAGATAATCAACATCCTGCCAATTCTCAAAGAAGACTTCGTCGACCTGTGCTTCAAAATATTGGAGGAGAATCTGACCCAAGTACGAATAGAGAGAATGGCGACAGTTGTAACATACAAGGTTCCTCCAAGCTATAGTTCGTATGTCGATATTTACCCGAAGCTAGTCAACAAGACCGATGTGGACACCGCAGTTGATCTTACAAAGGCCTATGCTCTCAAATACAAATACGGAGATAATGTCCGGGTTTACCCAGCTTCTTTGGAAAGCCGTGGTGAAAAGACATATGCTCTCAAATCAAGAGCAGTATGCACCGTCGGTATCGGCACCAGCATCGAGGAGGCAAGAAGCATCTCACAAGAAGCCTTGAACTCGATTCAAGGCGGAGCACTATGGAGCAGAACAGACATAGCCTCCAAACAACATATCCAGAAAAGCATCAATCATCTATCACAACTAAGACTGAAAGAGAAAAAATGAATAAGAGAGACCCCAGAATCAGTACTGCAGCCTGACCGCATGGAGAAACTCGGGGGTTTGTTTCCTGCTAGAAATCTAAAAGCTTTATTTCTCTTGAGAAATATGGCAATATCTGAACGGCGTTGTATCATGAAAAAGACTTTCACCATGCTCAGATTTCAATACGACTACACAAAGCTCATGGCAGCGGAAAGCAGAGATTCAGATCCTAAGAACATATGTCGGCCACGATTGTCAGCTTTGCAGACGAAGAGATTTGTCTCTTTCAAGCAGGAGGCCAAGATCGCTTCATTTGTTCAATCGAGGAACATAAGCTTATGAAGGGAAAAACGCGCATCTTCATAGTTATCTTGACAGCAATTCTGTCATCGCTAATAATCTACGAAGGCTTGATTGTTCACAATACTCTTGTAGAGCTGGGTCTCTTCGGAGTATTCTTCGCCTCGCTCTTGAGTAACCTCACAGTTGTAGGCCGAGACATGTTTGTGCCCCTTTTCCTACCTCTGAGCACAGTTTACCATCCACTGGTTCTGGGCCTTGCAGCAGCTTGGGGCGGTGCTCTAGGGATGGTCACAACCTACTACTGGGGTAAGGGAATTGCCGAGGCCATGCAAAACACGGAAGAAGCTGACCCGGTATCACAATGGCTAAAACGCCATGGAATAATTGCGATATTGATCGTCGCGGCGACTCCCCTTCCCGATACTCCTGTGGTCCTTCTTGCTGGTTCATCAAGGTTTTCGCTCCTCAAGCTTCTTCTCATAGAGGGAAGCGGCAAAACCCTTTGGTACACCTTCAGCGCTTTTCTTGGCGGAACGATCTTCAGCGGTCTAACCGACCTTATCGGAGGTTATCTCACATCAGTGATTATCGTCGCTGCGTCGATCATCTTCTGCATCGTGACCTCCTGGAAGAAAAGCCGGGACTACATCGCACGATTGTTTGGACGTACAGTTCTCAGAAAGCTCTTTAGAACATGATATGTGAACCATTTCCAAGTCGGGATCAACCATTGCATGTGCTTGGCATAACCAACGGCTCTAGATCAGGACCATTTTCGCAAAGATTATTATCCTCAGCAAGCCATGAGCTTGGGTTGTGAATGAGGCGAAGTCGCCTAGACGCGCAGTTATCTGCATGCTGAAGACGGAGGTCCACGACCACGTTCTGTTCCGTCTCAGGATGGATGAACTCAGGCGTCTAGTACGAGTGCTAAGGCTTGAAGTGACAGGAGAATTCGTACAGACCGATGTCAGACCCCATGCGCGCTACTTGATAGGCAGCGGGAAAACGCAGGAACTGAAGAGCTATGTCAAGAGCAACAAGATAGAAGTGGTCGTGTTCTACAATATCCTGAAGAGTAATCAAAAACTGAACCTGATGATGTCTCTGGATTGTGAGGTAATAGACAGGTACGAGGTCATACTAGAGATCTTTGATTTGATGTCTTCCGACACAGTGTCGCAGCTACAGATAGAGGCCGCTAGATTGGACAAGCTGTATCCTTTCTTCAAACTTCGGGCTAGCCTTAAGTACTACACAGAGAGACCTTTCTTCCACAGCCTAGGTGAGTACGCGTATCACGGTCAGGTCAGGGCGCTTACTGGTCACATCAGTAAGATAAAGAAGAAGATCGAGGTCCTGAAGTCCGAGAAGAGAGACCAGATAAGAAAGAGAAAGGAGCTAGGTTCCCCGACAATCTGCATAGCAGGATATTACAACGCAGGGAAGACGAGTCTGTTTAACGCTCTAACCGGAGAGTCCAAGAAGGTGAGCGACCAGCCTTTCACAACGCTCACAAGCAAGTATCAGCGCATATACCTCAACAACGATCAGACTCTATTGTTCATAGATACAATAGGGTTCGTCATAGACCTAGATCCACGTTTGATCAAGTCTTTTGAGCTGAACCTAGAGGACATGAGAAGTGCGGACATTGTGCTGCTGCTTCTCAGCGTCGATGACACTTTTCCCCTTCTTTCATTGAAGCTCAGAAGCGGTATCAAGCTTCTTGAGGACATGGGGGTCAATAAGAACAGCATAATCGTCGTTTTCAACAAAACAGATCTTCTTCAGCAGGGTGAAACTCAAGAAAAAGTCGAGAAACTCTGCATAGAAGAAAAGGGTTTAGCATGGGTTACTGTCTCAGCTAAGAAGAAGGTAAACCTAGAAAGACTGTTGGAGGCAATTCAAGAAAAGGTCCGCGAAATTAGAGTCGAGCCGCTGCCAGCAGTGGTCGAGGGCAGTTAGTAGCGTGAGCTCCAAGGGAATGCACAGAAAGGCCAAAGAAACCTTGATGCTGTCGTCCCAATGCTTCTGAATTGAAGCAAGTTGGCTATTTCCGAGGGAGCTTTCCTCTGCGGATAAGTCCAATGACTTTAACTGCGACCAAGAAAGAATCAAATGGATAAGCTTGAAGATCACTGGAGACATCTCGCAACTCAGGATACCAATGAGAAACAACCCTCTTGGCTGCACTTTCTCCTATTTGCTGGTTAACGATGCCACTCTTGTGGACTTGGGTGTAGGGACGAAAGATGCCGAATCAGCCTTGAAAAGCCAGCTCGGAGAAAATGGTCTACGAGTCTCAGATATTGAAAAAGTAATAATCACACATTTGCACAATGACCACATAGGACTCTTGCACTACATTAAGTCCTCTTCAAAGGCATCGATCTATGTACATGAAAAGGCCCTCGACATTCTCAATCAAAGATCCGGGATGGCCGTCAGAGGACAGTCGGGAGTTAAAGAAGAGACAAGACTGCTTGGAGGAGGAGAACTGCTTAAGCTAATGGGCACCGTCGAGGAGGTCCTCCGACCTAATCCCAATTTTGTGGAGATAGACGAGACACTTCAGGATGGCGAAGCAATGAAGTTGAGGGAAAAGACTCTTGGCGTGATTTGGACTCCTGGGCACGCTAGAGAGGAAATCTGCTTATATGATTCGGATGAACAAGTGCTTTTCTCTGGAGATCATGTACTCCCAGAAATAACTCCTCACATAAGCCTGCACGCCTTCGAAAAGGGCAATCCTCTCCTAGACTATCTTAGCTCCCTAGACAAAGTCAAGGGACTGAAGGTCAAGCTTGTGCTTCCCGCTCATGAGCATATTTTCTACAACCTCGAAGAGAGAGTTGAGCAGATAAAGCGTCATCACAGAGAGAGATGCAACGAGATAGAGAACGAGCTGAGAAAAGGAGAGAGAACTGTCTACCAGATCTCGGCGCATATTTCATGGAACAGCCGTCCCTGGAATCAAATGCCTTTTTGGACTAAGCGAATGGCAGCAGCTGAGACTCTAACTCACTTAGCCTATCTCGAAGAAAAACGTGAAGTCACTGAAAGAACGGTCGACGGTGTGATGTACTTCAGCCTGGCCAAGCAGTAGCGAATCAGCTGAAGACTTCTTGATTAATCCATCGAGAAAGCATCAGCCCTGAGGAATACACTGAGAAGTAGCATGAATACGCAGCTGGGGCAAGGGAAGCCCTTATCACCGTCATCCAAAAGGCTTTTGACAGATAACAGCTATTAGAAGCTGAGGAAGACCCATGTCTACAAGAGCAAAGAGATTGGCACTAGATTGGATAGAGAGAAACAAAGCTGAACTTGTAAAAGCAAGTGACAGGATTTGGCAATGGGCCGAAGTCGGACTGCAAGAAACCAAAACTAGTAAGCTTCTTGCTGACACACTCGAAAAGAATGGCTTCAAGGTCCAACGAGAAGTCGCGGAAATGCCTTCAGCCTTTGTGGCAACATACGGATCAGGGAAACCCGTGATAGGAATCATGGGAGAGCTAGATGCTCTTCCTGGACTCTCACAGAAAGCCGTGCCATACAAAGAACCACTCGTAGAAGGAGGAGCAGGCCACGGCTGCGGACACCATTGCTATGCTGTTGCAGCATTAGAAGGCGCCCTAGCAGCAAAGGCAGCAATGGAAGCTGAAAAGATCAAGGGTACGATCAAGTGTTTCGGCTGTCCAGCAGAAGAGACACTCGTCGGAAAAGTCTTCATGGTCAGAGACGGCATTTTTAATGGCGTCGATGCCTGCCTAGGACATCATCCGGGAAGCATGAACTCGGCCAGTTTAGGAAGCGGAAACGCAATGAATTCTGTCAAATTCGAATTCTTCGGCGTAGCTTCCCATGCCGCGGGCTCACCTGAAAGGGGAAGAAGCGCCCTCGACGCAGTTGAGCTGATGAACATCGGAGTAAACTACATGAGGGAACACATCGTGCAGGAGGCAAGGATACACTACGTAACAGAAGATGGGGGACACGAGCCTAATGTCGTTCCACCCTATGCTAGAAGCTGGTACTACGTAAGAGCTCCGACAAGGGACCTTGTCGACCAGTACTACGAATGGGTTCTGAAGATCGCAGATGGCGCAGACCTCATGGCAAACACGAGCCACAAAGTAAAGTTCCTCACTGGCGTTCATAACGGCGTTTCAAACAAGGCCCTCGCAGAACTCATAGTTGCAGATATGAAGGAAATAGGTGCGCCCACATACGACGAAGCCGAACTGGCGTTCGCTAAGGAGCTATCGAAGTCCATACCACGCGAAGTCAAAAAGACTTCGCTTCAGCGAAGCACCTTGCCAGATGCAATGGACCTCATAGATGTTGATCTAAACAGCAGAATATATGTCCCAATGGGCGAGGAAAGGAGAGGAGGAGGGGGCTCTTCAGATGTGGCAGATGTTGCGTGGAACATGCCCACACAGCAGTTCAGCACAACTATGTTTGTCGTAGCATCTCCTGGACACTCATGGCAAAACACTGCATCGGGGGGCACGACAATCGGACACAAGTCCTGCATCTTCGCATCGAAGGTGATGGCAGCCACAGTGATCGATCTCCTGACGAAGCCAGAGCAACTTAATAAAGCAAAAGAAGACTGGAAGGAAAGAATGAAAGGTCTAACATACAAGTCTCCGCTCCCACGAGATCTGAAACCTCCCTTAGATCAACTTCCACACATTCCCACAAGAGAATAGATTCCAGGAAAACATCCATTCTCATTCCATCTTTTTCTCTTTGTTCCAGAAGAGGACATCTCTTGCCAGAAAACAATGTCGATGCATTACACGCAAATAGCTATCGCTCAGACGAGACAGCTGAGTCCTCTCAAAAAGGAAAAAGCCCCAGGATTGTCTCTTCCATTGAATCGTCCCAATAATCACTTGTATATCGATCGATTTTCATTTTTACTTTTGTAATCACGAGTCGTGTCGGAAAGCCTGCCTGATTGATTATACGATCGAGAATACTCAGTCGTTCGTCTTCTGTGTCTCTGGGGCGATTGGCTTGCACACGCGTACTATAATATACTCTACCAAGCAGACCCACTAAGCGAATTCCTTTATAAACCACCTATAGGTATAAGGGCCTCCACATACAGGACCCCCATACAGATTTCACAGACACAACAAAATCCGCTCATATACCTTTAGAGGCCCTAGTGCTTCACACACATGGCCCCCATCATTTTCCACAAAACAAACCCACATATGTGGTCCCCATGCATATCCCTAGATGCACAGCCCCATTCACATACGAGCCGCCATCGCGATTCCACAGGGACACAGGTGGGTTCACCCCTTTAACATCAGAAGAAGTATTGTTCAGGTCAATTTGGTGCGGCCGCCGGGATTTGAACCCGGATCTTCAGCTTTCCCCGAGAGTACCGCGTGGGGGGCTGACATCTTAACCAGGTTGGAATCCGCCATGGAAATGCCCACGGCCGCCTGGTAGCCTTCGGCCGCCCCTCGGAGATCTGATTATCTGAGAGGCAAAGAACTATTAAGCTTTCTCTCAACGATCTATGCTTGAAGGTTGATCTTGTTGAACGAGACAGAGAGATGCCCAAAATGCGGCGGGGAATTGCAGGATGGGAAGCTAGGTGTCAGAATCATGGAGACGGGATCTTCTCGAACAGACCCATTCGCCAATGCCATGATGCTTCGAACAGATCTTGTGACTAGCCTAGGCATGATGGGTCAGGGAGGAAACATCTCCGTAGAAGGACCTTTCTGGCAAGAGCTCACGGGGAAAGAAACTGGATGGTTTTCAAAGAAGAAAGAGGCCAAGATCTTCTCCGTGCGGGGCAAGCGATGCACGCTATGCGGTTACATAGAGTTGTATGTTGACCAGTTGCAGAAACAGGAATGAATGCTCTTCTTTTTCAATATCAAAGAAGCCACATGGAATTGCGTTGACGGAAAGGTATAATATACCCATCTTTCATGCTCACATGTTTCAACGATTCCGTGAAAAGTGACTGGAATGATAATCGATTAAATCCAAGAACAAGCTAATTGGGCATGCTGTCAACTCCGTTGCTTAAGGTTTTCTAACAAACACATGCGTCCCGACAAACCGCCAATCTATTATAACAGGCCGATCTCTCGAAGGCATAGAGTGTCTAGCCAGACATAGGATGATATAAGTTGACCGAAGAAACTTTAATATGCCCCAGCTGCCATCGAGAGGTTCCTAGAACCATCTACTGCATATACTGCGGCGCAGTATTGAAGCTCGAACCTCCACCACAAAAGCTAATCGAGAAGGAACCACCGAGACAGCAGAAAGAGGAAAGACCGAAGATGGAGCCGATTCCACAACAACCCGAAGCTGTGCTTGTATGCGTAGACCCTGACATACAATCTCTGATGGGAGAACTCAGGAACTACTTCGTTTGGAGAACAAGACTTCTCTACATGCTTAGCGAAGGAAAAGCCTCTCAACCAGTCTTTGGCAAGCTTTTCAATGAGTATCAATGCAAGATCGAGGAGCTATCTCAGGCGAGACAAGAGAAAACGAACCACTTCGACGAGGAATCTAACAGTACAAGCAAAGAAATGAACCAAAAAGAACTCGAGCTAGAGGAGCTCAAGGTCCGGCATGCTGTAGGTCAAATGGATGATGTCAATCTACAGGAAAAGTCTCCTGTTGTGCAGGACAAGATAGACAGCTTCAAAGAACAACACGAGCGAGCCTGCATCCAGTTGGGCCGTCTAGATAATCTGCTTCAAGGAATGAACCTGAGCGAAATCCTTGAGTTGGAGGACATGACAAAGCACTGTCAGGAACATCTGCCGGAATTGGCCCAAAAGGGGAGAATAGCTAAAGACACAGAAGAGTCAATCTTGAAAGCTCTTGATGACGCGACGAAAGTCTTTGATCCCCTACTCAGGGACAAGAAAAATGAACAAAGAAATCTGGAAGACGAGCTTTCAGCTCTGGAGACTCGTCACAAGGTCGGGGAACTGTCTGATTCCGATTTTGAAACGTCGAAAGCGCAACTCCAGAGAAGGATCGGAGAGATTTGGGAGCATTAGGGCACTATCCCACTTTTTTATGTGGCAACGCTTGATGTAAGTACGAATTGAAAGCTCAGCAAACTCTTTAAAGCTGCTGGCTGCGATCCTTTTGTCGCATGGTGGTTGCGATGAATGACAGAGGCTTAGGACTTATGTTGGTGAGTACTAGCGTAGTTGTTATGGTTGGATACTTTTTCTGGGCTCTCGGTCCATATCTAGGCATCTCTTGGATTTCTAGGGAGATCAGTGATTGGGCGATTAGGTTGCCGATTATTCTAGGAGTGTATTTGGGCCTTTCCATAGTTTTGTGGGTGGGGTATACAATGATAACGACACCGCCTCCGATCCCAATGGACAAGCCCTTAGAGATAGAACGCGAGGAGAAGAACTCTGAAGGCAAAGACTAGCTGTCTCAGGAGCCTGCCAACGGGAAAGTCGGTTGCTACGCAGTTGTTCATTCTATTGCGGCATGCCTTTTTCGCAGGTCTTCTTCCTTCTTGCCCATTCTGTGCATGAGTTCTGCTATGATGCTATCAAGAAACACAAGAGCTGAAAGCTCAAACATTGTTCCTAACGGGGCCAAAGGCTCATGCTCGCCCATCATTTGCCTGCTTATGTAATCATCCTCACGGGCTATCTTGGTCCTACCCTTCACTTCCACAACATAATCTGAAATCGAACCAAGAGGTGAATCAGGATGAGAAGTAATAGATAGTACCTTTGCTCCAATCTCCTTAGCCACCTCCGCTTGAGTCACCACAGTGTTTGTTGTGCCTGATCCAGAGATTGCAACTACCAGATCACCGTCTCTAAGTGCAGGGGTGATAGTTTCTCCGATTACGTAAACATTGAAACCCAGATGCATAAGCCTCAAAGCGAAGCATTTGCCAACGAAACTGCTCCTTCCGGTTCCAATGGTCACTATCTTCTTATCTTTTGCATCCAGAATCACCGCCAGCATCGTCTCGATCTCCTTCTCGGATATTCCTTCGATCACGTTTTCTATGCCTGTTATGATTTCCGAGGAGATCCCTTTGAGATGGCTCATTAGCTCGTTTCTCCCGTTTCTTATTCTACAGTTTTCTCCAAGTATATAAATCAGGGGCCGGTCTGGTATATACCTGCCTTATATTCAAACCGACATATATATAAGCATCCAAGAAGTGACCATATACGCGAATCCATTCTTTCAAGTTTTGCGGTGCAAATCCACATATTGTTTCTATGTAGTCTTCTCCAGAACCTTTATGATTGCTATCTCAGATATTGCAGATCCGTATTCCGTTATAGTTTTCACCTCACTCAGAATTGACCGAAGGCTTGGCGCGACTTCAAGTTCATCGTTCCTCTTTTGGAGCAGGTCAAGGAATTCGTGCTCTTTGAGCTCTACCACACTACTCATCTTCATGGCATCACTGGCTATTTTCACGTCCCCGGTGAATGTGCTCTCCATAGCTTTCTCAATTACTGTGAAGGCTAGAGAACTGATCTGATCAAGCAAGTTCATAAATTCCTGAGATACGTCTCTTGCGTGCTGTCGAAGCTCCAAGTACTTCTTTGCCAGGGTCTCTGTGTGATCCCCTATCATGCCCAGAAACCGGGAGATCAGACTGTTTTGAATTATCTCAGTGGGTTCGTTTATGCCTATGTCTCGAGCGAGAACCCAAGACTTCTGAGCTGAAGAGAGAAGCCTTGTTATAAGCCAATATGTAGTATCAGCCTCATGTTTACGGCTTATCGCATCTTTCACAAGTTCAGTGTCTTCATCTCTCAAGCCATCTCTTGTCTCTTTAAACATTGTTGAAACGATCATATAGAGACGTCTCATCATTGTTGATATAGGGAAACTAGCCGGATTTATTGAAGACTGAAGGAGAACGTGCTTCTCGCTTTCTTCTACGATTCCGATGCCTAGGAGGCGTTGAGTAACGTCTCTAATGTTCTCTATCTGCTCGCGTCTGAGTCGCCCGACGGAGATGATTCTTATCACGTTTCTCCCAAGCACGTAGCTTCCTACGACCACTCTGGCCAGAGTGACAGGGTCTTCATATTGATCAGCGTCGATGGTGACTATATCTTCCTCGGACTTTCGCGGCTCAATAAACAATCTAAGTGAGCCATCACTCTCTTCGTAGAGAAATATGGTACTGCCTCGCTTCAGTTCCTTCCTCTTCGCCCAATCTGCGGGAAGAGACACTGAAAGCGTTGAGTGACCTACTTTCTGAACCTTTCGGGATTCTTTCATGCAGGTTCATCATAGGGACTATTGTATACTATTTATATTTTGTGCTGTGAAATATATATTCGTGCAAATGACATACTCAAGCAATGCGAAAAGCCGGGAACAACAGGGTCGGGAACGAAAGGAAGAACCTTATCCATAAGAGAAGAACGAGGCCGGCTGCAGACAGCGTGAGTGCATAGTAATCGCTTCTCATCAACCTGAGGTCATATAGATCGGTCCTGTTCTTCACGGCCCCGAAAGCCCTTGACTCCATGGCCTCGGCCAGATCTAGGCTTCGTCTGATAGAGTTTATGATGAGAGGCAATAGTATCGGTAGATAGTTTCTTATTCTTTTGATGAAGTTGCCCTTTTCAAGCTCTAGACCTCGTGCTTTCTGAGCGTCCATGATCGTCTGCGCCTCTTCGGATAAGACGGGAACGAAGCGTATCGCAGTAATAAAGGCGAAGCATAGCTCATAGGGGACGCGACTCCTCTCAAGCGCCAAGCTGAGCCTATCAGGAGAAGTTGTGAGGAAGAACACAGAGAAAACCGTTATCAAGACTAGGAATCTGAGAGTCATAGACAAGGATATCTCCAGAGTCTCCGAGGTGAGCACTTGTCCCAGATAGAAGTAGTTAGCGAGCAGATTGGTGCTGAAGATAATAACACAAAGCAAAGAGGCCCCCCGTAGAGTTCTTAACCATTCCCTGTAGACTTTGCTGACGACCAGCAAAGGTATCTGGATGAAGAATATGATCATCATTGGCAGAAGACTCGAGAAAAGGATCGTTGCCAAAAAGAGAACTGATGTCATGAAGAACTTCACCCTAGGATCCATCTTATGCAGCAGGGAGGAGCCGGAAGTGAATCTCAGACCTTCTAACATGGTCATTGAGTAGACACCTTAAGTTGGCAACATATAAGCTCGTAAGCTTCGTCTACGTTTATTGCTTTGTAAGGAAAACCGAGTTCCGCCAGCTTTAAGAAAGCCTTCGCGATCTCAGGGGGACTCACAGAAGCTTGCTTCAGCGATTCCACATTGGTAAGCAGCGAGCCCGCCGGACCATCAGCTATGATCTTCCCCTTAGCCATTAGGACCACTCTAGGTTTACACTCTGCAACGAACTCGACATCATGCGTCACCATTACAACCGTCTTTCCTTGGTCCCTGAGTTGAAGTAGAAGGTCTTTAAGTCGCTTTTTTTGAGCATATTCCTGTCCAATTGTAGGTTCGTCAAGAATCAACACGTCAGGATTCCAAGCAAGAATCGAGGCTAGGGCAACTCTCTTCCTTTCTCCTCCACTCAGCGTAAAGGGGTTATCTCGACGATATTTTGCGATATCGAGAAGATTGAGGGTCCAGGAAACCTTTTCCTCTATGGAAGACTCATCAAAGCCAAAGTTTCGGAGAGCAAAAGCGATCTCAGCCTCAACACTCTCTGAGAAGATCTGGTCGTCAGGATTCTGAAAGACCAGCCCGACAGTCCTCGCAATGGAAGCGACGCTCATTCCCCGAATGTTCTTTCCCGCTATATACACTTCGCCCTTACTAGGTCTCAGAAGGCCATTAAAGTGCTTAACCAACGTTGTCTTGCCGGCACCGTTTTCGCCCATGATGGCCAAGAATTCACCTTGTCTAATCTCAACAGATACGTCGTCTAGGGCATTCACACTCCCCCGGTAGGAAAAACGAAGGCCCTTGGCCTGCACGATAGGATCACTTTCCGCCGTTCTGTTAGTAGTACTCTCATCTGTTGCTGGTTTTCCCCGAATTGATCCCTCTGCGGGGATTCTATTGGATAGTCCCTCTAACCGCTTCCTAAGAGTCTCAGCTAGATCAACTGGGGTGAGTACCTTGGCTCCTAGATCTATCCCAGCATCTTTTAACCTGCGTAATAGCAGAGAAATCTTGGGCACGCCAACTCCTACTAGCTTCTCTTCATCCATTAGAACCTGCTCTGGAAGCCCATCGGCTATGATCCTCCCTTGATGCATGACCACAACTCTATCGAGGTAAGGAGCTACTAAATCCAATCTATGCTCAATCAGAATAACGGTTATGCTCAACTCCTTGTTCAACCAGTGCAGAATCTGAAGGATCTTCTCCGCTCCAACAGGATCTAAAAATGATGTCGGTTCGTCCAGTACTACTATTTCGGGCTTCATTGCCAAGATGGACGCGATTGCCAGCCTTTGCTTTTGCCCCCCAGACAGTTCATGAGGGGCTCGGTTTCTAAGAGAAGATATCCCCGTGACA
>Ga0315296_10003694_pt1 | contig 12710 bp, 11 predicted proteins | sample YL17G14_18_MG_FD_203921 | JGI IMG/M metagenome (GOLD analysis project Ga0315296, IMG submission 203921) | Sediment microbial communities from Yellowstone Lake, YNP, Wyoming, USA - YL17G14_18 | ecosystem: Environmental > Aquatic > Freshwater > Lake > Sediment | place: USA: Wyoming | collected... | reverse complement strand
TAAGCAAGAACTCCAGCCTAGACGTCATGCTAGGCCTAGCCGATATAGCCTACGACATATTCCTCATCAGCCTTAAAGACGAAAACAAGAAACTCACCACAAGACGCATGCGACAAATAATAAAGGATCTCAGCAAACTGAAAGAAGCCACATCAAAAACCTAATCTCCAAACTAAACAAACTGAAACTAAAATACGCCTTCACCGGCGCCTAGCGCGCGCAAAAGTGAATGTTACATCATTTCATGGGAAATCCTGTAAAAAATCCTGCAAAAATCCTGTAAATGCCAAAAAAAGAATGAAGTCTCGAATCTCTGTCATCAAACATGAGAAATTCCTGAGTCAAGCGGAGCATTTTTGCAGTGTGACAGATCAGGCTGAGTTCAGGCTTCTAGGCTGATTCTGAGCCGAGTTAGTCAGTTTCTATGGACTTTTCGCTTGAATGTTCGTTTGACTCAAGCGCTTGACCCAAGCAAAGCTCATATCTAGAATCGTGCACTGAGCGTTCGAAGGAGTCTGAACGCAGAACAAGAAGAAGACGACTCAGAACAGGAATCGCTTTCAAACCTGAACTGCTCGAACAGCTCGACAGGTACACTCAGGCTCACAGAGAAGGTAACAGATCAGAAGACAGAAATCAGTCATAGACCCCTGGTTCTACGTTTCTGCATAGAATTTCTATGCACACACACAAATTGACGGTGGTTGGGGCAAGTCGCCCGCTAGTGCGGGCATCAAATGAAGATTTCTCCCTAGATTATTAATGCACAAACACACTTATAGTGGAGAATGGTGGTGTAAATGTCCAGAAGAGCAGATGGGGCTGCCCTGAAGATTATTTTAGTTTTGCTTGGAGTGTTGACAGGTTGGACTGCAGCAAGTTATGCATTTATGTATTTCATAAGGAATGGAGTTGCTTCTGATTACGCTACAGGTTATTCTATCATTTTGTGGATTGCTGTCTTTGGAGCCTTTGGGCTTATCGCTTTCAAGGTAAAAAGAAGATAAACAACTCCAACACCTAGGACTGTTCTGACGATTATGGCTTAGTGGAGAATTATGTAGCGAGATGAAAGCAGGGGCAAAGACATATTTATTCTTAGGAACTGTAGGTTTTTTTGTTTTCTTGCTGAATCTTGCTGAATTGTTAAGTGGTCAAGGTGACCTAATCGACATACTTGAAGCGACTTTTTTCCTTGTTCTTTCTATTGAAGGCTTTGTCTCATACCTTAGAATGAAGGGGAAAACGCAATTTCACTTCATATCGTGAGTTTGGTCGGTTGGATAGAATTTCTATGCACACACACAGAAATTACGTTAGTGCGCGCTATTACTAGACCTCTGATTTTCTTGTTTCCGAGTGCTTATGTGCGACAGCGCGCGCAATTAGAGAATCAGGAGAGCTCGGCATATGTTAACTATGGAAACTGTTGAAGTTAAACAATTCCTCAAATGGTTTCTTCTTTCTTGGTTTTGGTTGCTCGGCGGGATAGCCAAGGGTTACCAATGCAACAACTTTCCAGTTATCAGGGATTTTTAGCAATTCCTTGACTTTTTCTTCGTTGCAAGCTCCTACCCAACATGAACCGATCCCTAAAGTCCACGCGCCAATAACCATGTTCTGCATTGCAATTGTGGTGTCAACAACGGCCCATTTTCCAGTCAAAAGTGATTTTACGTCTGCACACCCAACAATAGCGACGGGAGCATATTTGACAAAACGGTTAATCAAATTATCGCACAAGTTCTTTAGTATATCATGATCCTTCACAATGACGAAACGAATAGGCTGTCTATTAGCAGCTGAAGGAGCCTGTCTGCCAGCCTCAAGAATTTGCTGCAAGATCTCTTCAGATATATCTTTGTTTTCATAGCGTCTAATGCTCCTTCGGCTGAGAATTAAATCAAGAAGAGACATAATCCTCACATTCTTCCTTAACTCTTCTTTGTATTTCCAGCAACAACTCTTAAAAAAGTTTGTGAGTAGGGCAGAGCGCCAAAGGGTGTTTTAGCCGAGCACTACACCTCTTCTTTTTCCCATAAATCGATAAACGCCTGGTATCAACACTGCGCGCGCACGCCCGACAGGCGCAAATATGTAAACCCAGGCTGCTACAGCAAACACTATCCACATGGCTAACTGTGCCAATGCAAGATAAACTAGTTTGTAAGCTAAGAACATTAGTGTGGTCAGCGTGCCCATGCCAAACATTATGCTTAACATGGGAAGCAGATTCCAGTTTTTCCCTGCTTTTGTATAAGGCGGCATCCTGATATACAACACTGAAATGCCTAGAAAACCCTGAAGAAGGAACAGGAAGACATCCAGAAAGAATGCTGCAACAAGGAGCACTGACTGCGATAATACACTGCTCAAGTCAGGAAGCCCAGTAAGGAGTACTGTTAAGCTAGCAAACATGAAACCAGAAAGCAGAGCCAATGCATTAATGACGTTTGATACTTGCGCAACGTATTCTGAATAATCCTCTTTATCAGACATTCCAATTCCATCAAACGACATATCTTCTGTTTCAGTTTTTATGACTTGCGCGCATGAGTATTTTGGTTGGTTGGTTGGATAGAATTTCTATCCCCAAACCCAAACCCAAACTAACTCTCTAAATAACTCTCCACCTCTCTCTATTTCTATCTAACTCTCTATCTTATCACGAAACACCGCACACTCTCACACTCTCTATCTCTCACTCTCACACACAGAAGTCGGAAGCGATGCAGGAATAAGCTTCCCTCCTGCTACATGAAAAGCAAAGCAACGACACCAGTAAATATATTGTAAACGTTTACCAATATTATCGAAAGCGAGAGGGTCAGAAGAGATTGCTTGAAGAAGCTGAACGGGGATTCCAAAAAGCTGTAGTTGGATTAATTCTAGGTATTGTCCAATACTTTGTCTTAAGTGCTGTTCTCACGACAATGATGGGTGAATCAGGTAAGAGTTTAGCGATACTTGTGAATATTTTTTCGATACTGATGGGGCTGACTCAATTAGAAAGAGCAAAATACTGGGGATTATTCTACGCGCTGGGATACTTTGCAGGATTATTCCTCATTGAGCAATACCTCATGGAAAGCTGGGAACAGCTAATATACCTGCTAGTGATCGGCGTGTATATACTCCAAAAAATCGCTAGAAGAGCGAGAAACTGGCACATTCTTTGATTCTAATGTTGAAGTCGCGCGCAAGTGCATCAAATGGTTTGAGGACTTATTAACTTAATAAGTTCAATTGCGCGCATTTTCTCTTTTTATCGTTTTCCACAAATCGTTAATGCAACTTGCAAGACAGAATGTAGCATTGTTGATGGAGAGAGGAGGTGATAAAGCTATGAGAATGACTTCATCTTCTACTCTGTTAGGCATTGTGCTGGCTGTATCTATATTTGGTGCAGGAGTAGTTACTGACAGATTGACCAATGTCAACATAACAAATTTCCCTTTAGATGAACAAGGAAACCTCAAAATCACGATGGCGGAAAAGCCTTTACAAAAATACAAGAATGCTGTAGAAATAAAGGCTCTAGATCATTCTTCACATCAATACGGGGGAAATGAATATGGCGTGTTCTTCTACCCTGTCAACCTCACTCTTCCTTTCGCTTTCACCCCTAACGAGAAATCCTTGAACATCACAGACGTATGGGTCGCTGTTGGCATAATTATATGGGACTACACAGACTGGAAACTTGATGTAATGATAAATAATGGGACATCAGTCACGTCATCTGTACAATGGTGCTATCTTACGAGTATCAACAGGTTCACAATACATATCGAAGATCCAAGTATCTACAATTCCATCGTCAACGGAATCAACACATTAACAGTCGCATCCAGAAGATGGGTAGATGGTAGGTGGGACCTTGGATGGTGTACAGCTTACGAGGCATCCATCTTCATTGAATATGAATACCAAGCCTAAACTCTTCAGAAAACCCAAATAGAACCCAAGCCTAAACTTCTCCTCTTTTTTCATGGAGACGTTGACTTCTCTACTAGCCACATCATAGGTATGCGTAAGCCTCCGGAAGCAATCTCAAACTTGATTTTGGAGACACTTTCGCTTGAGGTTTCTCCGCCAAGTTCTGCTATGAGAAAACGGACACCACCTTTGGTATCCTTTGCCTTTACAACTGAAAGTTCAAATTTGATCGTGCCAACTACTCCGCAGCCTTTGCCTTTCATGCCTTCTCTAATGCTTTCGATGGTTGAGCTGACTATTTCCTTAAGGTCCTCACTTATTTCAACCAAGTGCATCACTCAAACAACATAGTCTTTTTCAAGCTTCACTAAAGCTTTTTGATAGCGCGCGTGGTTCAAATTATTCGTCATAGTTCCCAATTCTGATTTTGAGGCTTTGCTCAATTGACATTATCTCCTTGTCAGAGAAACGTATGGGTTCATTCTTAATGTAGTCAGAGAGACATGGGTCCGCCAGTTTCTTAATTTGAACAACTTTGCACCCCCATTCTGGGTCCTTAGATATTTTGAGGCTAGCCTTACTATTCGTGAACAAAACAACTGCATTTACGTAAAGAGGCTTCTCCTTGAACACTTCGCAATTCTTTATGATGTCCTTAATTCTGAGCGCATTTGAATTTGCTTGCTGACTTGGGTTTCCTTTTATGCCCTTCCAGTAACCATCATAAGTAACAACTCCTTTGTTATTCTTTGTCTCAATGACAAATATGCCTGTAGGTCCAACTATTATATGGTCAATGTTTCCACTACGTTTTCCGTCCTTAAGCAATGCATCATTGAATATCGAGTAATCGCTGCTCAGTTTATCTGAAATATTCTTGACAGCATTCCTTTCTCCTGTAAGTCCGCTCTTGTAGGTTCCATACGGAAGCATTATGAAAATAATACCTAAGGTCGAGAACATTCCCATTAGGAACCCACGATTGACTTCAAATCTTCCCATGTCGATGTAGAAAGGCAAAAGGCGAATGGAAGTGAGGAACAAAAACGCGAAGGGAATTAGAAATAGCAGTCCTCGCTTCAAGTATTTTTTGGCTTGTTTTTCGGAATAAGTGCCCATGGGTTTTAGTTGCCGAATCATTAGCATATCCTGCAGACAGTGTTGATATTCAAGCCAATATAACGTTGTCCACGAGTTTTTTTGTCAAAGCAGAATATCCGGAAAAAGAAAGCAGCGCGCGCTATTTCGTGCAAAGCCGATTACCCTCACCCCCGCAACAAGACGCGCGCGCATGTGCATTTTGTTCTGTTGGTTGGATAGAAATTCTATCTTTTTCTTCTTCTAACTCTCTCTTCTCCCTTACTTCTACCCATTGACACACACAGTCAACTAACACACATAACTATCACACACAAGACACAAAAATCTAAATGTGTGAGATTTGATAATCGATAGCGAATCTGGTAGGATTTATCATGCGATTCATAAGAAGGTCAGAAGACAAAGGAAAGAGCCCATTTGAGGCTTTTGTCCTAATCGACAAGCCAGATGTTAAGGTAGTCACAGCCTCATATTATGAAAGACCGTTCTTTATTGCGATGGGAACATCTGAACAGAGGCAAGTAGAAGGTATGGCAAAAATGGAGCTACCTGTGGGTGGTGAAGGGAAATATCATTCTCAGACGGTCTTGAAATGGAATATTTTTTATAATCCAAAGGTTCTCCCGGATTTTATGCCGATCGAGAGAATTAAAGACCTCGTGACTTCAACAACCTCAATTGCATCAGGAAGTATCGACGTTTTTGGAAAGAAAACCGAGTTAACGGAAGCTGGCGCTAATGAAATTCTTCGTTTGCAGAAAGGCGTCCCTAAAACGTGGGAACTCATCGCAGAGTTCAAAGAGCACTGTAAAGCTAGAAAATGGGAAACCTCAGAACATGAGGATTTGGTTAAAACTGCAGACAAATATCACCTCTTTCTGTGGGCTCAAACTGTTAGTCCGCACATCTTTAAGAAGGTGTCAGAAACTCACAAAACAGCCAGAAGAGAACGCTCTTCTTATAGGGTTATTAACGTCGCTTACACGGCTTGGCTGTTTTCAGAACCTGTACCCAACGAGTTATACAAAATGGTAAAGGAACAGCCTGAATTTACTAGAACCGTCGCAATTTATGACTTCAGTAAGGCATATCTGGCAACACCGGCTGTGACAAAACTCAATGAAACTGACAGTGAAGTGTTCCGAGAGTTTGAAAATTTCTCGCAAAATCGCTGGAATCTAAAATATCGTGGAATATGCATGACTCCATAGAAAACGTAGGTCGCTGTAGAGCTGCATTAATATTTTAAGGAGAATACGCGCGCGCGACCATACTTAACGGATTTCCTGCAAAATAACGAGAGAAAGCAGGGAGAACACGGTGAAACTAAGATGCGGTCTAAAGAGTTTGATACAGAAGATTCTTTCACAAATGATAAATGCAAGGACAAATAGCATTAATCGTGCAGTTTTGAGAAGGGGAGAGTGGGGGAATTGAGAAGGAAGGCTGTTTCTGGAATACTGCTGGTTTTGCTGTTTGTAGGCATGTTAACTATGGCGTTTGACGCTAAAGCGATTGTGGCAGAAAATGACAACAATGAAAACGAAAAATCCCTCTTAATCGAGGTTCCACAATCTGCAGATTATGGAATAGCTCCTGAAGGAAAACCAACTGAAGAACAAGCAAGAATTGTGGAACATAGAATGTCAGCTCTCGAACTGGCAGACTTGAAACGGGACATCGGAGTGCGGGAGGACCAACGGGATTATTGTCTGGTCATCAATGGTCATGGAACAGGATTGAGCCCGCCAACCGAAGAGGAGTGGGCAGAAATTTCGAACAGAGCCTACATCGTCGAAAGAATTTCCATTGATCCAACGATTCAATCGCCCTCAAGTGTGGATCATTCCACTGAACCGTGGTTTCCACCCATAGGAAACCAGGACGGAGAAGGCTCATGCACGACGTGGGCCGTCGGATATTACATGAAGACTTTTCAAGAAGCAAAGGAGCATGAATGGGATTTGTCTGATGCTACGTGGGAAGGGGGATACTATGGGTACCCAACTCCAGCATATCAAAACAGAATAATCAGCCCAGATTTCATTTATCATCTAACCAATTGGGGAGTAGATCAGGGCTCTTCTTTCTACAACGCAATTAACTTGGTCTGTTCACTTGGTGCAAGTTCTTGGGAAAAAATGCCATACGATCCTGCTGATCACACGACTTGGCCTTCAGAAGAAGCTTGGAGAGAAGCCCCACTGTATCGAGGGAATAGCAGTGGTTACGAAATTATAACTATAAGTACAGATGCGGGCTTGACGAATCTCAAGAATTGGATAGTTTCTGATCACCTCGCGGTAATAGGCGTAGATGGTGATCAATATTCTAGCTTAACAAGCCAAGACATCTGGACATTGGACAACTACGTAAACCCTTCTGTAAATCACGCAAACACGATAGTCGGGTTTGATGATACCATATCGTATGTGGAACAAGGACAAACTCGTTACGGAGCATTTAAGATAGCGAATTCTTGGGGCGTAGGTGGATGGGAGAAGATTGCAGACGGATGCTACTGGATATCCTATGAAGCCATGAAGCAGCGCATTGGGTACTGCATGTTTTATCGAGATATGATCGGCTATGAACCGGAATTGGTTTCGTCATTTCGTATTGCCCATTCCAAGAGAGCTGAATGCAGCATTTCGATTGGTGTTGGCGACCCCAGCAATCCTGACGTAACCAAGTCATTCAGTCAACTTGTTGAAGGTGGAGATCAACCATTCTGTTCAAATGACATTCTGTTTGATATTACAGAGTTTAGAGATGTCATTCCAACGGTGTACGACAAATCATTTTTCCTTGAAGTAGGCGACTGGGGTAGCGAGGCTACAGGAGCAGTCAACGAATTCGCAATTGAGTACGCAAGATCACAAGACACCCCACTTAACACTGTTCAGGGTGGCTTTGTTCACGCGGAAGTTTCGCTACCTCCTCTTGATACAAGCTGGACTAATGAGAGACTTATCAATCCAGACGCGGATTTCATTGAACACCAGATTTCGATGGCGACCGGTGGCAACGGCTATCTGTACATAGCCTATGCCGACTTGTACCTTGCAGTCAATCAATGCGCAGTTCTTGTGAAACACTCAACAGATGGAGGTGGTAGTTGGTTAACAGATGTGATTGGATACGATTCAACCCATGACATAGGCTATCCGTCAATAGCTGTTGACCCTTATAGCAATGATATCTGTGTAGCAGTGGAACGCGAGTGGACATCAAGCGATCATGACATATTGGTATTGCGACGCGTTAGTGATGTTTGGAGTTGGAGCTCTGTAGCCAATGTCTTGGGAAGTGATGACCGTTTTCCTTCGATTACTTCGGAGTACTCCTATGGTGGGTTGAATCGGCAGTATATTTCATATGAGTATGTCTATTCTTATGACGACCGTGATTTAATGTTGGCAAAGTCAACCGATCACGGGTCCACTTGGTCTATCCAAAAGCTTCATGGCAACTGGCCTGACGGAAACGTGCACGCTCAAACAAGCATCACGAACGCGGAAGGCTACATATATATTGCATATAAATGGGGTGCTGACTATAACAGCCCTTGCGAAATCCGAATTGATCGCTCAACCGATTTTGGCAGCACTTGGTCGCAACACGCGGACATTGATGGTCTCTCAAACGGATGCAGTTTCCCATCCATTGCCGCAACACATGGCGGTAGCTCTGTCGTAGTGGCTTTTCAATACCAATGGTCTGCAACTGACATTGACGTTTGGTATTCGTATAGTGCTAACCAGGGTTCAAGCTGGACAAAGGGAAAACCGCTGTTCATTTCTGGTCTTGAAGACGAAAAGCAACCTGTCTTAACGGTAGACGGAGGAGGAACGACAAACGATGACGTTAAAGGGCATTTCTATGTGGTTTGCAAATCTGGTAGCTACATCAAGTATAGAAAAGCGCATTTCAGCAATCTACTTAGTTGGAGTAATCCGGAGTTTGTCAGCGACCGGTGGATTAGTGAAGGATTGGCTGTTACAACTCAAATGAGGGATAGATATTCCTATCCATGCGTGGCTTGGACTTGCGGGAGGACGAGAAACATATATTATTCCACGCGGGAACCCGGTACAGTTTCAGTTCCAGATGACTATTCAACGATTCAAGCAGCAATAAATGCGGCGCATCCAAAGGAGACAATTCGCGTCAGAAACGGAGTGTACTACGAGCACTTGGTTGTAAACAGAACCGTTTCTCTCATAGGTGAAAATCCGATCAACACGATTCTTGATGGCAGTGGAAATGGAACCGTGATTAGCGTAAAGGCTGACAACACAACAATTGAAAACTTCAGTGTGAAGAACAGCGGCGGTTATGAGACCATAAGGCTAGAAGTGAACAACTGCGAGATCAAGAATAACAATATAACAGCCGGTCTATACGGTCTTTATGTCCTTTTTTCATCAAACAACAGGATTTCTGGAAACAACATAACAGACAACTACTGGGGCATATGGCTCGAATCTTCCTCAAACAACAGCATAAACGGAAACAACATAACAGAGAACAACTGGGCTGGCATCCGGCTCGATGATTATTGTAACAACAACAGTATTAGCAGAAACAACATAGCAAACAACGGGTATGGCATCTGGCTCTGGTACTCCTCAAACAACATTATTTATCATAACAACTTCATCGACAACAGTTGGCCAGTCATCGTTGATCCATCTGGTTATGCTAACGTTTGGGATGATGGTTATCCTTCAGGAGGAAACTGCTGGAGCGATTATACGGGAATGGACCTGTACTGGGGTCCTTATCAGAACAAGACAGGCAGCGATGGAATTGGAGATACACCATATGTAATTGATGGCAACAATCGAGACAACTATCCCTTGATGAGTCCATATGAATATTGGAACAATCCAATCTCAGGTGACATCAACAAAGACATGGCAGTAGATTCCAAAGACCTGTCCCAGATCGCAACTGTTTACGGCTCTACCACAGAAAAGCCAAACTGGAACCCCAACAGCGACATCAATGGAGACGGCAAAGTTGACGTTCTAGATCTTTTCCAAGTAGGCAAGAACTATGGAAAGCGTGTCCGTGCAGTTAAGGTTGGCCTTGTTCTTGGTGTCGGCGGCCTAGGAGACAAATCCTTGAACGATATTTCATATGCAGGTGTAGCTAGAGCCAGTCAAGAACTTGGGATAGACTTCGATTTTGTAGAGCCGCATACCCTAGCAGAGTATGAAGAGTGTCAGAGAAATCTCGCAGCAACTGGCAACTATACGATCATTGTTTGCGTGAGCAACGATCAAGCAGCCGCGTTAACCGTGGTTGCAGAAGATTACCCTGATCAGAAGTTTGCCATAGTGGATGGGGTTGTAGACAAGCCGAATGTGGCTTCTCTTCTGTTCAAGGCAAATGAAGGTTCCTTCTTAGTAGGAGTGGTAGCTGGGATGAAGACGAAGACGGGGAAAGTGGGTTTCGTCGGAGGCATGGACATACCTTTGATCAGAGACTACTTCGTGGGGTACGAAGCAGGCGCAAAATGGGCCAACTCTACTGTTGAAGTAGTAGCTCCCGTGTTCGTTGGCAGTTGGGCTGACCCAGCCAAGGGCAAGGAACTAGCGCTGGGACTGGCGGACCTCGGAGTTGACGCGATCTATGTTGCGGCAGGAAAAAGCGGCTTAGGAGCCCTACAAGCGGTACACGAAAGAGGCATTTTGGGTCTAGGCGTAGACGCATGCCAGTGCTACATCTATCCAGAAATAAAGGCTAGCATGACCAAAAGAGCCGATGTCGCAGTGTTTGATATAATAAAAGCAGTAGTTGAAGAGACCTTCCAAGGGGGAGTCTATCGCTTGGGCTTGAAAGAGGAATGGGTAGGATGCTGCAGATTACCTGAAGAGGAAGACTTCTGGGAAGAGGAGTTTGGGTTCGCGCACACACAATTGGAGATATCAGTGATAAATGAAATTGTCGAGGCCAGAAACAAAATCGTGGCTGGCGAGATCACAGTCCCTAGCGCTTTCCCATGATGAGCTATACTCGGGACAAACAGAAAAGAAGGAGTGTTGCGCTGCCTTGACCGGCTCAGCGCGCCAAGAAAGGGGGGCGAGCGCTATTGGCGTAGAACAAGCATGCTTTTCTACTCTCCTGAAGGCTTCAGCGGTAAGCTGGGCCTATTTGTGCTCCTCCTATCACTTTGGTCTGCCCTGACTTGCGTGCTACGACGTCTATGTGCATTGTTTTGCCGGGTTCAAGTGTGCCATGTTTTGGGTTCATTTGGAATGTGGGCATGCCGTCTGGATCGGGGTTGTCGTGGTCTATGAGCAACATGGATCTGTGCCGCACTTCGCCGAGCGCGACCCCCAGCCCGACAAGGCAACATTTGGAAAATCTTTAATTCACAGAATTCACCACTAGTAGTGGTAAGCATTAGAATGGGGATCCCTTGACCAAGGTTGTTAGCACGTGCGCGCATCTGACAAGCTCTTAGAACAATTGCATTCTGGATAGATTTGATATCTACGATAATTTCTTATAGATTTACGCTAAATGTAAAACGGTGAGACTTTTGGTGAAAATGAACCCTATACTCAAAGGGCAATTCAGGACAGCTTTGAGCACTTATCATAGATCGTTGTGGACTCCTCCCCCTATCCAATGAAAAAGACTTCATCGATCGCACCGTCGTGAACTTTCCGTACTCTCCACTTTCCAGCGGAAATCAGACACTTCAAACGAGAGCAAGAGGGATTCATACGAAACCTAAGGTCGGATTTTATCGGCATCCTCTCCTTGCTCCTGGCAACCAAACAAAAGTTGAGATGGGAGACTTACTTTTGGTGTACAAACACTATTTGAACGGTGTTTTAGATGCTAGTAGAGCATCCATAGTTCAAGCAAAATACACTCCCGGAAACAAAAGAACATGGAAAATCGACACTGACCAATTCTATTTCATGACTCAATGGCCTAGTTTCAGAATACTGGGGGCAACGTCGAAGAGGTGGCATTCTATTCGACCGAGAGCGCTAACCTGGGGAGGTTATGGATTTGTTGGACCGAAAGCAACGAGATATCCATTATATTACTCTTCAGCAAGAATGTTGCGTAGTAAGACAACTGCTCTGGGAACAAACTCGTTCAACTTTCCTGCAGTTGCAGGTATAGGATGGGACAGTAGCACAAGCTTTCTAATGAAGTTCGCGCAAGGTCTCATCGGTGAGGACTTGTCGAATACCCGTGTAAAATCACTCGTAGATGAAATATATCGTCATCTACGTCTGAGACCCGACCCACCAGGAGATCCACCTGAGAATCCAGAAAGCCACAACGAGCGAGACAAACAGAAATTCGCTTTTGGAATTGTTGAGTTTGTGGTGACCAGCGAAGAACGTGAACGCAAGTGCTGACAATCACGCGCAAGCGTAGAACTACTACTACTCGGTCGCTGCCACGGTTTTTTTTCACCTTATTTTTGCAGGCTCTCAGACCTTCTGAATGTATGTTGAAATGTTAAATCCTGCAAAAGGCTTTTGCGCGCGCTATACAGAAGTCTTGGAAACACGAAAGAAATAGCGTAGCGCAAAAACGAGATGATTATCTTGAAAAAAGCTGGTAAAAAGAAGAATCTATCCAAATTCGCAGGTTGCTGGAAAGGCTACCCCGAAGACCCCGACGAATTCATG
>Ga0315296_10003693_pt1 | contig 12711 bp, 20 predicted proteins | sample YL17G14_18_MG_FD_203921 | JGI IMG/M metagenome (GOLD analysis project Ga0315296, IMG submission 203921) | Sediment microbial communities from Yellowstone Lake, YNP, Wyoming, USA - YL17G14_18 | ecosystem: Environmental > Aquatic > Freshwater > Lake > Sediment | place: USA: Wyoming | collected... | reverse complement strand
ATGGCAAAAAAGAAACCATTTGTAAAACTTCAGTGTCAAGAGTGTAAGAGAATAAATTATTTTACTCACAAATCAAAAAAAATTGCTGAGAAGAAATTAGAATTGAAAAAATTTTGCAAGTGGTGTAGAAAACATACAGTGCATAAAGAGACAAAGAAGTAAATGGGGACGTGGTGAAATGGCTATCATAGGAATCTCCAAAATTTCTGTTCCAGGTTCGAATCCTGGCGTCCCCGCAAAATAAGGGCGGGGCAATTCTCTCAGTCCCCGCAAGGAGTTTTTATGGTTTTATTTGGTCTATTGTGTTAAAATAAATAAATGCCAAAACTAATACAAAAACTCAAGATTAACCGAAAATTCTTTCTAAGTATTCCTTTGGCTTTAATCTCTTTGGAAATTTATTTTGGAATAATTTTAGGGTATTTCTTCGGAAAGTTCGTCGCCGGTCAAAAACCTGGCCAAAAAGGATTAGTTAAATCAATTATTCTTAAGTTTGGTAATTATAAACTTCACCTCCATCACTGGTTATTATCTCTGGGAATTCTAATTTCAGCTTTTTTAGCCAGTTTCTTTCTTCCCTTTCCCCAATTTTCTCTAAGTTTTATAGGAGGTTTAATGATTCAGGGTATTCTTTGCTATCCCGATTGGCACAAAATTATAATTAGAGAAAATTAAAATGCGCGCTCAAAACACGCATTTTAAAACACACTTTTCTCACCTAGAATCGGTGAGTTTTTTTATTTGTTATTCCTCCGTGAAATAAATTATTTCTTAAAATTATCCGGTACCGGAATTCCTATTTTCGCTAAATTCTTAAAAATCGAGGCCAAAAGACTAAGGACAATTATCACAAAAGTTACAGGTACAATAAAATTCAAAGTGGGTAAAGCCATCGCTACTATTTCAATTATGGCAAAACCGAAAACGTAACTCAGAACCGGTCCTTTCATAAAGTTAGCCAATTTTCCCCAGATAAAACCCTTTTTGATTAAAGCGACAATAATTCCCAGCAAGACATCGATAGCTATTAAGGTAACAATCACCTGCATTTGCCAGGTGCCAAAATAAAAAATGAGATCAGTAAGCATATTTTTATTCCTACTTTTTAATCCCTTTCGACCAAAAGGGAAACATTGTTCTATTATAAATTAACTCCAAGAACTTTCCAGCCAGACCTGTGGAAAACTACAACTCCCCGCATATTAATCTTAATTAATAATTCTCTACTTCGATGAATAAAAATTTTGTACTACTGGGTCTTAAAATTGGTATAATAAAAAAATGACCTTGATTGAATCTTTAATTAAAGAGGGCTGGTTGAAAACTCCGAGAATTATTGAGGCCTTTCGGAAAATTAAAAGAGTTGATTTTTTACCAGAAGAAACGCAAGATTTAGCCGAATTAAATGAGGCCTTGCCAATAGGCTATGGTCAGACAATCTCTCAGCCCCTGGTGGTTGCTTTTATGCTGGAATTATTAGATCCTCGACCAGGGGATAAAATTTTGGATGTGGGTTCTGGTTCGGGCTGGACCACGGCTATTTTGGCCGAAATCGTAAGCCAAAATGGCCGAAATCAAAAATCAAAAATCAAAAATCAAAAAGGAAAGGTGATAGCGATTGAAATAATTCCGGAGTTAAAAGAGTTTGGCGAGAAAAATGTTGCAAAATACAATTTTCTTGATAAGGGAATCGTTAAGTTTATTTGTACTGATGGTTCAAAGGGATATCAAAAAGAAGCCCAATTCGATAAGATTTTAGCCTCAGCCAGTGCCCGAGAACTTCCTCCAGCTTGGAAAGAACAATTAAAAGTCGGTGGAAGGATTGTTACCCCTATTGGCACTTCCATTTGGCTTTTTATAAAAAAATCGTCAGAGCAATTTGAGGAAATTGAATACCCGGGTTTTGTTTTCGTTCCCTTAATTGAAAAATAATATGAAAGATTATTCTATTTTTTTATTTTTTATTTTTATATTCTTGATTTTTGTCTGGCAGGGAATCTTTTTACCCAAAGACATCAATTCTTTAGAAGAAAAGCTGTTTTCGATTGAAAAAGGCGAAAGTTTTTTTCGAATTGCTCAAAACTTAGAAAAGGAAAATCTAATTCAAAATCAATTTTATTTTGAAACCCATCTAATTTTTAAGAATCAATTTGGAAAACTAAAAGCTGGCGAGTATTTACTTTCACCATCAATGACCATTCCCGAAATTGCTCAAAAAATTGTTTCAGGCGATGTAATAAAAGAAAAAATTACTATTGTGGAGGGCTGGAATAAAAGAGAAATTGTCAATTATTTAGAAGAAAGAGGAATAATGAGATCGGAAGATTTTCTTGAAAATTTAAAACACAGCCAATGGAAAAACCGATATGATTTTTTAAAAGAAGAAACTGCTGGTAATTTTTACGATCGCACAAAACACCAGCAGATGGAGGAGTGGGATGTTGAGGGGTTTCTTTTTCCTGATACTTATTTTGTTGAAAAGGGAATTTTGCCCGAAAAGATCATTTCCAAAATGTTAGATAATTTTGACAAAAAATTAAAGCCAGAATTAAGAGAGGAAATTTCTCGCCAAGAAAAAACAATTTTTGAAATAGTGACAATGGCTTCAATGATTGAAAAAGAAGTCAAAACTCCTGAAGACAAAAAATTGGTTTCTGGAATTTTGTGGAAAAGATTAGAAAATGGAATTTCTCTACAAGTTGATGCCACAATTAGTTACATTACCGGCAAAAAGACGGTTAAAATTCCCTTGGAAGACTTTCAAATTGATTCGCCTTACAATACTTACAAATATAAAGGGCTTCCTTTGGGACCAATTTGTAATCCCGGTCTTGACAGCATAAGGGCAGCAATAGAACCTGAATATAGTGATTACTGGTATTATCTTTCAACTCCAGAAGGAAAAACAATTTTCAGCAAAACCTTAGAAGAACACAATCTTGCCAAATCAAAATATTTGCGATAAAATTGTTTAATAGTTACATTGTTAAATTGTTAATATGGAAAAAGTTTCACTTCCAATAAAAACAAAAATTGCCGCCTGGTTAATTCTCTTATTTGGGATTAGTTCCATAATCCTCTTTTTTGCATGGTTGATAATACCAAAAATTAGTAAATTATTATCTTCATTATATCTAGTGGCAGAAGGGGGCAAGGGTTTCGTAGGTCTCTTAATACTTGGACCATTCTTAGTTTGGATTGCTAGAGGGCTTTTAGATAAAAAACAGTGGGCGTGGTGGTGGTCGGTGGTTTTTATCGGTTGGTCTATAGCCCTCGACCTTATATGGATATTGACATTATTATTACTAACAAAGAAAGAGTTCGTCGTTCATTTAGCTCTCATGATTATTCTTTTCATTCTTGGTATTCTTTTATTTTTTGATCGCAAAAATTTCTGGAAAATTGCTACTTAATTTCAAAAAGTATCACTAATGTTATTATGGGTTTGTCCAGTAGTGAGATTCTCTACTACTGGGTTTTGCTTGACTACAATTATTAATTTGTTATTATAAAATATATGGCTACTCTAACTATTCCCAAAAAAATTACTAAAGGAGAAGAATTGGTAGTTATTCCTAGAAAAGAATATGAGAAGCTTTTATTCAAAATAGAACTTGACCGAGATCTTGAAAAAGCCTTGGAAGAAGTGAGACAAGGTAAACTAATTGGTTCTTTCCGGAGTGCAAAGGAAGCCTTAGTTTCGCTTAAGCGTGCTCGCCCAAAATGAAATGCGACTTCACTCATCAATTTATAAGAAGGTATCATTCTTTACCTAAGGAGATTCAAAGAAAATTTGATAAACAATTGAAGTATCTTCTTCAAAATCTGCGTTATCCTTCCCTAAGGGCAAAGAAATATGACGAAGAAAAAGATATTTGGCAGGCAAGAGTGAACCGGAATTACCGGTTTTATTTCTTAATAGAAGGTGATACTTATATCTTACTTGAAATTAAACTCCATCCAAAATAAGGTATAATACTAAATAAAAAATTCGAAATTATGGAAAAAGTTGGGCTTCCAATAAAAACAAAAATTGCCGCCTGGTGGATGATAGTAGGAGGTATACTACTTGGAATTACAAAAGGTTGGCAAGGATTATTTTTAATGCTTTCTGCTTTTATAAATATAAACGTTAAAAATATATTTGCTTCTGTAGAAGGTTTATTGCTTTCTCTTTTTCCTCTCCTTTTTCTAATACTTTTTTTTGCTGGAATTTTCCTATTAAGAAATAAAAAATGGAGTTGGCAACTAGCTAAGACCATTCTCTATATCAGCTCTATCTCGTTAATTTATTGCTGGATTATGATTTTTTTATTTCCAATTGGTGATGTCACCGATCAGAGTCTTATCATTTTTGCCGGCCTTCTTCCTTACACATTTTTTATAGTACCACCTCTCGTTTTTCTTCTCCTCGACCGCAAAAATTTCTGGAAAATCGCCACATAATTGCTTATGAAAAAGAGTTTGATTTTCATTGGAATAATTGTTATATTGATAGTGGTCGGGGTTCTCATTTTTCAAAGCTTGAAAAAGAAAGAGATTCTTCCAGAAGTTACTATGTCAAAAACTTTAGAAAATAAAAAAATTGCAATGATTATTGCTTTTAGAGATTTCAGAGATGTGGAATATTTTATTCCAAAAGAGATTTTTGAAAAAGCGGGAGCGAAAATAACTACGGTTTCGACAAAATTAGGAACAGCTATTGGAGCTGATGGGGGAGATACTGAAGTTGATTTATTACTTGAAAATTTAAATCCGGCTGATTTTGATGCGATAGTCTTTATTGGCGGACCAGGTTGTCTTCAATATTTGGATAATGAAAATTCTTATAAAGTGGCAAGAGAAACAGTCGAGCAAAATAAGGTTTTAGGGTCAATTTGTGTTTCACCAGTTATTTTGGCAAAAGCCGGTGTTTTGAAAGGAAAGAGGGCAACAGTTTGGAGTTCACCATTAGATAAGGGCCCGGTTAAAATTCTGAAAGAAAATGGAGCAATTTATGAAGATGAAAATGTTGTTGTTGACGGGAAAATTATAACTGGCAATGGTCCAGAAGCCGCTGAGGAATTTGGTGAAAAACTGGTCGAGGTATTAACCCCCGCCACTAAATAAAGTGTGGGAGTAGTCCCACACCAATAAAATCGGTAGTGGGACTTGACAAGTAAATAGGCATTTATTAAACTAAAATATTGCCGTAGACAATAGGCATTTAAGACCTATCGAGGCAAAAACTATTGAAGTTGAACCCTCATAGTTGAATTGTCTGCGGTAGCAGACATTTTTGTTAATTGTTCATTATTCTCTGTTTATTGCTCGCTGAATATATGGCTATAACAAAAGAGCAAAAGAAAAAAATTGTTGAAGACTTAAAAGACAAGATCAAGAAACAAAAAGTTATGATTTTAGTGAATTTTACCGGTTTGAAAGTAAAGGAATTTTTTGAATTGAAAAAAAAGCTAAAATCAGTAAATTCCCAAATAAAAGTAATAAAGAAAACCCTGCTTAATTTAGTTCTCAAAGAAGTCAGTCCTGATTTTTCTCAAGGGTTAGCTCAGTTTAAAACTCAGATAGCTATTGTGTTTGGCTTTGAAGACGAGATTTCACCAGCTAAAGTTTTGCATCAATTTGCTTTGGGAAATCAAAATTTGAAAATTTTGGCAGGTTATTTTGAAAAAAGATTAAGAGAAAGTGAAGAAATAATTACTTTGGCTCAACTTCCGACCAAAAATGAACTTTTAGCAAATCTGGTTAGAAATTTATCAGCTCCCGTTTCTAATTTTGTTAATGTTTTGGAAGCAAATTTAAAAGGTCTCGTTTTCGTTTTAAGTAAACTTAAGAGTAACCAGTAACCCGTAACGAGTAACAAGTAATTTCGAAAAAAGTTTAGAAGATAATTACTGGTTGTAGGTTATCTGTTACTGATTACTAAATTAAATCTATGGCGGAAGAAAAAATTAACCCCGAAAAATCTGCTAAAGCAGAAAAAGAGGTAAAAGTTCCAGAAAAATTCAAAAAACTAGTTGAAGAGATTGAAAAAATGTCAGTTTTAGATTTGGCAGAATTAGTAAAGATTTTAGAGAAAAGATTTGGCGTTTCAGCTACACCGCAAGTTATAGCTGCGCCGGCTCAAACTGTATCAGCTGCTCCTGGTGCCGCTCTCGCAGAAGAAAAAACGATTTTTAGTGTTTTTTTGAAAGAAGTAGGAGATAAAAAGATTGAGGTGATTAAGGCAATTAGAGATATTACTGGCAAGGGTTTGAAAGATTCCAAGGATTTAGTTGATGCTGCTGCCTCGACTCCACAATTAGTTAAAGAAAACGCTAAGAAAGAAGAAACTGAAGAGATAAAGAAAAAATTGGAGACGGCTGGAGCAAAAGTTGAACTGAAGTAAGTTGAAAGTAAACTTTTCGTTTTATGAATTGGATTTTTATTTCCCAATGTCTTTATTTTTTTCTCCCGGCTTATTTTGCCAATATGGCTCCGACCTTTGCCAAAAAAGCCGGCTTCTTTAAATCTTTAGCAAAACCTATCGATTTCGGGAAAAATTTTAAGGGCAATCCTCTTTTCGGTTCTCACAAAACTTGGCGAGGAATAATTTCCGGGGTGATATTGGGAATTTTAATTAGTTATTTTCAGAGATTTCTTTTTAATTTTCCTTTTTTTCAGAAAATAAGTTTTTTTAATTATCAAGAAATCAATGTTTTTTTCCTTGGTTTTTTACTTTCTTTTGGAGCTCTTTTTGGCGATTTAATTTCCAGTTTTTTCAAAAGGAGAAAGGGTATTGAAACTGGCAAACCCTGGATTCCTTTTGATCAAATCAGTTTTGTCATCGGTGCCTTTTTTTTCGTTTATCCTTTTTTTAAAATTCCAATTTTCGCTTGGTTTATTATCCTTTTTCTTAGTTTTTTTCTTCATCTTGTTGTGAATAAGATTGGTTTTTGGCTTAAAATTTCCGATAGCAAAATTTAATTGTATATTGTTTAAAAAAGTTTTATAATTAAATCGTATGACAAATTTTATTCTTCCAGCAATTAATAGAGGTTTTTTCCTCCAGGTTTTAGGTGGATTTTTAGTGTTAATAGCAGGATTTATTGTAGCTAAAATTTGTGGCAAAATCATCAGCAAATTTTTAGATAAAATTCGTCTAAATCAGGTGATGAAAAGATTGGGCTGGATAGAGGCATTTTCTCGTGTGGGTATCAACCTTGATTTAGTGAAACTTTTTGGTGAAATTGCCAAATGGTTGATTCTAATAATTTTCTTGATGGTGGCCAGCGAAGTTTGGGGTTTAACTCAATTTAGTCAATTTTTGGGAAAAGTTGTTGATTATTTTCCCAATATTCTCGTTTCCTCTTTAATTTTTATCGCTACCCTTTTTTTGGTTGATTTTACTTATCGAATTTTTTTCGCCACAGTTAAAGAAACTGGCGAGAAGGCCAAGGTGAGCTACTCGAGACTTTTGGGAGTAGTCGTTAGACGAGCCATTTGGGTTTTGGCTACTTTGGCAATTTTGTATCAACTCCAAATTGTACCCGATTTGATTTTAAGTCTTTTCATTGCCATTTTAGTATTGATTGTTTTAGCGGTTGGAATTTCTTTTGGTTTGGGCGGTAAAGAAATTGCTAAAAAGATTTTGGATGAGTGGAAAGAAAAATTATGAAAGCCGATTTACATATCCATACTAATTTCTCTTACGATGGACTTCCATCTCCTCAAGAGGTTATAAATTCAGCTCTTGCAAAAAAAATTGACTGTATTGCTATTTGCGATCACGGAGAGATTCAAGGCGCAATCGAAGCTCAAAACCTTGCCAAAGATAAACCAATTTTAGTTATTCCCGGAATCGAAGTTAAAAGTAGAGAGGGTGATATTTTGGGTTTAAATTTAAAAGAAAAAATTCCGGATAAATTTTCAGCTAAAGAAACGATAGAAAAAATAATTGAATTGGGTGGGTTTCCAGTAATCGCTCACCCTTTTGATTATTTTTTATCTTTTAGAGAAATTGAAAAATATGTAAATTTTTTTCAAGAAAGGGGAGTGGCTGTAGAGGTTTTTAACGCCTCTCTTTTTTTTAATTTTTGCAATTTTGAAGCTCAAGAATTTGTAAAAAAGTATAATCTTCCTTTCACTGCCGGTTCTGATTCTCACTCAATTGAATTTATAGGTAAGGCATATTTAGAAATTCCCAAAGAAAATTTGGAAATTGAAGAGGTTTTGGAAGAAATAAAAAAGAGAAATGCCAAAGTTTCTTTTGGAAAAATTTCAAACTGGGAAAAACTTGGCGATCATTTAAAAAGAAATATTGCCAAACTGAGAATAAGAAATTTGATCAAATAAAATTCGCGTGGGCGCATTTGCATACCCGAGCGTAGCCCCGAAGGGCGAAGCGAGGTTGCGCTGTTCGCATGCAATAAAATATGTTGGAAGAAAAAAAAGAAAAATTTAAATCAATTTCAGAAAAGGTTGGATTTTCATTTTCCAAATTAAAACTTCATCCCAATTTCTTTACTTTAATTTCTCTTTTTTTCGGTTTCTTCTGTTTTCTTAGTTTATTTAAAAATAATTTAATTTTAGCTGTTTTATTTTTCCTTTTAGCTTCTATTTTAGATTTTATCGATGGGGCAGTAGCTCGTGCTTCGGGTAAGGTGACAAAATTAGGCGCTTATTTAGATACAATTTGTGATAGATATATTGAAGGAATGATTCTCTTTGGCTTTTTATTTTTACCTTTGCCCGAAATTATTTTCCCAGCTTATATTTGGATTTTTCTTTGCCTTTTTGGTTCTTTGATGACTACTTATTCCAAGGCGGCAGCTAAAGAAAAAGAAATCACAAAAGAAGAATTAAAAAAAGGTCTTTTAGAAAGACCAGAAAGAATGATTTTAATATTTTTGGCAATGATTTTCGGTATCTTAAATTTTTCTTTTTCAGTTTGTCTTTTGATTATTTTCGCCATTCTTTCCAATTTCACTGCTTTTCAAAGAATATATTTTACTTTCAAACTAAGCAAGATTAACTAATAAGCCCGTAGGAGAGAAATCTACCTACGGAGTTAAGCTTTTTCAACCAAAGAGATAATTTCTTCCATTACTCTTTTTGTAATTTTTTCTAAAATTTCTTGATATTCAATTGAATCTTCAGATATTTTTTGAGCTTTATTTAATTCTTCTTCAAAGAAGAGGGGTTTACCAATATTAATTTTAACCTCTCTTTTTATTTTGGGAAAACCAGAACCAGGTGGCATCAATTCAAAAGTCCCCTTGATTCCTACAGGTAAAATTGGAACCCCGGTTTTCAAAAAGATTTTTGCTATTCCTGGTTTTCCTTCTCCTATTTTGCCGTTTCTAGTTCTGGTACCTTCGGGATAAACTATTAAAGAAGCCCTCTTTTTAATTACCTCAATTGACTTTTCAACTGCTTCTTTTTTTGACTCGCTGTTTTCCCGATGGACCCTGATTACTCCGGCAACAAAATATAAAATATTCAAAAGAAATCTATCAAATCCTCTATATCTGTCGGTTTGACCGATGTAATGGAATTTTCTTGGTACACAAATATAACCGGTTGCGATATGATCCAAATGGCTTTGATGATTTGCAGCCAAAATAAAATTTCCTTTAGGGACGTTTTCTTGCCCACTTATTTTTTTAATTAAAAATCTATCCACCGGAAACTTTAAGCAAATTTTACATAACCAAGAAATTACTCTATTCATAAAATAATTGTTAAATTATGAATTTCCTCCATTATCTTATCTGTTATTTTTTGAAGAAGATTGTAATATTCTTTAGAATTTTCTTTTAAATTTTTTGCTTCTTCTAATTCTTTTTCGAAAAATAACGGTTTGCCAATATTTACTTTAATTATCTTTTTTATTTTCATTTTTCCCTTTGGAGGGAAGAGCTCAGAAGTACCTTTAATTCCTGTAGGTAAAATAGGCACACCTGTCTTTAAAAAAATTTTAGCTGTTCCAAGTTTTCCTTCTTGAATTTTTCCATCAAACGACCTTGTTCCTTCAGGATAAATTACTAAGATATCTCCTTTCTTTAGAGATTCGATTGCTTTGTCCATTGCTTTTTTTCGTGATTCTTGGCTTTTACGATCCAGAGGAATAACCCCACATATAGAATATAGACCCAAAATAAAAAATTTTGACATTCCTCGCCACCCGTCAATTTGACCTATGAAATGAAATCTTCGAGGTAAACATAGACAACCATCTACCAGTACATCGAGATAGCTTTGGTGATTTGAGACTAAAATAAAACTTCTCTTGAAATTAGTGATATTTTCTTTTCCTTTAATCTCTTTAACAAAAAGCCCTTTAGTTAAGGGGTCAATGATAATTTTGCAGAGCCAAGAGGCAATTCGATTCATATTATCGCGAATTTACACAAATTTAGCCACGAATTTCACTAATATTTATTCGTGAAATTAGTGGTAGATTCGTGAATATTCGCGAGATAATTTACGATTTCTTCAATGATTTCTTGGCAACTTTTAATCTCCGAAATTCCACCGGCTGATAAACCAGCCATTAGAGGTATTTTTTCAATATCTCCAGCTGTTATTTTTGCACTAACTATTTTTTCGGCCTTTATTTCCTCAGGAAAAGCCCCTTTTTCTTCTAATTTTTGCCATTCTTCAGATAGTTGATTTTTGATTACCCTTAGAGGATGACCAGTAAATCTCAAAACAACTTTTATATCATCAGTCGTTGCTTCTAAAATTTTCTTTTTATAACTTTCCTGAATTTGACATTCTTTACTAGCCAGGAATCTGGTTCCCATCTGGATACCGTCAGCACCCAATAAAAAAGCCGCGGCTGCCGTTCTACCATCATAAATCCCGCCAGCGGCAATTAAAGGAATATTTTTTAATAATTTTTTTGTCTGAGGAATTAAGCAAAAAGTCGTGTTTTCTCCGATATGGCCACCGGCCTCCATTCCTTCTACAACTACGGCATCGGCACCCGAATCTTCCATCTTTTTTGCCAATCTTGGCGATGGAACAACGGGAATAACTTTTATTCCGGCCGCCTGAAAATAAGGGAAAAGAGGTAGGGGATTACCACCGCCTGTAAAAACCACATCAACTTTTTCTTCAATTATAATTTTTGCTAAATCTTGGACTTTTGGATTTTGTAAATAAAGATTAACTCCGAAGGGATTTTTCGTTTTTTCTCTGGTTTTTTTAATTTCTTCTTCCAGCCAAGAAGGAGGCATTAAACCCGAACCAATAACGCCCAGACCACCGGCATTAGAAACAGCCGAAACTAAATTGGCTTCAGTAATTCCAGCCATTCCTCCCAAAATTATCGGATATTTAATGTTTAAAAGTTGGCAAATTTTATTTTTTTCAAACATATTTTTGCTGGTGTTTTGTGCGATCGTAAAAATTACCAGCATTTATTTTTTGTATTTTTCTTCAAATTCTTTTTTATCCACGATGGCGACGGAAAATCTAGCTTCAGATTTTAAATCGTTGTCGACAAGAGCCTGACCCTTAACCCTGGCAATTTTCGTTTTTTCGCTGGTTGGATAAATTCCCAAGACCTCGGCACTTAAATTAATTTTATCTCCGGGAAAAATGGGTTTATAAAATTGGATACTTTTTATATCGTAAGCCAAAAAATGATAATTTTTGTGATTCTCGCCATTTTCTTTTCTCAATAAAATTGTAGATAATTGTGCCAAGGCCTCAACAACTAAAACCCCCGGCATTATGGGAAAATCAACAAAATGGCCCTTAAAATAATAGTCATCAGGCTTTGTCTGAAATGACCCTTTAATCTCATTTTCTGAAATTATTTCGGCTTCATCAACGAACAAAAAGGGTTCAGAATAGGGAATTACCTTTTTTATTTCTTCCTTTGACAACTTCATATTTTAAATTGCCAAACCTCCTGTAACTTCGATTACGGCACCAGTGATAAATGAGGCTTCATCCGATGCCAAAAAGGCAACAACGTTAGCCACTTCTTCTGGTTTTCCAAACCTGCCAAGGGAAGTTAACCTCTTTACCGCCTCCTTTAATTGCTCTGGCATTCCTTCCATCATTCTTGTCTCAATTAAACCAGGACAAACAGCATTGACTCTCACTCCAAATCTTCCCAACTCTTTGCTTAGAGATTTAGTAAAACCTATAATTCCGGCTTTGGATGCGGCATAATTTGTTTGACCAAAATTTCCTCGTTCACCGACAATCGAAGAAATACTAATGATTTTTCCTTGATTGGGAATAAGAATGGGCAAAGCCAATTTTGAGCAATTGAAAACACCGGTCAAATTGACATCAATCACTTTTTGCCACTCTTCCTTCGTCATTTTAGCTAACGTTCTATCGGCAATAGTTCCAGCATTATTGACCAGAACATCTAATCTACCAAATTCTTTTTGAATTTGCCCCATCATCTTTTCAACATCTTCATATTTTGAGATATCGGCTAAAAAATACCTCGCCCCGTACCGAACTTGTTCTGGTGCGGGGTTTTGCTGTTTTTGAATTTCTTGAATTTCTTGGCAAACCTTTTTTAATTCTCCTTCTACTTGAGGAATATCGTTTAAAGCTAATTTTGCTTTATCTGAGGCAAATTTTTTGGCAATAGCCCGACCAATACCGCCTGCGGCCCCGGTGACTAAAACGACTTTACCCTGAAAATTATACATATTATTTTAATTTTTAATTTTATAATTTTTAATTTTTAAATTTTTT
>Ga0315296_10003692_pt1 | contig 12714 bp, 11 predicted proteins | sample YL17G14_18_MG_FD_203921 | JGI IMG/M metagenome (GOLD analysis project Ga0315296, IMG submission 203921) | Sediment microbial communities from Yellowstone Lake, YNP, Wyoming, USA - YL17G14_18 | ecosystem: Environmental > Aquatic > Freshwater > Lake > Sediment | place: USA: Wyoming | collected... | reverse complement strand
GTGCCTGCAGGCTGAAGTGCCTGCCTGCGGTAGGCAGGCGTTACGGCACGCAGGTATGGCAATCTTGTGGGATTGCTTCACTGCGTTCGCAGCGACGCTGTGCGAACGTCAAGACTCCTCCCTTTGACAAAGGGAGGTGGGGGAGGGATTATATCTCCGCGCAGGAGAAGATAGGGAGTGGAATAAAGTTCGAGCTATGACAGAAAAAGAATACCACGCCCATTCCCGGGAAGGGAAACCCCCGGAGGATTGGCACCGCCTTGAAGATCATTTGATGGAAGTTGGGAAAATGGCCCGTAGGTTTGCCGATGACTTCGGCGCAGGCGACTGGGGAAGTCTGGCGGGATTGTGGCACGATAAGAGCATCTCACCAATAGGTGAAAGGTGTTGTTATGGCCAAGAAACTCTCCTATGAAAGGTATTACTGGTTCCACGGGCAGATAAAGGCAGGTCGATACCCCAATGCAAGAAAGCTTGCTGAAGAGTTTGAGATATCTGAGAAGCAGGCTCAGAGGGAAATAGAATTTATGAGGGACAGACTCTATGCCCCCCTTGTTTATGACTCTGTCCGAAAAGGTTATGAATACGAGAACGATACTTATGAATTGCCTCCTATTTGGTTTAATGAGGATGAACTTCTATCGCTCTGCCTCGCCCTGAGGCTTGCATCGACGTTGCCCGATCGGCCACTCAAGAGCTCTCTCTATGAACTTTTAGAAAAATTTCTCACTTTCCGTTTTCTTGATTCCCCTCCAAAGTTAGAAGAAATAAAGCAAAAGGTGTCAGTAAAGAATGTCGAATATTATAGAGTCGATGAATCCGTATTTCACACAGTAATGGATTCCCTTTTTCGGAGTTTACCCCTCAGAATTTCATATTATACGCCACACAAGGGCGAGACGACTGAAAGGATTATTCAACCTCTACATCTTCTCTGCTACATGGGCAGCTGGCATCTGATTGCCTTCTGTGCCTTGAAAGGCGAGCTGCGGGACTTTGCCCTTTCTCGTATTAGAATCATTGAACCTGTTTCCCGGTACGTTAAGTTACCTAAACACCTCCCTTCCATAAAAGATTACATAAATAAAAACTTCGGCCTCATGAGCGGAGGCGAATCCATCGAAGTCTGCCTCAAGTTTACTCCAGAGGTCTCGCCATGGATTTCTGAGCAGATCTGGTTCAGCGGCCAGGAGGTCAGCCGGAATGATGATGGCAGCGTCTGTCTGAAGTTTCCGGTTGCAGACTTTCGGGAAGTCCGGAGGGAAATTTTGAAATACGGTGCGAGTGTGGAGGTCTTATCGCCTCTGGAATTGAGGGCCGAAATCAAAAGTGAAATCGAGAAGATGGAGAAAGTTTACAGGTAAGATTTTAAATGACGAGAATCCCTTGGCGCCTGCCTGCCGTTGCGCAGGGAGGATGGAATCCTCTTTAGCTTCCCTCTCCCTCCGTGGGAGAGGGACAGGGTGAGGGGGAACTCTTTTTCCATGTTGCTTAATTTGTCTCCGTCCCAGTATGTAGGACATCTTTTGGGGGAGTAAGGATGATATGATACAGCCAGAATTGAGGTTAATGTTTAATCCACTTTCTTTTTCTCCTCCCTTTGGAAAAGGGAGGCTGGGAGGGATTTTATACCGCTATTGGAATCACCCTCAATGCCACGGTATGTTGTTTTCGATGTAGAAACAACAGGGCTACGCCTTTGGAGAAACGATAGAATCATTGAAATCGGAGCTATTGCGGTGACTGGCAACAATATCGGCGAAGAATTTCACACCCTTATCGATGCCGATAAACCAATCACTAAGGCCGCGCAAAAAATACACGGCATCACAAGAGATATGCTTGCAGGACAGCCGAAAGTCGAGGCGGCCCTTATTACATTCCGACGGTTCATTGGAAACAGCACCTTGGTGGCACACAATGCCGATTTCGATATAGGTTTTCTCGGTTATGAATATAGCCGTATTGGGCAGGGACTTCGTAATCGTCACATTTGTACCCTAAAGCTGAGCCGGAAACTCAATCTGGGGCTGCCGGATTACAGACTGGAAACAGTGGCTAAACATGTTCTTGGGATAGAAGTGGAGAGAGGAAGACTCCACCGCGCTCTGGACGACGCCAGACTGACCGCAAAAATATGGCTAAAGATGGGGGAGTTGGCATGAGCAAACCGGAAGGCTATTTCCGGTATTGGGGCAAAGCGGGAAAGGAGAGATGGATAACGCACTGACAAGCCTTTGGGCAAAAACGGGTAAAAGTGGTGACACAAGGTGTCATCCCCTCATTCTCCACATGCTGGATGTGGCTGTCTGTGCGGACTCCATCCTGGCGCGTGAACCGGAATCTACCCGTGTAAGGATGGCGGCAAGTTTGGGGATGGAGTGGGAGAATGCCCGAGCGTGGTTATTGCTGGCAGTGGCCTGCCACGATCTGGGAAAGGCCTGTCCAGGTTTTCAGTGCAAGTGGCCGGACATCCTCGCCTTGACGGGGCTGCGACTACCTCGGAGTCCAAATACCGAGATCAACCACGCCTTCGTGAGCCAGATAGCCCTGTCGGAGATGTTGCAGGAGAGGGGCTGGCCTCTTGAATTGGCAGGACTGGTAGCCGATGCGGTGGGGTGTCACCACGGGAACCGAGCGCCTCCGACCACCCTCGATCATCTGATGGGCGATAGGCGGGCCATTGGCGGTGACGACTGGGCACAAGCACGTCGGGACCTTATGGAAGCTTTGGTGGAAGTTCTCAAACCCACGAGGATTCGTGCCAAGCCGACCCTTTCCGGCCCAGATTTCATGCTGCTGTCAGGACTCACGAGCTTTGCCGACTGGATTGGCTCCAATGAAGATTGGTTTTCCTTCGGAACACCTGAAGACTGCGCAGATTTGCTGGGATGGTTCCAAAAGCGCAGAGCCCATGCCGACCGGGCTTTGGACGCAATCGGATGGGGACCGCGAACCCCGCTTTGCACAGAGGCAAAGTCCTTCAAGCAGGTTTTTGATCTCGCTCCCCGTCCCCTGCAACAGGCTGTTGCCGATGCGTTAGCTGAGGTGAAGGAGCCTGTCATTCTGTTGATTGAAGCTCCCATGGGCGAGGGCAAGACTGAGGCGGCCTTTTTTGCGCATCTTGAACTGCAACGACGTTTCGGACACCGCGGTTTGTATATAGCCTTGCCGACCAAAGCCACCGGAAATGCCATGTTCAAGCGAACCCTCAAATTTTTGCGCCGCCAGGAAACGGACCGTAAACTTGATCTGCAACTGTTGCACGGGGCGGCATTACTAAACGACACTTTTCAGAATTTGCGCCTCTGTGGCGTCCACGATTCCACAATCGGCGGCGAGATTCGCGCCGGAGAATGGTTCACGCACAAGAAGCGGGCGCTCCTCTCGGAATACGGAGTAGGAACGGTGGACCAAGCTCTGCTGCCCATTCTGCCTGTGCGGCACAACTTTGTGCGTCTGTGGGGCCTTGCGAACCGTGTTGTGGTTTTCGACGAAATCCACGCTTACGACGCCTACACCGGCACGCTCTTGGTTCACCTGCTGCGCTGGCTCCTGGCGCTGGGCTCGTCGGTGGTGCTTCTTTCTGCAACCCTGCCACCTTCTATCCGACGGAAGCTGGCTGGTGTTGTAAATGCTGACTTGCCAGAGCAAGAGATGGACTATCCCCGCCTTTCCGTCTTCTGCCTAGGAGAGAAGGTGGACCAAAAACATTTTGACGCCGATCCTTCGCGCCGCCGGAATCTGCGACTACTGGGGATTCCTCCGGATCTGCCGGACATGCACTCTGCCTTGCAAGACCATCTTGTCAGTGGCGGAATGGGGCTGGCACTTGTCAATACGGTGCAGCGAGCCCAGGATCTGTACCGGCTTTTCCCTGAGGGTGAGCCTCTGGAGCGCGAAGGCCAGCGTGTCGGCAAGCGGCTCTCGGATGGGACGGAAGTATTTCTCTTCCACGCTCGTTTTCCAGCCGATCGAAGGCAGAAACGCGAGGATCAGGCATTGGAGACCTTCGGGGAGGGTGGGAACCGGGACGGCCGGAAGATACTCATTGCAACACAAGTGGCGGAGCAGAGCCTCGATCTGGACTTCGATCTAATCGTAACCGACCTTGCACCCATTGACCTTGTGCTTCAGCGAGCAGGGCGCTTGTGGCGGCATGCGCGGGATTTCAGACCCGTTTCCGAGCCGACTCTTGTAATTGCAGGGTTAACGGGGGACGAACCGCCATCATTCGGGAAACCTTTGTGGTGGGGGTCTGTGTACCGCGAAGATCTTTTGCTGCGTACATGGAGTCTGCTTATAGAAGGACAAAGGCAGAGCTTGACGTTGCCGGACGAGATCGATACCTTGGTGCAAGCGGTGTACGAAGAACAGGTAGGTGTGCCAGAATCCCTGCGGGAGCGGCTGGAAAAAGCCTTGGTGACCGGCGACGGTGAGGCTTTTGTCAAACATGGGCAGGCGAACCAGGCAATTATTGGTTTTCCCGACGACGCATCCTGGAACCAGCCGGAGAGGTTCGTTCTGTACGACGAAGATGAACCTGGTGTACATCGCACCCTCATGGCCCAGACCAGGCTTGGTGAAGACTCGATCGTAGCTATCCCGTTATTTGCGGAAGACGGATTCCGTCCTGAAGGAACGCCGGACTTTGCCCGGGCCAAACAGTGGTTTCTGCGGGCCTTGAACCTTTCGCGCAAGGGTGTGGTTAAGACACTTCAAAAGCTTGGGGTACCGGAAGGATGGAAGAAATCGCCGCTCTTGCGCAATTGTTTTCCATTGATGTTAAATGCGCAGGGACGCTGGGCCGAGGATGCGACCGTGCGACTGGATGATGACCTGGGACTGGTGTACGGGACAAAGGAGGCCGAATGAGTAGATTCAACCTGGTTGACGAAAAATGGATTCCGGTACGGTTCCCCGATGGAACCCGCGCTGAACTGAGCATCCGCGACACCCTGCTGCGGTCTCGTGAAATTGCTGCCATCGAAGACCCCTCCCCACTGGTGGTAGCGGCCCTGCATCGCTTTCTGCTTTCGGTTCTGTACCGTGCCTTGGAAGGACCGACCGACATCGAGCAGGCCAAAGCCCTCTTCAAGGAGGGTCTGCCGGATGAAAGAATCACGGCTTACCTGGAAAAGTGGCGTGATCGGTTCTGGTTGTTTGATGAGAAGTATCCGTTTGGACAAAATCCAAATGTTCCGAAGAACGAGATCGAGCCCTGGACCAAACTAACGGCGGAATACAACGCGACATCCAATAAGGTGCTTTTTGATCATACCGACACGAAAACGCCTGGTACGAGGGAGCCAAAGGAATGTGCCCGTTGGCTGCTCTCTACCATGACCTTTTCGATCAGTGGCGGTAGAGGCTATTACCCCTCACCGTCACCCAATGCAATGATGTGCATTCCACTGGGGCGGAATCTTCATGAAACACTCTGTTATAGCTTGGTTCCCTACTCAAATCGGGATGTGATGAACGGGGATTCGGCATTGTGGGAACGCGAGCCGAAGATGCTTCCCCTTGGTATTCCCAAGCGGGTGGCTGTTGGATACGCAGACCTCTATACATGGCAGTCTCGGATGATCCGTCTTGAGGAACTGCCTTCGGGTGGTGTCACAATCATGAGGTTTGTTGCCGGACAGGGTTTCGAGAATCCTTCGAATAATCCTGACCCGATGCAACCCTATAAGACTGACAAAACCAAAGGGAAGTTGCCTGTCCGGTTCAGAGAGGATCGGGGAACATGGAGAGACTTTGATTCTTTGCTCCCCGATAATAGCGATCTTGCTCCTCTAACGGTTCAGAATGCGCTTCGCTTGGCTGGGAATAAATCAGGCTACAAACTGGAATCGGTTCTGGTGCTCGGTCTGAGATATGAGCCTCCGAGCGCGAACCTGGACTTCTGGCGCATGGAACGCTTCGCTCTGCCCGAGTCGCTGGCCGCAGATCGCTTCATCCGGACAGAGATTCGACAACTTCTCACCGATGCAGAGGAGGCCCAAAAAACTCTCTGGATGGCCTGCCGCTCCTTCGCGCGAAGTCTTTTGAGTCGAGGGGGTCGGGAACCGGACCGCAAGGATATCAGAGGATTCGTGGAGCAGATGCCGGTGAACTCCTGGTACTGGTCCACCCTTGAATTCCGTTTTCACGAAATTCTGTGCGAGTATACTCTCGACAGGCATTCCGAGGATATCCGCTGCCAATGGCTGAAGTACGTTCAGGTCACCTTGCGGGCCGCCTGGGAGCAACATAGCGAATCGGTATCCTCGGGCGATGCCTGGGCTATCCGCGCCCTCGTGAAAGCCGAAGAACCCGTGCTGTCTAAACTAAAGGAACTGAATGACGAGATTCAAAAACTTGAATCTTAAAAGGAGGACCCATGAACGGATTTATCGAGTGGCTAGAAAGTCTGAATGCAAAGGACACCAGGGTACGGGCGGTGCTGCGTCGAAGCCTCGCGTTCGACCCCGGGAAATTTGTTTCAGCCTATCCCTACGTAGAACCCTTCATAAAGGATGAGGAAAACTCCTGGCGGCGGGAGGTGTTTTACCTGGTGGCTGGTCTCTGGGCTGCCCACTGGCGAGAGGGTCGGTCCGAAGCGCCGATGCCCATCGGGAAAGCGTGTGCAACCTACCAGACGGCCAGCGGCTCAACCAGTGCTGAGCGGCGCTTTATCACCCTTCTTGATGGCGACCGAGACCAACTGCCCCACCGCTTGCGCCAAATGATTGCCCTTCTCAAGGACCAAGCCATCGACTTCGATGACCTGTTGAAAGGACTTCTGTATTGGAATGACGACCAGAAGCGTACCCAGAATACTTGGGCCCGCGACTTCTACCGAACATGAATCACGAAATGATAATAAAGCCAAAAGGAGGAAAGCATATGAAAACCCTGATCGAAATCCATGCACTGCAGAACTTTGCGCCGTCGAATCTGAACCGCGACGATACCGGATCTCCTAAAGACGCTATCTTCGGGGGCACCCGCCGCGCCCGTGTGTCCAGCCAATGCCTCAAACGGGCGGTGAGGCAACATTTCGACCAGAAGAAAAACGAGGGGTTCTTCGACCCCAGCGAACTCGCTGTCCGAACCAAACGAGTGTGTCAGGCCATCGCTGATCTGCTCGATGGAAAACGTAAGAAGGCCGAAGTTTTGGCCAAGGCAGAAATGGCCTTGTCCTACGTCAAGCTTAAAGCAGCGGAAGGAGGCAAGACTCAGTACCTGCTCTATCTTGGACAGAAAGAGGTAACAGCATTGGCCCAAGCGATTCATGAATGCTGGGATCAGATTGTTTCTGTACCGGAAGAATCCACCGAGAAGGGCAAGGGGAAAGGCAAGAAGGCGGCCGCTGGCAGTGCGCCGAAGGAGGTCCAGGAACGGATTGATTCTATTTTCAACGGCGGCAAGGCCGTGGATGTGGCACTCTTCGGGCGTATGCTGGCCGATATGCCCGAGAAGAACCAGAACGCAGCCTGCCAGGTGGCCCACGCCATTTCGACCCATGCCGTCGAGCGGGAATTCGACTTCTACACCGCCGTGGACGACCTAAAGCCGGAGGACACCGCCGGTGCCGACATGATGGGAACTGTGGAGTTCAATTCGGCTTGTTTCTACCGCTATGCCGTAGTGGACTGGGAGAAACTTGTGGCAAATCTCCAAGATGACAGGGAGCTGGCGGCTAAGGGACTGCGGGCCTTCCTGGAAGGTTTCGTGGTGGCTGAGCCCACCGGTAAGCAGAACACCTTTGCAGCCCACAATCCGCCGGAGTTCGTTACGGTCTCAGTGCACCGTAACACCGCACCACGCAGCCTGGCCAATGCGTTTGAGACAGCAGTCCGTGTGAAAAAGGACGAATCGCTGACCAAGGAATCAGCTACGCGACTGTCTTCAAAGGCAGTTGCCCTGGATAAACTCTATGGAACCCCGCCCAATTCTCGATATGCCGTGGCTGAAGATGTCTTCGGAGAAAAGTACGAGGCGAAAGGGATAGGAGAAAAGATGGATAGCATTACAGCCCTCATCAGTTGGGCATTGAGCGAAGTTTCTAAAAAGGAGGGATAAGATGCTTACCTTGTTGCTTCGCCTGGTGGGGCCCATGCAATCGTGGGGAACCACCAGTCGTTTTGACCAACGTGATACCGGGAGGGAGCCCAGCAAGTCCGGCGTCGTCGGACTCCTGGCCGCCGCTCTGGGGATCGACCGCGAGAACTGGACGGATCTGGAACCACTCACACACCTGTCCATGGGGGTACGTCACGACCGGCCGGGGGTGCCCAAGCGCGACTTTCAGACAGCGGGATGCGCCGTAACCGACAGCATTATCAAGGCAGATGGAACCCAGTCAAAGGATGGAGTTGTCTCTCACCGGTTCTATCTTGCCGATGCGGCTTTTCTTGTGGGGCTGGAAGGAGACGACCGCGCGCTTCTGGAAAAGACTTATGCCAAACTGAAAAATCCAGCTTGGCCACTTGCCTTGGGGCGCAAATCATATCTGCCCTCCGAACCGATCTGGATTGAGAACGGCGTACAAGATGCTCCGCTTCGGGATGTTCTGGCACGTTGGCCATGGATTGGCTCTCAGCGGAAATGGGAAGGACTTCCCGAGAAGCTCTTGGTCTCCTTTGAGTCCAAGGATGAATCAGGTGTACTCAAGATGGACCAGCCGTTGTCGTCGTTTGCCGAACGACGCTTCGGGGGGCGGTTTGTGCGCTCAGAGTGGATTCCTTTCCCTCAGGAGGTGACTCATGTTTCTGAATAGGATCCATCTTGATCCACGTTGCCGGGAGGCGCGGCGCGACCTGTCCGATCCCTACCAGCTTCATTCCACCCTTTGTCGGGCCTTCTGCAGACCGGGCACGAAGTGTCCTGAAGGTGGATTCTTGTGGAGACTTGAGCCTGAGACTGACCCCACTGGATGTCCCCGCATTCTTGTGCAAAGCGGGACGATTCCAGACTGGACTGGCATAGGCGTCGAGAGGTGGCTGGCAAAGGTTGATCCGGCCATCGATCTGAAAGACCGGCTCAAGCTCGATTCACTCAAGGTTGGGCAGCGCTTTCGTTTCAGACTGCGCGCCAACCCTTGTGTGACCCGTAATGGCAAGCGATTGGGGCTCTTGCGGTTGGAGGAACAGGAGGCATGGGCTAAGCGAAAAGGGCTGCAGCACGGTTTTTCGCTGCCCCAACTTGTATCCTTCGATCTTTCAGACTCATTGCAGGAACGGATCGATGTGCGGATTTCTCAAGAGCAGATGCTCCGAGGTAACCAGCATTCCGGTCATGCTATCCGGATTTTTTCGGTGCTGTGTGACGGAATTCTCACGGTGACTGAACCAGACAAATTCAGGGATGCGCTGCAAACCGGTATCGGCCATGGAAAGGCCATGGGTCTTGGGCTCCTGTCGGTTGTTCCTATAGCATGAGTAAGTTCCGGCATCATGCTGATAATACGTTCGGGTTGTGGACTTATGCTCGTGCGGCGGATATCGACGGTGCAGGGTTCTTAGGGAGACTATGCAATGGAGACAAATATAGCAGTTTTCAAAGGTAAGGAAATTAGAAAGACGATCCATAAGAATGAATGGTGGTTTTCCATTATTGATGTTATCGAAGCCCTTACCGGAAGCGACAGGCCCCGGAAGTATTGGAGTGACCTCAAAAAGAAGCTTCTTCAGGAAGGCTATGCCGAGTTGTCCGAAAGAATCGGACAACTGAAACTGCAATCCAGCGACGGAAAATCCTACGCGACTGACTGCGCCAACACTGAAGGTATCTTCCGTATCATTCAGTCCGTACCCTCGCCCAAAGCCGAGCCATTCAAGTGGTGGTTGGCAAAGGTAGGCTACGAGCGGGTGCAGGAGATCGAAGACCCGGAGCTTGCGACGAAAAGGACGCGGGCCCTATATAAAGCGAAGGGCTATTCAGACGACTGGATCGAAAAGCGGATGCGCGGCATTGCCATCAGAGAAGAACTTACGGACGAGTGGAAAAATAGGGAGGTAAGGCGTGAGAGGGAGTACGCGATCCTTACCTCCGAGATCGCCAAAGCCGCCTTCGGCATAACACCGGGAAAGCACAAGAAAATAAAAGGGCTGAAACGAGAAAATCTTAGGGATCATATGAACGATCTCGAACTGATATTTTCAATGCTGGGCGAGGCGGCCACGACTGAGATAACGCGGGTTGATGATGCGAAAGGATTTCAAGAAAGCAAGCATGCCGCACGGAAGGGAGGAGAAGTCGCTGGCAAAGCAAGAAAAGACCTTGAACAAAAGACCCGCAAACGGGTCGTCTCACGCGAGAACTACCTAACCACTTCACAGGGAATGAAGAAGATAGAAAGGAAGTGATTCCGGAATGAGCGAACCGATTCTCCCACCCCTCAAACCCATTCCCATCAAAGACCGGATTTCGGTGGCCTACGTGGAGAAAGGCAACGTCGATGTCCTTGATGGCGCCTTTGTCGTAGTAGATAAAAACGGAGTGCGGACTCACATTCCCGTGGGAGGTCTGGTCTGTATCATGTTGGAGCCCGGCACGCGAGTTTCTCATGCTGCGGTGACATTGGCGTCCCGTGTGGGTTGTCTCCTTATCTGGGTTGGTGATGGTGGGGTACGACTCTATGCTTCCGGTCAACCAGGTGGCGCCAGATCTGATCGCCTCCTTTATCAGGCAAAGCTCGCGCTCGATGATGAGGCACGGCTGAAGGTCGTCCGCAAAATGTATGAGATGAGGTTCAAGGAAAAGCCTCCTGAAAAGCGGAGTATAGAGCAGTTACGGGGAATTGAGGCGGTAAGAGTCCGTAAGATGTACGAGCTTTTTGCACGTCAGTATGGCGTCACGTGGGCTCGCCGGAATTACGACTATGATGAATGGGAAAGCGGCGATGTTCCCAACCGTTGTCTCAGTTCCGCAACGTCCTGTCTTTATGGTGTGACCGAAGCGGCTGTTTTAGCCGCAGGATATGCCCCGGCAGTGGGTTTCATCCATACCGGTAAGCCTCAATCCTTTGTCTACGATATTGGGGATCTCTTTAAGTTCGAGACGGTGGTACCCATGGCTTTTCGGATTGCATCAAAGAATCCTAAGGAACCTGAGAGGGATGTTCGCATAGCCTGCCGGGATAGCTTCCGCCAGAGTCGCCTCCTCCATCGCATTATCCCGAGTATTGAAGAAGTTTTGTCTGCTGGTGGACTGCCTTTCCCTAAAAGACCCGAAGAATCGGTAGCTCCGGCAATTCCTAACAAGGAGGGGATCGGCGATGCTGGTCATCGTGGTTGAGAATGCGCCTCCAAGGTTGCGCGGACGATTGGCGATCTGGCTCCTCGAAGTTCGAGCGGGCGTATACGTGGGCAGCGTCTCGCGAAGGGTTCGAGAAATGATGTGGGAGACAGTAATAAAAGGGATAGAGGACGGCAATGCCGTGATGGCGTGGAGCACGAACACGGAGTCGGGGTTTGACTTCCTGACGTGGGGCACTAATCGAAGGGAGCCTGTCGAGATCGATGGTCTCAAGTTGGTATCGTTTCTACCGGAAACAGAAGCAGGCCTGGTGACAGAATCTGAGTGAAATTTTAAGCTGTTTTTTTGGTAGAGATTTTGCTCTTTGAAAACCGAATAGGAATTTAAGGGGTTACAATAAGTGTGTTCCCCGCACACGCGGGGATGAACCGTATTTATCCTTGTCCTCCACTATGTCAACCAAGTGTTCCCCGCACACGCGGGGATGAACCGATTGCTTCTGGGATAATAGCATTGATCTTTCCGTGTTCCCCGCACACGCGGGGATGAACCGGAAAAGGGGGTAGGTATGGCGCTTCTGGTTGAGTGTTCCCCGCACACGCGGGGATGAACCGTGATCGACCCTGTGGGGGATCTGTGATCTTCCGTGTTCCCCGCACACGCGGGGATGAACCGTTTGGATGTACACCGCTAATATGCAATCGGGAGTGTTCCCCGCACACGCGGGGATGAACCGTTACAGGTTGTGGGAGCGGCTGGTAAAACGGTGTGTTCCCCGCACACGCGGGGATGAACCGACATACTCTACGAGGCCAGGGTCTTTTCCGAGGTGTTCCCCGCACACGCGGGGATGAACCGTTGTGAATGAGGCGATTCAGGTGGCTACACTTGTGTTCCCCGCACACGCGGGGATGAACCGACGAGGGTAGGAACTCCAGCGTCGTCAACAACGTGTTCCCCGCACACGCGGGGATGAACCGTGAAATCCTCTATCCCCAGGCGGTAAACATCGGTGTTCCCCGCACACGCGGGGATGAACCGTCGAAGAGGCGAATGAGGATTACCTGGGAGACGTGTTCCCCGCACACGCGGGGATGAACCGTGAAATCCTCTATCCCCAGGCGGTAAACATCGGTGTTCCCCGCACACGCGGGGATGAACCGATGGGGAGTAGGAGGTGAGGGAATGATGACAAGTGTTCCCCGCACACGCGGGGATGAACCGGCGTGACTCGAAACCCTCTCCCCGGACGGCGTCGCTCCCCGCGCGGGAGCGTGGACTAACCCATCGATAATGAAATTGTGTCTAATGCGTAAAACAATGGGGGGCTAAAAATTAGGGAAAGTAGGGCCGGATTTCACGGCAGAGTTCCTCAGGGACGATATTGGAAGTCAATTCAGATTGAAGAACCTCAAAGGAGGTCCAATCGTTGAGATAATAGGGTTGAATGGGGGTCCGGGAGATGAT
>Ga0315296_10003691_pt1 | contig 12714 bp, 9 predicted proteins | sample YL17G14_18_MG_FD_203921 | JGI IMG/M metagenome (GOLD analysis project Ga0315296, IMG submission 203921) | Sediment microbial communities from Yellowstone Lake, YNP, Wyoming, USA - YL17G14_18 | ecosystem: Environmental > Aquatic > Freshwater > Lake > Sediment | place: USA: Wyoming | collected... | reverse complement strand
CCCGACGCTCTGGACCGATAACGACTTGCTCATGTTCTGCCAGCAGCTGCAGAAGATCGCCAAACCGATGATCATCGCGGCGAACAAGGCGGATATCGCGCCCCCGGAGAACATCGAGCGGCTCAGGGCCACGGGCTATCCCGTCGTGCCGACCAGCGCCGAGTACGAGCTCGCGCTGAGAAGAGCTGCGAAGGCAGGGCTGATCGGCTACGTGCCAGGGAACGACCACTACGAGGTCCCGGACAAGGCGAAGCTCAACGAGAAGCAGATAGCCGCCTGTAGTAAGATGGGCGACTGGCTCAAGGGGCATGGCAACACCGGCGTGCAGGAGATCCTCGAGCAGGTCGTTTTCAAAGTCCTGGACATGATGATCATCTACCCCGTCGAGGACGAGCACAAGTGGACCGACAAGCAGAACAGGGTCTTGCCGGACGCATACCTCGTGAGAAAAGGGACGAACGCCAAGGACCTGGCCTTCAAGGTCCACTCCGACCTGGGTGATAACTTTATTAGAGCGATCGACGGAAAGACCCACAGGACCATAGGTCATGATCATGTGCTCAAGGACGGCGACGTGATCAAGATAGTCGCGAGAGCCTGATGCTCATGGGACAGTGGGACATTCGGATCATCAGCGCCTCCTACAAGAAGGTGGAAGGCGACCTCGCCGTGCACTTGTACGGCAAGACCCAGGAAGGCAAGTCGGTCGCCGTCAGATCCCTGGGGTTCGAGCCGTATTTCTATGTTGTCGACCCACCACCTGACATCGTCGAGATGCTCCAGAACGACGAACGTGTCAGGCGGCTGGAGGATTGCGAGCTCCTGTACAAGGGCGAGAAGAAGAAGTGCAAGCGGGTAGTCGTCACCTATCCATGGCTCGTCCCAGACATAAGGAAGACCGTCATCCCGAGGGCGGTCGTGCTCGCGGCCGATATCCCGTTCCACTTCAGGTTCATGTACGACAAGGACCTGGGCTCGTGCGTCAGGGTCTTCGGAGAGCAGGTCGAGGACAAGGCCTACAAGACCGACATCGTCGTCAACGCCGAGCGGTTCGAGAACATCAAGGCGTTCCACCCGAAGCTGAAGATCCTCAGCTTCGATGTCGAGACCAGCCTTAAGGAGGCCAAGAGCCCCGAACAGCCGAGGATTTTCACCATCTGTTGCGTGGTCAGCAGCGATGGAGAGGTCGAGCCCCGAAGCTTCTACGGCGACGAGAAGAAGATGATTCAGGACTTCACGGACTTCATCGTCAAGAAGGATCCAGATGTGATCACGGGCTACAACATCGACGGGTTCGACATTCCGCAGATACTCAAGAGGGCCGCGGAGTTGTACATGCCAGATCCCTCATGGGGCAGGTATCCAGGATCGACGTCCCAGTATAACAACAGATTCTGGTGGACTGAGGGTCGCATCATCATAGATGCTTGGTGGGCGGTCAAGAAGATTCTGAAACCAAAGCAGGAGACGCTCAACGCGGTCTCGAAGCAGTTGCTCGGTGAGGAGAAGCACGATGTCGACCCCAAGAAGATGGACGAGGAGTGGGAGACCGATAAGGAGCGTGTGATGAAGTACTGCACACATGATGCCGGCCTCGCGCTGAAGGTCTTAGAGAAGGTCGCGATCCTGCAGAGGGATATGGATCTGGCGACCGTCTCGAGGCTTCCGCTCGACGATGTCGTGAACGGAACCACCTCGCAGCTGGTAGATTCCATCCTGATCCGGCTCGCCGACAGGAACAAGGTCGCCGTCCCGATGACCATGCGCTCCGGCGAGGAGGCCGAGGCGATAGAGGGCGGGTATGTCCACGAGATGAATCCCGGGCTCTATCACTGGGTATTGACGCTCGACTTCAGGAGCATGTACCCGAGCATGATCATCTCGAAGAACATCTGCTTCACGACCCTCCACCCGGATGGCACCATCGTCTCACCAACTGGCGCGAGATTCCTTGACAAGAACGTCCGCCCGGGCCTTCTGCCGCAGATTCTCCTCCAGCTGATGGACGAGCGCGCAGCGACGAAGAAGGCCATGCGGGAGGCCAAGACGCCTGAGGAAAGGCAACACTACGACGGCCTCCAGGAGGCCATCAAGATCCTCATGAATTCGTTCTACGGAGTGCTCGCCTCCTCGTTCTACAGGTTCACCGACCCCAAAATCGGGGCCAGCATCACATCGTTCGCCAGAGAGGCGACTAAGGACCTCATAAGGAAGCTGGAAGCGGAGAACCTGAAAGTCATCTACTCGGACACTGACTCTGTGTTCTTCCTCTCGCCACATGCGAACCTCGAGGATAGCGTGAAGCTCGGAAAGGATATCGCCGAGAGATTCTCCTCCGGGGACATGGTGCTCGAGTTCGAGAAGATCATGGAGCCGTTCTTCTCGCACGGGATGAAGAAAAGATACGTCGGCAGGATGGTCTGGCCGAGAGAGGAGCTCATCGTCAGGGGCTACGAGATGCGCCGCACGGACTCCTTCGATCTGCAGAGCGAGGTGCTGTCCAAGGTCTTCGAGAAGGTCCTTGATGGTGACAATCAGGGAGCCGTAACGTATACTAGGAACGTGATAGACGACCTGACGAAGGGCAAGATCGACCCTTCGAGGCTCGTAATCTCTCGCTCTGTGCGCGAGGAGAGCCAGTACAAGGCCAGCGAGAGCATGATCAATGTCCGCGTATACAAGAAGCTCAAGGAGCTGGGGTACGAGGTCGTGCCCGGGATGAAGGTCTCGTGGATCGTCACGGACAGCCGTTCATCGCCTCAGAAGTTCGAGCCCTGGGTCGAGGGGAGGCCGCTGCCGCAAGGTACCAAGCCGGACTATAGATACTACGCGACGAGGTTGGCGGCGACGATCGCGCGCGTGACCGACTCGTTCGGGTGGGACGACAAGTCTCTAGTCTCAGGCGTTCAACAGGCGACCTTCAAGGACAATGACTACGAGTCAAAGCGCGAGGCCAAGGCCAACGCCCAGCCGAAGAAGACGGACAAGAAGCTGAGCCTGGACCACTTCATGTGACTCTCTCAACAGGTTTATATAAGCCCATCCTTTTGGTCATCCCCGCAGCGGCGAGATCCGCCTGGTCTCGCAATATCGGGGATGTGCGCGCATGCGTGAACCCGGAAACGGCTGGATGTGACACAATGACAGAAGAGGCGAAGCAAGCTCCCGTCAAGAAGGAGCGCAAAGTTAAGACGCCCGAGGCGAAGAAGGAGGAGACAGCTCCTGCTGCTCCCGCTCCGACGGCCGCTCCCGCGGCAAAGCCAGGAGAGGCGAAGAAGGGCGTTGGTTCTAGAGGAATGTACCATTACATGGGCGAGGCCTGGAAAGACCTCGGAAACGCCGACATGAAGCACATCATGTGGCAGCGCTTGGTCGACTGGAGGAAGGAAGGCACTTTCGTCAGGGTCGACAAGCCGTTGAGGCTCGACAGGGCAAGGACGCTCGGCTACAAGGCAAAGCCAGGGTTCGTCATCGTCAGGACCAAGGTGAGGCGCGGCGGCCTGAGGAAGCACAGGATTAAGAAGGGGCGCAGGCCGAAGAGGAAAGGTATTCTGAAGATCACCATGAAGAAGAACATCCAGAGGATCGCAGAGGAGAGGGCCTCCAAGCGTTACCCGAACTGCGAGGTTCTGGGGTCATACTGGGTAGGCCAGGACGGACGGCACAAGTGGTTCGAAGTCATGCTGGTGGATCCCAACAACCCTGTCATCAAGTCCGACCCGAAGCTGAACTGGATCTGCAGCTCGAAGCACACGAACAGGGCGCTCAGAGGGCTCACGCCCGCTGGCAAGAAGGGCAGAGGCCTCGTGAGGACCAGGGGCATGGGCGTCGAGAAGAACAGGCCCTCGCTCCGGGCGCATGACAGACAGGGCACCTAGGCCTTGATTCTGTCCAGCAAACCCCTTGTCTCTTCTTCGTTCATGCCTACCAACGGGTAGAAGACCGGCAGCTCGCCCTTGGGCGGCTTCGATCTCTCAATTTCTTTCAGGGTCCAAGGAAGAGAGATGCCTATGCACTCGTTCTTCTTGGCCAGCTCGAAGATGTCGGGGTCGGGAGACACGATCTTGAGGTTCGGACACCAACTCTCGAGAGGCTTCACGAGGTTCGAGTCGTCCGCCGCGGTAAGGACCGTGCAGCCACGCTTCATCATCAACCAAGAGGATGCGATGCCATTCTCTGAGTCGACGATCGACAGCATCTTGCCCTGGGTTCCGAGTGGCATCCCTCCCGGACCTGCGAGGACAGAGCTGAAGACGTAGGTCTTCTTCTCTCGCACCTCCACGAAAATCTCGACATCTGGCTTGGAGAGGGAGACCTTGATTCCCCGGTCCTTGTTGTTGGCGAGGATCTCCGAGCCGAGCCTCTCGGCCAAGGTCTGGCTCGTGTAGTCATGGTTGCCCGTGCGTCTCGTCCTTATTGCGAAGGAGGCTCCATCGAACAGGAGCGGCAGGGCAAACTCCAAGACTCCTTTCGTGACCGATTCGATCTTGCTGTCCACTTCCGTGACGGGGCTGAACGAGACGACGCCGAATGTCCTCGTGAGGATCTCGCAGGATTTCCTCCAATCGTCGGAGTCGACGAATATTCTCCCGCGGGTCGAGGAAATGACACAAGGCAACTTAGCCAGCGTATGTCGCCTTCTGATATCGTCGACTAGAGCATTCTCGAACCGCCTTCGCACCGAAGGGCTCTTGAGGCCGAGTTCGCCGTACCTGACAAGAAGCGCGGGCATCTGCTCTGCGAATCCCCTGGCCTTCGATAAAGCTTTCAATACAATCGTGAGATTGATAGAAACATAAAGATAGGTGTTCTGCATTGGGTGTTTTGAGCGGCCCAAGAGGGGTATGTTGAACACAAGTCGAAAAGCAAAGGTTCCTTTGAAAAGAGTGAGTGAGCTCCCCGGACCGAAGGCGAAGGCTTGGGTGAAGCGAGACAACGCCGTTCTGTCGCCGTACAACCGGCCCTACTACTACCCGATGGTGGTCGAGAAGGGCCACGGCAGCATCGTGGAAGACGTCGACGGGAACGAGTACATCGACTTCAACAGCGGCCTTGGGGCAATGAATGTTGGCCACTGCCACCCCGAGGTGGTGAAGGCCATATCAGACCAGGCCAAGCGCCTGTTGCACTACTCGTACACGGACTTCTACTACAGGTACGCGGTTGAGCTGGGGGAGAAGCTGAACAAGATCACGCCTGGGAGCTTCCAGAAGAAGGTCTTCCTGAGCGGGAGCGGCGCCGAGAGCATCGAGGCGTTCGCGAAAGTGTCGAGATGGCACTCGAAGCGGCCGCTGTTCCTGGCTTTCACGGGCGCGTTCCACGGCAGGTCGATGGGCGCGCTGAGCTTCACTGCGAGCTCGATCGGCCAGAAGGCGAGGTACTTCCCGACCATGCCGGGCGTGGAGCATGTGCCTTTCGCGTACTGCTACAGATGCCCGTACCACCTGAACTTCCCAGAGTGCGACTACTGGTGCGTCGACTTCATCGACGAATGGTTGTTCAAGAAATTCGTGCCGCCCGAGGAGGTCGCGGCATCGTTGATAGAGCCCATCCAGGGAGAGGGAGGATACATCGTCCCGCCCAAGGACTACCACAGGCGCCTGAAGAAGCTGATGGACAAGTACGGTATCATATACGCCGTCGATGAGGTCCAGTCGGGAATGGGCAGGACCGGCAAGTGGTGCGCGATAGAGCATTTCGGTGTCATACCAGATATTGTGTGCATGTCCAAGGCACTCGGAGGGGGGATATCACTCGGCGCGACTATCGGGCGCGCGGAGATCTATGACTGGGCGGCCGGCAGCCACTGCACGACCCTTGGCGGAACGCCGGTCGCGTGCGAAGCGTCCCTAGCGACCATGAGGGTCATCGAGAAGGAGAAGCTGAGGGAGAACGCGACCAAGCAGGGCGACTACGCGCTCAAGAGGGTCAAGGAATGGGTCGACCAGTACGAGATCATCGGCGACGCGAGGGGCAAAGGTCTCATGATCGGCGTCGAGGTCGTCACGGACAAGAAGACCAAGACCAAGGATGGAGACACTGCCCACGAGATCATCGACCGCGCCTGGCACAAGGGCGTGGTAGCGATCGGCGCCGGCGAGAACTGCTTCCGAATCGCACCTCCGTTGGTCATCACGCGTGACCTGTTGGACGGCGGCCTCGACATGCTCGAGGAGTCCATCAAGGAGGTATCGAGGAAGAAGAAGTGAGCCATTCGCACGTCGAATGGCTCAACGAAAACCTTTTTCCGCTTTTGATCTAGCGCGAACACAGGAGTGCGAGAGTTTGGTGAAGAAGTACAACCTGAAGGGTCCCAAGATAGTGGTGGAGCCGCCAGGACCCAAATCAAAGAAAGCATTGGCTAGAAAGGAGAAGTACGTCACGAACGGCATCAGGATCGGCCTTCCGGCCGAGCTCGAGATAGCCGAGGGGCCGTTCATGAAAGACGTCGACGGGAACGTCTTCCTGGACTTCACGGTAGGGATTGGCGTTCACAATTGCGGGCACAGGCCTGCAGCGATGGTAAAGGCGTGTCAGGACCAGCTGGACAAGTTCATACACATCTGCGTCATGGTCTCGCCATACGAGTCGTATCTCAAGCTGGCCGAGGAGATGTCGAAGATTTGCCCCGGCAACCTGACCAAGAGCATCTTCTTGAACAGCGGGTCCGAGGCGATTGAGAACTCCCTCAAGATCGCAAGAGCCTACACCAAGAAGAAGTGGATCGTATCGTACAAGACATCGTTCCACGGCAGGACATTCATGGACATCGCACTGACCGGCAAAGAGAAGCCGTATAGAGAAGGGTTCGGGCCGCTGGTCGAATACATCAGGCATGTGGACTATGCCTACTGCTACCGGTGCCCGCTGTGCCTCGAGTACCCGTCATGTAACCTTGCGTGTGCGGACAGCATCAGGACCGTGATCGAGACGCCGCCCCTGAAAGACGATGTGTGCGCGCTCGTCGGCGAGCCCGTGCAGGGCGAGGGCGGATTCATCAACCCGCCGCCTGGCTATTGGGAGAAGATCAGGAAGATCTGCGATGACAACGGTGTGCTGTTCATAGACGACGAGGTCCAGACTGGCTTCGGCAGGACGGGCAAGATGTTCGCGATCGAACACTGGAAGTGCAACCCAGATATGATCATCTCAGGCAAAGGCCTCTCGCTCGGGATGCCGCTCGGTGGAGTGACCGGCAGAGAAGAGGTCATGGCCGCGCCCCCGCCAGCAAGCCTTGGCGGCACGTTCGGAGGCAACCCCGTCTGTTGCGCAGGCGCGCTCGAATCCATCAAGCTGACGAAGAAGGCGCTGCCAAACACGAAGATGATCCACAGGGTCGAGAAGAAGCGCCTGGACGAATGGAAGAAGAAGTACGAGTTCGTCGGCGATGTCAGAGGCATAGGCGCCATGATGGGCATGGAGCTGGTTAAGACTAAGAAGGACAAGGAGCCGGTGCCGGAGCTCGCAAGGAACATCCAGCTTAACTGCTTCAGGCACGGCCTGTACATACTGACAGCAGGGACATACAACAACGTCATACGGCTGCACCCTCCGCTGATCATCAAGCAGGACCTGCTCGAGAAGGGCATGGACATCATCGAAGCGGCGATGGTGGAAGAGGCAAAGAAAGCAGGATTGAAGTAGTCGGCCCGCCCCTCAAACCCCTTGGTCTCTTCATTCTTCGTATTGCAGCTGCGCTCATCTTGGCCGGTGCGGGAGGATCGGAGGCGTCGGCCTGCTCTGCAACGCATCCTCCTCGGCCCATTTCTGAACGACTATCGACGAGCAGATCGTGGCAATCAGCTCGATCCATCTCAGATTGGTCCTGGGCGGGAGCTTGTCGTTCATGGGCCCTGCGAGTTCGAACCATCCGACAATCTCCCTGTTGTGGGTGAGCATCCAGACATCGAAGTAGTCGCTCTCGTGGAACTCGTCAGGAGTCTTCCTCTCCACGCTCAGCTGATAGGGTCTGTTGAACAGATCGGCCTCCCGCTCGGGAAGTCCCTCGACGGGGTCGAGCTCGGACAACCTGCCCGTCTTTATGAAGGGAAACCTCTCGTTGCTGACCATGTCTTCGTAGGTGTACTTCAGCTTCCGGAAGTTCTCCTCAACCTCTTTCCTAAAGCCGAAAAGGATCTCGTACCGGTACATGCCGTCCTTGCGGTTCTTGAGGCCGATGCCTATCTCGTGGAAGTCAAAGAGCTTGAAGATCATCTTCGCCGCGAAGTCGAGAGTGGACCTCAGGGGTTGTCTTCGGTCGTGTCCCATCTCGATCAAGGTGAGTATGTTGTCTATGAACTTCTCCTGATCGTCCTTGGGGATGGGGGAGTAGAGATTCTCGACATAGGCCCGGTATTGCCGGTCTATGGGGTCGCCTGTTCTAGTGGCCATATCAGTTCACACGCTACTGGCTAGGAAGAGGATATTTCAGAATTGGGAATAGGCGTATTTTGAACTTGTCATTGGATTCCACTCAGTGATAACTCAGAACAGTCAAATCAGATCTCACTTCAGAGGATCAGGAGGAGCTCGAGAAGGGCTTCGAGGAGGTCGAGGAGAAGGTCATGTGGCCGAGAACCCACGAGAGGTACCATCACATGATCGAGGAGTGGGAGGAGAGGCTCGCGTAGGGTCATGACGGTACACTTTTCGATTTCCACCTACGAAATTCGCAATTCGTAAGATACGTCCGAGAAGGTCTGATTCCCTACCATGTTGTGGACCCTCCCAGACCTCCTCTTTGGCACCTTCATTGGGCAAGGGCCAAGACTGCCGTTGAGACCATAATATATATTACAGGGAAGCACATTCGGGCGAACAAGGCCACGATTTGCTGATGTATCTGCAGATTTGTGCACGAAAAGCTGAACATCTTCCGAATGGAAAGATAGAATGAAGAACGGATTGGGGGGGTTGCGGCAGATTCTGTGACGCGGTCGGAGCGGGCCGCGTGAGCGTTCCCTACCAGAGTTCAGCCTTGGATAATCCGTGCGTCTTCAAGCAGATGTTGGACGGTCCGGCCTGGTGATACGACACAATAGTTCGGGAGAACAGATAGCATGGCACTCTTGTCTGAAGTGAAGAAGGACTACGGAAAGCTGAAGAACTACGTGAACGGGGAGTGGATCGATTCAACCTCCGACAAGGTGATCGATATTGAGAACCCGTCTACTGGGGAGATAATCGGGAAAGTACCCATGTCCGCCGCCGACGAGACCAAGGCGGCCATTGAGGCTGCTCATGAGGCGTGGTGGGCGTGGAGAGAGACCCCTCCGATTACGAGGGGGCGGGTGTTCTTCAAGCTCAAGGAACTCATAGAGCAGCATTTCGAGAATGTCGCCAGGATAATGGTACAGGAGCAGGGCAAGACGATTGACGAGGCCCGCGGCGAGACGAGGAGGACGATCGAGAATGTCGAGGTGGCCGCCGGTATCCCGTCATTGATGATGGGCTACGGCCTGGAGGACGGCGGCGCTGAAGGCATCGATGAGGATGCCGTCATATCTCCTCTCGGAGTCTTCGGCGCTATCTGCCCGTTCAACTTCCCTGCTATGATTCCGTACTGGTTCTGGCCGTATGCTGTCGCCTCAGGCAACACATACATCATCAAGCCCTCAAGCCAGGTTCCGATCACGCAGAACTACTTGACGAAGCTCGTCGAGCAGGCGGGGTTCCCACCGGGCGTGTTGAACATTGTGAACGGCAGCCACGAAGTGTCCGATACCCTGATGGAACACCCGAAGGTAAAGGGAATCTCGTTCGTAGGTTCAAGCCCGGTTGCGAAGTACATCTACAAGCACTCGGCGGAATACGGCAAGAGAGTTCAGGCCCAGGGCGGCGCGAAGAACTCACTCGTGGTTATGCCGGACTGCGTCCTTGACAGGACCGTCTCGAACATGCTCGCCTCGTACTACGGCTGCGCGGGCCAGAGATGTCTGGCAGGTTCGAACCTTGTGGCGATCGGCGACATCGCGGAGCCTCTGCTCAAGAAGTGGGTCGAGGCCTCCAAGAAGATCAGGATGGGCTACGGCCTTGACGAGAGCGTGAACATGGGACCTGTGGTCTCGGCAAAGGCGAAGAAGAAGGTCTTGGAGTATATCGACTCGGCCGAACACGATGGCGCGAAGATCCTCCTGGACGGCAGGAAGGCGAAGGTCCCGGGCTACGAGAAGGGGCACTTCGTCGGAACGACCGTGATAGACCAGGTAACGCCTGACATGAAGGTCGCGAAGGAAGAGATATTCGGGCCCGTCGTGACCTACCTGAGGATGGACAGCATGGACGATGCGCTCGACTTCATCCACTCCAGCCCGTTCGGGAACGCTGCGTCTGTCTATACATCGAGCGGCAAGACGGCTCGCGAGTTCAGATACAAGTGCCAGTGTGGGAACATCGGGATCAATGTCGGCGTCGTCGCCGCGATGGCCTACTTCCCGTTCGCCGGGTACAAGGACTCGTTCTTCGGCGATCTCCACGGCCAGGGTCAGGACGCCATAAAGTTCTTTACGGACAGGAAGGTTGTCATCACTAGGTGGTTCTGATGGTTGAGTGCGACTTCCCGGAATGCACGACCTTTGGGTCCGTGATTAGATTCGCCCTTGAGCTCGAGAAGGGAGCCGTGGGCGTGTACGACGAGCTCTCCAAGGAGCCGAAGGCGGCGGCCGCCGCAGAGTCATTCAAGGCTCTCGCCGCCGCTCACAAGAAGCGCGGGGAGTTGCTGGAATTCACCAGGCAGCAGAAGCTCAACGAGATGATCCTGGAACCCATCCAGGACATGATACGCGAGGCCTACATCATTGACACGAGGACACCCAAGGGCGTCGACGTCAAGGCGGCCGCCAAGTTCGCGGCGAAGATCGAAGAGACATCAGCGAAGTTCTATCTCGACGCCGCGAAGATCGCCAAGAATCTTATGGCCGAGGCTGCGAGAATCATGGACAAGCTCGGAAAGGAGAGCCTGGCGAACAAGGCAAAGCTCGAGGCGCTCTGAACTCGTCCGCGAAACCCCTTCTCAATCCTTTCCTTTCTTGTTTTTCAGTTTCGCGAACTGGTCCATCCCGACTTCTTCGAGCATCCCAGTAGCGAACGAATCAAGCAGGGCCGCGACTGAGGGGTTGTCTACTCTAAGGACCCTCACGCCCTCGGCGCTGAACTTCAGGAGGGCGCTTGGCGAGATGCCCCCGACGATGATTGCCTCTATTCCCCTCCTCGCGACTGCCTCTGCTTGGTCTGGACCCCAACAAGCACACGGCCTGGTCTGTGCCAATCGCTCGAAGTTGCCGTCAGGCTGGACCTCGTAGAAATCGAACACTTCTGTCTCCTCGAATGAGGCGGCGACTCCGTCAGGTCCTCCTGGATCAAGGGATGGAATGCAGACTCTCATCGATGGCCACTAGCTGAAGAGACGAGATTACTCTTTCGCCTCACAGAAGTCCGTTCTCGTCCGCTGTTCCTATGCCCTTATCCCCAGACGGTCCAGGCTCTCCGTCGTAGGAACTCCGTCTTTGGTCCAGCCCCAGGCTTCGTAGTAAGCTTCGAGCTCATTGTCGAAGTCGGCCTTGTTTACCACCGCGCCCTTGGACGGACCGTCGTGTATTGGCGTCGTGAACAGTCTCTCAGGGAGCGTGTCGTCCTTCTTCGAGAGCCCTTCCCTCAGGTTGAACAACCGCTCCATCGTCCAAGCCCTGGCCCCGACCTTCTTGAGTTCGTCGATCGTGTAGCCATAGCCGGCCGCCGCGTTTACCAGCATCACCATATTATCCCACGAGTTGGCGAAGGCGTTCCTAGCGCCGAACTTGCAGAGGACCATGCTGTCGTAGAGCGTGAACAATTCCTGAAGGTCCTTCAGCGGCTGCGCCTTTCCCTTGACCGTGAACCTGTCGAGCACTCCCTGGAACAGCTCGGGCACGTACATCGTCGCCCTCAGGTGGCACGCGCCCCTCGTCGATGTCGCGAATGCTAGGGACATCCCCTGGATTCCTCTGGGGTCGTACCCTGGGAACTCCATCCCCTTCACGTTCATCGCGTATTTCCCCGCTTCAGGGCCGTACTTCGCCGCCAGCCTTCTCGAGCCCTGGCCGATGAGCTTCCCGAACCCTTCCTGCTTTCCGGTCAGCTCGACGAGCTTGACGATTGTGTTGTGGTCTCCCCAAATGAGCTTGAGCCCGCCCGTGTCCTTCTCGGTTATGATGCCCTTCTCGAACAGCTCTATCGCGCAGGCAATCGTGTCTGCGCACGAGATGGTGTCTATGCCGTACTGATTGCATATGCTGTTCGCCATTATGATCGATTCGAGGTTCGAGTTCCCGAGGTTCGAGCCGAACATCGCGAGGGTCTCGTACTCTGGCCCTTCCGTCTCCGCGTGGTAGTCCTTGTCGGCTTTCGTCATGTTGCCGCAGTGGAGGGGACATCTGGCGCACGCAGTGTCTTTGGTCTTGTGGTTGTTGACGAGGGCATCCCCGCCGATCTTCTCGTAGTCGGGAAAGTAGCCCGTCTGGAAGTTCCTGGTGGGTATCGCGCCTGCTTTGCCCGTTATGCCGACGACCATCGATGTGCCGTACTTCATGAACGCCTGCGACTTCTCCTTTACGGTCGCGGTCGCCGTCTTGAACGTCTCCTTGAGCTTCTCTGGATCGGCCTGGGGGACTTCCTTGGTGCCGTGGACCACGATCGCTTTCAGGTTCTTGGAACCCATGACCGCGCCAACGCCCCCTC
>Ga0315296_10003690_pt1 | contig 12715 bp, 10 predicted proteins | sample YL17G14_18_MG_FD_203921 | JGI IMG/M metagenome (GOLD analysis project Ga0315296, IMG submission 203921) | Sediment microbial communities from Yellowstone Lake, YNP, Wyoming, USA - YL17G14_18 | ecosystem: Environmental > Aquatic > Freshwater > Lake > Sediment | place: USA: Wyoming | collected... | reverse complement strand
CCCAAGAAATAGCCACCAAGAGTTTGGGCTAACCCAAAGACCATACCCCCAATAAGTGTCCCCAGTATGCTGCCTAAACCACCTACTATAACCACGCCAAAGGCAATAATCAGGAAGGCGACTCCTGATGTCGGGGTAAACGGATAAGTCAATCCAAGGAACACGCCGGCTATAGCAGCAAGGGCCATGGCGATAGCGAAGGCGAAGGCATATACACGGCCAGTATTTATCCCCATCAAATGAGCTGTTTTCCTATCCTGAGAGGCGGCATTGATTGCCCTGCCCAAATATGTTCTCCTGAGGAATTCGCGGAGGAAAAGCATCACTGCTAAAGCGGCAACAAAATCCAGCAGATATACTAGTGGAATATTAACTACGCCAACACTAAAACTTTCCAAGCCGTAAGGTGGTCTCAAACCCCTGGAGAATGGAGTCCAGATGATCTGGCAAAAATTTTGAAATATTATGGAAATCCCGAAACAAACTAGCAGTACAGCGTCCAATGATATTGTAAAAGCTCGGTTGAGGAGAAATCTTTGAACACCGAAACCGATTACAAACAATAGGGGTATGCCCATGACTAAGCTTAGAACAGGGTCTATCCCCAACATGGTCATTGCTGCATAAGCAAGGTAGCTACCGAATATGACCAGATCTCCGTGAGCTACGTTTATCACCTTCATAACCCCGAAAACTAGCGAAAGACCTAAGGCAATTAACGTATATAACCCACCTAATAGAATACCAAACACTATAGGGGTAGATAACCCAGCTAAAACTTCCATCTATAGCACCCTAAACGACTTTATACACCAAAGTATGCTTTTTTAACTTCCTCTTCCTCCCGGAGTTCCGCTACATCCCCGCTTAAGACAACACGCCCCACTTCCATAATATATGCCCTGTCAGCCTCTTTGAGGCTTCGCCTTACATTCTGTTCGACAAGGAGGATAGTAATGCCCCTTTCTCTAATTTCCCTTAAGGCTTTATACAGGTCATTAAGAATTATGGGGGCAAGACCAAGAGACATTTCATCAAGAAGCAAAAGCTTTGGGTCTGACATTAAGCCCCGCCCTATGACTAACATTTGTTGCTCCCCTCCGCTTAGTGTTTTAGCCAGTTGATTCTTCCTCTCTTTTAGTATCGGGAAGAGCTCGTCAACCATTTTGAGGTTTTGTTCTCTCTTGGATCTCGCCTTCCGATTGTATGAACCTATGATGAGATTATCTAGCACGGTCATATTGGGGAAAATTCCTCTTCCTTCTGGAACTTGGGAAATGCCGAGTGTAACTATCTGGAAAGGATCCAAGGTTGAGATGTCTTGGCCCTCAAATTTAATGCTGCCTTTAGCTGGATGCATTACACCTGATATTGCGTTTATCAGGGTAGACTTACCTGAAGCATTGGAGCCAATGAGAGCTACGATTTCGCCGCGTTTGACTATTAATGACACATCCCACAAGGCTTGAAAGCTGCCGTGAAATACATCTATATTGCTAACTTTCAGCAATGTTTCTTGAGGCATTTCTTTATTCTACTTCTCCATCTTACTTTGAAAAGCTATCGATATTACTAACCAAGGTAGGCTTCGATTACCTTACTATCTTCCATTACCTCATTTGGCGTGCCTTCGGCGATTTTCATGCCTTTATCTATCACTATAATCCTATCAACTGCCTTCGTCATTACTTTCATAACATGTTCAATTAGTATAATTGTTACGCTCATTTCATGTATTTCTTTTAGGAGGTCTAATATCTTTGGGATTTCCGCTTCGGTTAAGCCCGCAGCCACTTCATCAATCAGCAGTAGTGTGGGATGGGTGGCTAAGGCTCTAGCTAACTCGAGCCTTTTGAGAGTTACCGTTAACAAATCTTTTGCGAGCACGTCCTTCCTTTCTGAAAGGCCTACAGTATCGAGTAGTTTGCTGGCTTCGCTCTCAGCGGCAGACTTGGTAAGACCTCGCCCATACCTTGCTGCTACCGCAATGTTTTGCAAAGCGGTTAAATTGACAAAGGGCTGAGGAATCTGATAAGTTCTAGCAATACCGAGGTGGCAAATTTTATGCTGGGGGAAACCCCCGATGTTATTTCCTTTAAACTTTACTCTTCCAGAGTCAGGCTTGTACTTACCACATATGACATTTAATAGTGTTGTCTTGCCAGCACCGTTGGGACCCATCAAACCTACGACTTGACCCGCCTGCACATCAAAGCTTAAGTCTCTAACAGCAGCTATTCCCCCGAAATGCTTATTTACTCCATCGATTGTGAGAACCGGTGTTTCCAACGTCACCACCTTTCTCGGGGTTAAAATCGAGTCAAAAAATTTTCATGAAAAACTACGGGCACTGATTTGTCTGTCTTCCTCCACTAGCCAAAAGTTAACGGCAACCGCCATTATATTCCTCTTCGGGAGAAACCGATATGATGATCATCATATCGGTTTCTCCTTGCGTTTAGCCCCCCTATAGCTTAGTTTATAGGTCAGGGATACAGCTCAGGAATGGGGAATAACGGGCTCGCCTCTTCCGGTATGTAATCCAGTGCGGAACAGACTATATACTCTGTCCACGGCTGTGCTTTCCCAGCCTCATAAAACCACTGGCCAAGGGCGAGCGGCATGTGGCTGAAGTGTGACTCCGGGTCAAACTTTATCAAGCCATTAATGCTCTTCATATTGGTTGCCGCCAGGGCGGCATTAATCGCATCTCCGTCAAGGCTGCCGGCTCTCTCGATGGCATCAAACATGATTTGAGCTCCCACGTAGCCATGTCCTATACCCCGGTTCAATGCTTCGCCTGTGGCTAAGTATCTGTCAGCGAGCGATGCTGCGGTTGTGCCGCCAATACCGGGGAAGTCTGCTGGCGGATATGCTGGGCTCCACCAACACTCTACACCAACACCCCACCCTAGGGGTGGCTTCGTACCCCAGGAGATTACATCTACAGGGAAGAGGGGTGCCCTTCCACAGAGACATATCTTAGGCCTAAAGCCCTTGGCATAGCATTGGCTCCACAGCGTCCCAAAATCAGGGCCAGGGCAATTGCCCCAAAGTATTTCCACACCAGCGGCTTTCCACTGGTCTATGATAGAGGTAAAGTCTGTAGTCCCCATAGGAAACAGGCCTAATTCTTTATCTACGCCTACAACAGTGCAACCGTATTTTGTTAGCTCCGGAGGGAATGTTGCATACCAACCTATGCCGTCGGGGTCATCCGAGGCGAAGACCCCTGTTACCATGTTAGTGTTTGTCTTGGCGCCGACCTTATCCATATACATAAACCATGTATCCACACAGGTAAATCCCGGAACATCGCGAGGCGGTGCAGCCGGGGTAGCTATAGCAAAACCGGCAAACCAGGTGTAGGGCCAATGTCCCTCAACCGTGTCCCGCATACCGTGATACCAGGGCTCAAAAGGACCACCGCAAATGATCTGTGGGATCTTATACTGGTTACCTACGCGAGATATATCGTTGTGCAGCGTACAAGGTTCGTCAGGTGATATAAGGACGTTTACCTTATCGCGGAGAACCAGGTCTTCGGTAAGAGACCCTACCTTTGCCGGGTCGCTCTCGTTATTGGCGACTATCAATCTGACGGGTATGTTGCGGTCGAACTCTTTTACATATACTCCGCCTTGCTTGTTGATATCGTCGATAGCCGCTTGCACCCCAAATGCTTGCTGACCGAAACCGGCAAACATGCCCGTCGTTGGTACACAGAAGCCTATAAGAATTTCTTTTGGACCTGCTGGCGCTGGCTTAGCACAGCCGCCGAAAATTAAAGCACCTACCACTACAAGCATTAACAGTATCAAGAGAAGCTTTTTCATTGTCATTTTCTCCTTTCCACAATATGCTAAGATTCGCCTGGCTGCTTTGTCACCTTATCATAAACACCACCTCTCTCCCCAATCACGGTTGCGTTCAAAAATTGGTTATTCTCAATCCCTTGGTTTATAACACTATCGTCCCTCGTTGTCAATAGGGTGGCGGTTAGGGTTCTGCTCGGTAGTGGTTGGTAACTTTTGAGAAGTTTGGTATCCTCCTATCAAAAGAGGGTAGGAGGATATATGAGAGGACTAGAAAGGTGCTTAGAGGTAGTTAAGGTGGTAACAGAAGTATTTGAGCCAAGACTATGTAAATATTGCCAGTAGTGCTCATAGTTGTGCTGGCGATATTTCCGCTAATAGGCGCCCCTCGTAGCTGGCTCCTCTACCTCTTTATGTTTTTTATATACCTGGCTATGGCCAATATGTGGAATTTGCTTGCTGGCTACTCCGGTCTGATATCCCTGTGCCAGCCGGCATTCATCGGGTTGGCAGGCTACACTATGGTGATATTAACCTGGGTCGGTGTACCTTTTTATCTCGGAATAATCGGGGGAGCGATAGTAGCGGCAGCATTTGCTATGCTCATATCTATTCCTGTCTTTAGATTAAGAGGCATATATTTCGCCATCGGAACACTAGTTGTACCTGAAGTACTGAGGATTGTATTTTATCTCTGGAGACCTGTTGGCGGGGAGTTGCAAGGTGGGGGTGCGGGTTATATGTTAAAGGGTACTGGCGGGGTTACGACGACGGAGATATACTGGCTCGCCCTTGTCATTGGCGTAGTGTCGGTGTTAGTTATGTGGATAATTTTGCGCTCGAGGCTAGGACTAGGGCTGGCTGCGATTCGCGATAACGATAGAACTGCAGCTAGTTCCGGGGTAGATGTTTTCAGATTAAAGTTGTACTCCTTCGTCATTGGCGCCCTCGTCACGGGAATGGCTGGAGCCATCTTCTACATTTACCAAGGATATATCGAGCCAGTAAGCGCCTTCAGTATAAAGTGGACGATGATATTAATGCTCGCTACTGTCATTGGTGGCGCGAGTATTGAAGAAGGACCAATTGTGGGGACAATTATCGTTGTCTTTTTGCACTTCCTGCTAGTCAGATACGCTGGAATCAGTCTACTCATACAGGGCATAATACTGGTCGGTATAATGTTACTGGCACCGCAAGGTATTATTCGCTGCCGACTATCCTTATGAATCAAGTAAGGAAGCAGTACAAGTAATAGAGTCAATGCCAATGAGTGATATTAACAAGGAGAAGATTTGCCACCTAATGCAGAAAAACTGTTAAGATTGTAGCGTAACCGGGGTACGATGAAACTCTTACGCCAGATGGCCATTCTTTGCTATTTTGTCTTTGATTTACCCTGTGTTTTTATGCTGTTTAGTATTGCCTCAGGCGTCATGGGTAATTCCTTTAATCTTACCCCGGTGGCGCTGTGAATGGCATTGGCGATGGTAGCAAGTGTCGGCACGATAGGGGGCTCTCCCACGCCACGTATACCAAAAGGAGGAGTGCCAAAACTAACCTCCACCAGCATGGTATCCACAAAAGGTACGTCGGTAGCAGTAGGCATACGATAATCTAACAGGGTAGAATTTTGCATCACCCCATTATTGAAAATATAGTTTTCCGACAAAGCCCACCCAATCCCCTGGGCAACGGCTCCCTGCATCTGGCCCTCCACCAGGGTTGGATTAATGGCTAAGCCAACGTCTTGAGCAGCAGCGTACGATAGTATCTTAACCTTGCCTGTCTCCTTATCCACTTCTACATCCGCTACCTGGACGGCAAACACTGGAGCCCCTTCGCCCATCTCACCTGAGCCCCGTCCTGTTATCGGGCCTTCAGGGAAACGAAAGTCCTCAGCAACTAAATCGGCTAAGGAGACATATTTCTCCGGCACCCCTTTTACCTGAACACACCCGTGCACAAACTCCACATTTTTCCGCTTCAGTTCCAGTTGTTGCGCCGCCCTTTGGCAAAGCTGCTCTTTGATATCCTGACAAGCCCGGTAAACTGCTGTACCCATCGAGCGAGTAGTCATGCTGCCCACCGACGGTGCAGAAAAGGGAGCAGTTTCGGTATCCCCGGTCACAATCGTTACCTTTTCAAAGGGAATGCCAAGCTCCTCTGCCACCATCTGGGCTAGCGTGGTGCGAGTTCCGCTGACATCAGTAGAACCTACTACCAAGATAACTGAACCATCGGTGTTCACATTAATATGTGCGGCGGAACCCATAATACCCGTTGGCCAGAAGCCAGCAGCTATTCCTCTCCCCCGGTTTTTCCCTTCCGGTTTACCACGCTGCGCCAGGTATTTTCTCATTCTTTCTATGGTCTCTCTGAAACCAATTTTGCCAAAGGGTGTACCATTGACCATAACATCCCCTTCGGCTACTGCATTCTTAAGCCGGAACTCAAGTGGGTCTATCCCTAAAGCTCGGGCAAGCAAATCCATTTGTGACTCCACAGCAAAGGCAGCCTGTGCAGCAGTGGGACCCCGGTAGGGACCTGAAGGTGTCTTATTGGTGACCACATCATAGCATTCAATCTTAAAATTGGAGATGCGGTAAAGACTCAGTCCAGTGAAACTACCAAAAGGAACTTCGCCCATCCCTCCCATCCCATGTAAGGCTCCAAAATCGTAGACCATGGTGGCCGAGGCAGCAGTAAGGCGCCCATCCTTGGTAGCACCCATCTTAATGGTAATTACTGAGGCAGCCGCAGGACGGTTGGTTTTGAAGACTTCCTCTCTGGTCGTTACTATTTTGACTGGTTGACCTGTTTTTCGTGACAAAAGAGCACAAAGGGGGGGAACCACCTGGTGCGATTTCCCGCCAAAAGCCCCTCCTGACTCTACGGGAATCACCCTTACGTAATTGAGGGGCAGATTCATAAAACTGGCAACCAACTGTCTACACTCGAAGATGCCCTGATTGTCGCTCCATACGGTGACCTTGCCCTCAAGGTCCACACTGACCACTGCCGCTCGTGGCTCAAGGTAGCCCTGATGCACGGTCTGAGTGCGGAAGGTGTTCTCCAGGACAACATCTGCTTCTCTGAATCCTGCCTCCACATCTCCGTGGCTGTTTTTCATATACCAGAAGATATTGCTTGGTTTGGCGTCCTTCGCTGGCAGGTTTTCTGTGTACATATTGGGATGAACAAGAGGGGCATCCGGCTTCATCGCCTCCAAAACGTCAATCACCGGCGTTAGCTCTTCATAATCGACTTCAATCAGTCCCAGGGCTTCTTCGGCGATGTAAGGATTTATCGCCGCCACGGCGGCTACAGGTTGTCCCGCGAAAATAACCTTTTCCCTCGCTAAACAGCAAGTCATGGGATTAAGGTGCTCCTCTTCGTTTTTCTGTCCGGGCACATCAGCGGCCGTGATAACCGCCATCACCCCCTCTAAAGCCAGGGCTTTAGCTACATCCAGGCGGCGAATCCTGGCATGCGCGTAAGGACTCCACAAAATCTTGCCATGGAGCATGTTCGGTAAATTAATATCGGCGCAGTAAAGAGCCTTCCCGGTTACCTTAGCCAGGGCGTCTACCCTGTTCACGCGTTCTCCGACTACAGAATACTCCGACATGAGAACCTTCCTTTAAGCCACAGCCACTTTCAAAATAGCCCGTACAATTTTGTCATAGCCGGTGCAGCGGCACAGATTACCAGCGATAGCCAGCCTCACTTCAGCTTCTGTGGGATGGGGATTTGAATCCAGGAGAGCTTTTGCGGTAAGAATCATCCCGGGGGTGCAAAAGCCACACTGCACTGCTCCTTCATCGATGAAAGCTTGCTGTAGAGGGTGAAGTTTTCCTCCTTGATATAAGCCCTCTATTGTAGTAATCTCTTGCCCATCCACTTCAATAGCGAAGATTAAGCAAGAATTAACTGCCTGCCCATTAAGAAGAACCGTGCAACTGCCGCAGTTACCATTGCCACATCCCTCCTTGGTACCAGTTAAACCGAGGTCATATCGTAAGGTGTCAAGGAGGGTCTGCCGCGGTTCCACCATAACTTCCTGTTCCTGTCCATTTACTCTTAGTTTTATTAATTTCCCCATCGTATTTATTCTCTAAAGTTAATTCTAGATACTATAGGCCTCCCAGGCTCTTTTGAGAGTCCTCCTGGTTAGTACCTTTACGATTTCCTTACGGTATTCTGCTGAGCCTCGCACATCAGAGATAGGGAGAGCCGCTTCCGCTGCTTTTTCGGCGGCTTCTTCGATAGCTTCCTCTGTCAATACTCTGCCTGCCAGGATAGCCTCCGCCTGGGGTACCCTTATAGGTGTCGGAGCAACAGCTCCCAAGGCGATTCTAGCCTCCTGGCATAGGTTCTTTTTTGTAGCTAAAACTAAAAAGGAGGCTACACCCACCACAGCGATATCTATGTCTTGCCTGGGGGTATGCCGGAGGTAACACCCCGAAGAACGGGGCGGCAGAGCGGAAATCTCTAGTTCCACTAGAAGTTCATTAGGTGCCAGTGCCGTCTTCCCCGGCCCGTGGAAAAAACTCCCTAAAGGAACTATACGAGTTCCCCTGAGTTGAGCCACAATCGCCCTAGCTCCTAAGCAGAGAAGCGGAGGAGCAGTATCTGCTGAAGGTGCAGCATTACAGATATTACCGCCAATCGTCCCCCGGTTTCTTAACTGCAATGAGCCTATGATAGAACAAGCTTGATACAGGATGCCGAATCTTTCCATAACTGGAGGGAAGGCGACTATTTTGCTCAGGGGTACGGCGGCACCGATGTGAAGGGTACCATCCTCGCTCCATTCCAGGCGGTTTAGCTCAGGAATTTTCTTTGCATCTACTATAACAGCGGGGCGGGCATGCCCATCTTTCATTTGGGCAATAAGGTCTGTCCCTCCCGCCAGAACTTTCGCTTCCTCCCTTCGATTTTCTAGGAGGGAAAGCGCTTCTTCAAGAGAGTGGGGAGCATAATATTCGAAGCTTCTGATTGTCATCACTCTTCTGGAGAATAAAGAAACCTAATATGGATATATTAATTTGAGAATGCTGAAAAAGTCAAGGGTTTATTGTTGCATTGTTTGGATAAAACTATTGCGGTATTTCAATTTAGATGGGAAGCTTCAGCAGCTGTCTGGCGTTCTCTTCGAATATTTTTTCTTTTTCCCCTTCCGGGATAGGCATTTCGTTAACTGAGCGTATTGTCTCCTTGACCAGGTTTGGAGTAACCATGGGGAAATCGGTACCTAATAGCATATGGTTGGCGCCACAGAAGGCATAGACACACATCAGGTTGGGTATATTACCCTGGACAGCGGTATCATTGTAGAACAAAACTAATGAGTCGGTTATTGGCTTGGCCAGGTTCTCGTATTTAAAGGGGGAATGCTTTATTCTTCCAGCAAGGTATGGAACAGTACCGCCGCCGTGGTGGGTAATGAATTTGAGGTTGGGATACTTCTCCAGTACGCCACTGCCGGCCAAACGCATCATTGCCATCGAGGTTGCGTGCGGCCAGCCGATGATTACGGCAAGACTATACTTTGACCCCTGCTCTCCCGGATAGTCTGGTTCCGTCATTTCTTTCAATGGATGAATCCATATTGGTAGGTCATATTGTGACATTTTCTCATAAAGCGGCAGGAATTCCGGGGAGTCAAGAGGCCTGTCATTAATAGAGGTGAATATTTGCACACCTCTAAGCTTCAGGTCATTTATTGCCCTATCTAACTCTTTCAAGGCGGCATCCACGTTATTCATCGGCAAAGTGGCGACGGCTACGAATTTATCTGGATGTCTGGTCACCAATTCAGCCATATTATCGTTGGCTATTTTGGCTAAATCAACAGCATCATCCGGTTTGGCAATAGCTTCCAGTGGTGGGCCTATCAAAGTAAGGACCTGCATTATATCCGGAAACTCATCCATCACTTTGAGCCTGAGGTTTACATCCAGCAGGGCAGGATTTGAACGTTGAAGACCTTCGACTCGCGACGAGGAAATTCTTCCAATTGCCGCCAGTTTCTCCAGAGCTTCCCGGTACTTTGGTGGTAAAATATGGGTAAAAATATCAATCATAGTAGGGAATTACCTCCTTTTACTTCATTATTCAGGTTAATGAGGGACAGTTTTGTTACAAGGATGTTATCAGAAACCACCTATGTCGTCACACCGGGCCCGACGTCCATAGCTAACTTAGCTTTGTTGGTAGCGCATACCGGATTCGAACCGGTGATCTCCTCCTTGAGAGGGAGGTGTCCTAAACCCCTAGACGAATGCGCCACCTAAAGGCTGGCTGCCCACTCAGTAAGGATTCCGAACCTTCGGCACGGCTGGCAATGAGTACGAATGGCGGGTTTAGTTCTACTTGAACGATCTTCCGTTACTAACCGTAACCTGTTTGAACAAAGTCTCACCGAGTAGGCGCCGCTCGTCATTATTATCACCATTCTCGAATAGGAAGTCAAGCTCGCTAGCCAGCGGCAAAGCTATCTCAAAGTCCGCCTGACTAGGCTCTGGCAGAGGCTATGGTGGCAGAAAAAGGGGCCACATCTCCCGACATCTTCGTTTATGCTTGCCCTAAGTGCCACTTCTTTGTAACCCCGTGGGGAGATGCCCCTAAAGGCGTAGCAGTGGACACTCTGCGCTTTGAGGCGAAAAGGTAGCTGGCAAGTTAGCAAATAACGCCAAGGCAATAAAGCGGCAAATAAAATGGGGAATTACTTAGCCAAGGATTTTATATATTCTACAGCATTTTCTCCCGCAATGCGGCCGGAGTTAACCGCATAACCAAATGCCCATCCGCTGAGCTTGATGCAATAAGACTCTGACGTCCAGCCGCCGGTATCCACACCGGCAGCATAAACCCCCAGAATAGGCCGATTCTCCTGATTAACGACTTCCATATTTTCGCTCACCTTAATACCTCCGGAGGTATTGGAGAAGACAGGATACCATCTGATAACATAATAAGGCGGAGTGCGTAAAGATATCAAATATTGCCGATCTTTACCGAGAAGCGTGTCATATCCTTTCTCACAGGCAGCATTATATTCGTCTACGGTCGTCTTTAGAACGCCGGCATCGGCCCCTATCCATTGAGCAATCTCCTCCCATGAGTCAGATATCTTGAGAGGGTCTTTGTATCGCTCGGCTTCTTCTGCGGAAAGGCGCCGTGGCCCGCCGTGAAAACCTCTGGGCATTTGTACTGCCGACGGGTGTTCTTGTTCAGAAGCAATAACGCAAGCCAGCTTGCTGTCTAAAATGGTATAAGCAAAAGCCTCCGGCTGCCGAGCTACGGTATGTGACATTATGTGATGGTTAAAAAGAGACTCATCGATAAACCGTTTGCCTAATTTATTTACCCATAGAGAACGCCGGTCCATAAGGCTCTGCATCTGTAAAATTAATCGTTTGGTGTCAGGCGGTGTACCGACCGTTGTCGCCAACATGCCAAAAGTGAGCGGGCCCATCATCATGAGATTACCAAGGCCTTCAGTAGCCGCACCCAGTTCGGTAGCCATGCTCAGCCCTTCTCCCATATTAAGTATCCCGAAGCATAGGGTATTATCTTTGTATTCGGGGCAATATTTCCTAAGAAGCTCTTTGTTCCCTCCGAAGCCGCCGGTAGCGATGATAACACAACCAGTCTTGACTATGAACTCCTGCCCCTTCGTTTCTGCCAGAACTCCAGTTATTTCGCCACTCTTTGAGACCAATATCTTTTTAGCCGGAGATTGTTTGAGTATATGGACTCCCAAGCTTTCAGAGGTTTGGACCAGAGATTTTACTAATGCCGCGCCGCCGCCGACTGGTACATGCCAGGTAGGATTCTCCTGCTCGCCCGGGTAACTGATATATGGCAAACAGTCAAATTCCAGACCTTTTTCTTCCAGCCACCGGATAGTATCCGCTGATTTTTCTATGATTGCCCGGACAATCAGGGGATTTATTCTCCAGTGAGACCACTCCATGATATCCCGGAAAAAATCATCATTGCTGCCATGTATCTTCAGCCGCTTCTGAACATTACTTTCCGAGGCATAAATGCCGAAAGCCATTGCCGAACTCCCGCCCGGGCCATGTTTCTCCAGGACTATCACACGGGCACCCTTTTCCGCGGCCGCTCTCGCCGCCGCCATACCAGCTCCTCCCCCACCAACTACCACAATGTGAGCCCTAAGATTTTTCATTTCCTCCCCTGAACTCATTTTGTCGCCCTCCTGAAATTATCTGCCGAGGCAGTTTTCCTGAGCATTATACCATACTCTGAAATCTGTTGAACCAAAGGCTCACTCCTTTCTGTAGACGATACTCTACTTCTTCCGTGGGAATAGGAGCAAGCCCCAAAGTGTCCATTACGTTATGCCTTATAACTATCCCATTTTTGCTGGCAATTGAAAATTATGTATTGAGAATTGCGGTGGGGTGGGAGAAAGAATACAAAGAGGATAAAATAAGTCTTGACAGGGTTTACTATGTCGTGCTATGTTACGTTACTATACCCCGAATATATAAGAGTGCGATATCCTTGCCGGGAGAAAGAAGGTAAAGGGGCGAAAATTAGCAATAAAAATAAAAAAGGAGGTGTGGAATAGAAAAATAGCAAATGAGGGATAGACTTTAGAATAGGTATATACAACTAAAGGAATGGAGATAAATAATGAAGAAATTGCTCTTCGTAACATTGGTGGTGGTACTGCTGGCTGGCCTGATTCTTGGTGGTTGCGCCAAGCCAGCGCCAACAACACCGACAACGCCGACAACGCCAACCCCCACACCACCGCCAGCACCACAGAAGGTGTTGAAGATGGGCGCTAGCTTCGCAATGGTGAACCCCATGGGAGTACAAGAAAAGAAATGGTTTGAGCTCTTCGCCAAGCTTTACAA
>Ga0315296_10003689_pt1 | contig 12716 bp, 14 predicted proteins | sample YL17G14_18_MG_FD_203921 | JGI IMG/M metagenome (GOLD analysis project Ga0315296, IMG submission 203921) | Sediment microbial communities from Yellowstone Lake, YNP, Wyoming, USA - YL17G14_18 | ecosystem: Environmental > Aquatic > Freshwater > Lake > Sediment | place: USA: Wyoming | collected... | reverse complement strand
CTTTAGTTACAATATGTAACAAAAGATATAAATATGTTTCTGTTCTGTAACTTATTTAACAGGGAAGGCATATGAAACAAATCAAGTTATTGCTACGAGTTTTTAAAAGGTGGTAAACATGCTAAAAAGAAGTGATCAGGCTTGACAAACAAATCTTGCTTTCAAAACATGCTCGTTCCCACAGACGGTTCCCGCTTCTCTTTTCAAAACGAAGAAGTTGCCGCTAATATCGCTAACAAGTTTAATTCAAGAGTAACCGTGCTCCATGTGGTTCCTCATGCAATCAGGCATCTGCCAATGGAGTTCGCTCAACAAGTTCCAGATTCTATTCGCAGGGAAATGGAAGGCTGGTTCTTGCAAAGAGGAAAACAAGCCTTAGAAGAAGCAAAAAGGCTCTTCGCCGGAGGAAATGCGCAGCTTGATAGCATGCTTGTGGAGTTTGCCAACCCTGCTGAAACAATATTGAAAGTGGCTAGGGAGAAAAAATCTGACATAATTGTCATTGGCAATCGCGGAGCAGGCGAAATTGAAGAGTTCACATTAGGCAGCGTCGCCGACAAAGTATTGAGGTATGCTGAATGCACAGTTCTTATAGTCAAGAGAGGAACAGCTATATCTAAAATATTGGTGGCGGTTGATGGTTCAAAACATGCACAGAAGGCATTAGAATATGCAGTTCAGCTGGCCCTAAAATACAACGCCTCAGTCACTCTGATTAACGTAGCCCAAACGGTTTATCCATACTTAAAAGCTGATGCAGCCAAAAGCATAGGAGAGCTCATTGTTTCCGAAGCAGCCAGGCAAGTGAAAGAGTTGAAAGTTGACAAGAGAGTTGAGATTGGGGATCCTACGAAAACTATACTTGAAGTTGCCAAGAATGAAAACTATGACTTGATAGCTTTAGGCTGCAGAGGTTTAAATCCAGCCGAAAGGTTTCTGCTCGGCTGTGTTAGTGACAAAGTTGCTGGACATGCACAATGCTCTGTGTTGATAGTCAAGTAAACCCCTTGAAACCAAGATTAGGTGGTCTGGGCACATACAGATTAAACCTGCACCCTGAACCACTGTAACAATTAGCGATTCGGCTGCGCTGTAGCTCCACTAGCATCAGCAACCAAACCATCTCCAAAGCTAACAGTTGCATAACAAGAGCAGCGCCGCGTGCAAATTGAACACATTTAACCTGTCTATTTCTACAGATTTCCAATAATACACCAAACAATTCAAATATTGCTATTCATTGCGTTTTCAGCGGCTATTTTGTGAAAGTCAAACTTTAGCGTAGGGCAAGAAGTTTAAAGAGGACCGCGATAGTATTTGGTCGCTGGGCAGCCGAGGCATTTTTGATTCTTGTAGCGCAAGCATTTCCCGCATGTAATTCCGCAAGGAGCTATTTCTATTTCTCTATTGGGAACAATTTTGATTGGAAGATACTTTGGAACTATGGGGGCTTCTCCTACTGTTGCTTCTGAGCGTCTGATGCCTTTCTGTGCTCGTATGGAACAGACCTCAATGATTGCATTTAGGGTGTCAGCGTCTTCTGCAACCATGATTGTCATGACGTTGTACGCTCCTGTTGTGGTGGTTACAAATATTGTTCTAGGACATTTTGAAAACACATTGATGAGTTCTCGTAACCGTTGAGGTGATTCAACTTCTGCGTTCACGATGGCAACACGCAGGCCGAGTTGCTCTGCGTTAAGCCCTGCTGACACTTTGACTGAATTTTCACAGAGATTTCTTAGTCTTCTTCTTACACCTACGTGAGAGAAGCCTACTTTTTCGCCTATTTCAGAAAGGGGAGTTCGTCCGTCCTCTTGTAAAATAGATATTATTTTTTTGTCGACGTCGTCCATTGTTGAGCGCCTTTAGTTACAAATTGTAACAAAAGATATAAATATGTTTCTGTTCTGTAACTTGTCAACAGGGAAGAAACATGAAAGAAATTATGGTCGAAGTCATCGGCGTAGAACCTCCGTGCAAGAATTGTCAAGCCACTTTGAAGAACGTTGAAGAAGCGGTTTCAGAGCTTAAGGCGAGTGGATTCAGCATTCGTGTGTCAAAACTGAACATGGCGTCGAAGGACGTTATTGCCAAGTATGGAGTTGTGGTTTCGCCGTCGCTGGTCGTCAATGGTGTTGTCAGAATAGTGGGAAGGGTCCCGGATAAAAAAGAAGTTGAGAGGGTTCTTAGGGCAGCCATCAAATAGCAAGGATTTCCGGGGTTCAGATCTTGACTGAGAAAGCCAGGGCTATTCGAAGCAGTATCATGCTGCTTTTCATTTTTTTCACCATAGGCTACCTCATTTATTCTAGGATAATGGCCTACTCGCTTGCGCCTACGATGAAGCCTGCGGATTTTCGCGGGCTTCCGATATGGGAAATCCCAGTAGCGTATTTGGTGGATTATTTTAGCCATGGTTGGATATGTCTTCTTTTCGCATTTGTGGTAGCTGGGCTTGTGTATGCATTCGTTCCTAAAGAAGTCATCACGAAATATATGGGTGGAGGCAAGGTCACAGGATACATCTTAGCGATAGGGATGGCTCCATTTCTCACGGTTTGTTCATGTACCATGGTTCCGCTATTTACAGGTGTACTATTTGCTGGTGCAGGTATCGGTCCAGCAATAACCTTTCTACTGATGGCTCCAGCAGCTAACATCCTGTCAATTTTGCTTACTGGAGAGATGATATCTTGGGAATTAGCTGGGGTGCGCATAATAGTATCCGTTGTCGTCGCATTGACAGCAGGAATAGTCATCTCTAAAACTCCGTGGGGAAAGGCTATTGAAAAGGAACATCAGCAATCTACAACCGCGCACACAGCGATAGAAATAGTTAAGCCTCCTCTCGATGAGAGACTCTGGTCTGCCCTAAAGTTTGGGGGTTACATAGCAAAACAGATTCTTCCATTCTTTATTCTGGGTCTCGTTGTCGTTAGCTACGTAGAAGCGTACTTGCCGGAAGACATTGTTGGAACCTATCTAACGGGCATCACTGGAGTATTGATTGCTTCCATTATCGGTGGGCCGCTCTACACTCCCACCCTTGTTGAAATTGTTCTGGGCAAGGGAATGTGGGATATGGGCATGTCAAAAGGGGCGCTTCTTGCATGGCTTATGGGGCAACCTTACGATGTTGCCAACGCATTAGCTGTCTCAAGAATAGTACGATGGAAGGTGGTTCTAACATACATGGTCATAGCTTGGGCGGGTAGCGTAATCTTCGGAATAGCCTACGGAATACTAAGCGGAAGCCTATAGGAGATGAATATGAGTGATAGAAATTAAACCTGTTGACATGAATGGAAAAACCGTTGTTGGAGTGGAGATTGGAAATCCGGATTTTCCCGAGAAACCAGCTATCATTGTGTTAATAGCCAAAAAAGGGTTGATTGTCTGCAAAAATTTCGACATAGACGCTCTTGATAAACGAAATGTTACGGCGGCTAGAGTTAAAGGTCTAACAAAAATTGAGGATGCCCTAGAAGCCAGGATAGAATCTTGCACATCAAAGGCTCGAGCGCTAGGCATCGCAGAAGGAATGGCTGGAAGAGAAGCACTTATGAAGCTCTGAGAGGGAATTTAAGTGGATTATAGAATTTTGAGCGAAAAAATGGAAACCATACTGGGGCTTGATTCACCACCCATCGCTGTGAAAATAGTGAAACAAGAAGAAAACTTGCCTGACATCAAATCGCCAGATAAAAAATCAAGGTATTGCCAACTCTTAATGCTTGCTAGAAAAGGTTACACCTTTATGCTAGCACCCGAAACCATCGCTTGTCCGGCTGCAAAAGCAGCTTTAGGATTCGACTCATTACCTGAGAAGATATCAGGCGGGCAAATGTTATGCACTCTTGGCTTATTTATGAACGAAGAAGCCGCTGCCAAAACAATGCGTATGATGCCAAGACTCAAGTTAGGCTCAGCTAAAGCTGTTATAGCTGGTCCACTGGGCAGTTTTCCGTTAGTTCCTGACGTGGTTATTGTTGAAAGTTATCCTGAACATATAATGTGGCTTTGTCTAGCTAGAAACTTCAAGGAAGGCGGGAGGCTTAGCTTCAGCAGCTCAGTTTTTCAATGCTGCTGCGTGGATGTGACGGTAGTTCCATACATATCCAGCAACATTAACATAAGCCCGGGCTGTTATGGATGCCGAGAAGCAACAGATATACCTCCAGAACACATGTTCATCGGCATTCCAGCCAAATTCTTGAACGACATGGTTGAATCGCTTGAATCATTATCCAGAAAGGCAATGATAATGGTTAGAGAAAAAAGAGTTCACAAAAGCTACACTTCAAGCCAACCCTCATAAGAAAAATGGGAAACGTGACAAAGGGTAAGGTCCACATGAGTGTTGGAAACAAAAAGCTTTCAAAAGAAAGTGCATTCTATTTTTTCACTTCGATTGGAAACTATACAGGTGAATGTGCAACATCAATGGAAGATTTCTTGGAAAAAATTGAGCACATAGACATCAAATCCATAGAATTCCATTGCAATAGGGGCGATTTTCAGAAATGGGTGGCTGAGACCATTGGAGATAAAAAATTAGTGGAACAAATCAAAAAAGTGCAAGACAAAAACCTCACCGGAGAGAAGCTAAGAAATCAGCTTCATCTGCTTCTCCGAGAGTCCATAGAGGTGTGCAGGTGAGCAGTTTGAACAGTTCAGACGAACAAGAATTGCGAGAAACAAATGTGGAAAATGGACTAGAAACTCGAGAAGTCCAAAAAAGGCTTACAAAGTATGGATACAATGAGATTCCTGAGAAGAAAGTAAGCTTTCTCGTAAGGCTTGGAAAACGTTTCTGGGGTATCGTACCTTGGATGCTTGAGGCCACAGCGGTCATCACGTTGCTACTAGGCAAGTACCCGCAGACGCTCGTTATTGTGTTCCTCCTTCTATTCAACGCCGCAATGTCGCTATGGCGAGAGAAAAGAGCAAGATCAGCGATGGCCTCCCTGAAGAAGAGGCTAAGGATTCAGAGCAGAGTGAAAAGGGATGGGAAATGGTCAATCATCCCGGCCAGGGAACTTGTTCCCGGAGACCTTGTCAGGATTCGAGCAGGCGACCTTCTGCCAGCAGACATAAAAATCATTGACGGCTCTTTAGGCGTTGATCAGTCAGTTCTCACCGGCGAATCCATCATCGTGGAAAAGTCCACTGGAGAAATAGCCTATTCCGGGTCGGCGGTCAAACGCGGCGAAGCCACGAGCATAGTCGTTGCCACAGGAGCAAGGACCTACTTTGGAAAAACCGTTTCGTTGCTCGAGCTTGCAAAACCCAAACTGCACATGGAGGAGGTGACAGTTAAAGTTGCACACCGCCTTCTTATAATAGTGCTCGCATCACTTCTAGTCGTCTTTGTGTATGCCCTATTGACAGGTTTCCCACTTGCAGTGCTACTGCCGCTCGCAGGTGTGCTCCTCGTGGCCTCCGTGCCAGTTGCAATGCCGACTATGTTCACTGTGAACATGGCGCTTGGCTCTTTAGCGCTTGCTAAGCACGGCGTCCTTGTTACGAGACTCGGTGCAATCGAGGACGCAGCTACTATGGACGTGTTATGCGTAGACAAGACAGGCACTATCACCATGAATAAGCTTTTCATCGAAGAGGAAATACCGACTAATGGATTCAGCAAAAGTGACGTTTTGCTCTACGGGGCGCTCGCGTCGCAAGAAGCCAATCACGACCCCATAGATATAGCGTTTCTGGCAGCTACGGCTGAGGCGCATATCTCATTAGATGGTTACTTGCAGACGGAGTTCGTGCCGTTTGATTCAAAAACTAGAATGACAGAAGCTACTATTCAGAAACATGATGAAACATTCTTTGTGGGAAAAGGATCATTCGACACTATGTGCTCTTCCTGCAATTTGTCAGATAAAGAGACAGAAGAGCTGTTTAGGCATGCTGAGGCACTCTCGGCTAAGGGGCTAAGAGTAATTGCCGTTGCCAAAGGAAATGATCGGAGCAAGCTGCAGTTTGTTGGTCTTGCAGGGGTAGCCGACCGGGTGAGGGAAGACTCACATGAGATATTAAACCAAATCCGCGATTTGGGCATATCTGTAAAGATGCTTACAGGTGATGCGTTTCCGATTGCAAGAAACATCGCTCAGCAGATAGACCTAGGCGACAAGATAACCCGAATGTCAAAGATTGAAAAGATGCAGAGTCAAATGGAGATTCTTGACTCCATAGTCGAAGATAGTGACGGTATCGCTGAGATTTACCCTGAAGACAAGTTCACAGTAGTAAAGGCTCTTCAGGACCGAGGGCATGTGGTTGGAATGACCGGCGACGGTGTAAACGACGCTCCCGCTTTAAGACAAGCGGAAGTGGGAATTGCCGTGAAGAATGCAATAGATATTGCTAAAGATTCGGCAAGTGTTGTGCTTACTGACGAGGGCCTCAGGGGCAAAATAGCTATGGTCAAGACGGCGCGGACGATTTACCAGCGAATCTATAGCTGGGCATTGATGATGGTTGCTCGGAAGCTGCATATTGTTGGCTACATCGTTGTTATGCTGTTTCTTACTCATTCCTTCATGTTGTCAATAACGAGTACAGTACTGCTGCTTTTCCTAGGTGACTTCGTCTCAATGGCGATATCGACAGACAACGTACAGTTTTCTTTGAAACCTGATTCATTCAATGTCTCACGGCTGTTTGGGGTCAGCGGATCATTAGGGATACTAATGACAATTGAAAGTGCAATTCTGACCGTGGCTGGCATGTCATACTTTGGGCTGACTGGCAACGCAGATAAGATCTACACCTTCGGGTTTGCTTATTTGAATTTTGCAGGGGTATTCACTCTCATGATAGTGCGTGAGCGGAATTATTTCTGGAACTCACGACCTAGTAATTTTCTAAGCATTACAGTCGCGGCGGAAATCCTGTTTGTGATTACAATCTCGCTCTTAGGCTTCTTAGAGCTTGCTCCACTCGGCTACATACCTGTACTCGCAATCTTTGGATATACCCTAATAGTGACTTTTCTGATCAATGACTCCGTCAAGGTATATCTAATAGGCAAATCCAAGAGCGATTCGCGATGATACTCGATTTAGAGGGAAAAGCATGGAAAGCTCTGAAGTTATTGAAACTAAGCAAAAACAGTAATAAACCATTCAGAAGGAATGTGGAGTGCATGAAGCAGATTTAGTTGCAAACACTGTTAAGACATGGCTCGGCAACCCCATTTCTAGAAGCTTGTTAAGGTGGGTTTCGAAAAGAACGGAAAAAGGTAGTAAACTAGAGTCTGCCCTAAAGAAATACGTCGGTGAAGCAGAAAAATTAAGTCTTCAAGAAAAACTAGCCTACTCAATAGTTAAGTTAGCCCTCGATAAAGGCTCTGAATCCTTCGGTGTTTCAAAGAAGCAGATGATAGAATCTCTAAAAAATCCTATAGTGAGAAGAGGTATTGCAAATGTTCTTGAAGGCATAGGCTACTATGGTGTGCAAAGACCTCAAACAACAACCGCCCCATTTCTCATAGTATGGAACTTCACAAAACAATGCAACTTAAGATGCAAACACTGCTACGAAAACGCTGGACCAAAACCCGCACCTGATGAACTAACAACTGAAGAAGCAAAACATGCCGTAGACGAGTTTGCAAACGCAGGAGTCGTTGCCCTCTCATTCTCTGGCGGAGAACCATTGGTGAGAAAAGACTTCTTTCAAGTAGCCACGTATGCCGCTGAAAAAGAATTTTATGTTTCCGTAGCATCTAACGGAACATTGATTACTGAAAAAGTTGCACAAAAAATGAAAGAGGCTGGTGTCCAATACATCGAGATTTCTTTAGACGGATTCGAGAAAACTCATGATGAATTTAGGGGAATACAGGGAGCTTGGAAACGAACCATAGATGGAGTAAAAAACTGCGTTGAAGCTGGTTTAGACACTTGCGTTGCGACAACCGCAACCCATTACAATCTGAAAGAAATACCGAAACTCGTAGAATTTATCGAGAAAGACCTTCACGCGAAACGGTTCATAGTGTTTAACTTCATCCCCGTAAGCAGAGGCAAAGAAATCGTGGATCAAGATCTAACTCCGAAAGAAAGAGAAGAACTATTAGATTTTCTCTACTCAAAACTCATTGACAACAACAGTAAATTAGACACGTTTTCTACTGCTCCTCAATACGCCGTCACATCCCATAAGTTTGCCTTCGGCCCAGTGGTTGCCACTCACTTCACAAATAAAGCAGCCACGGAGATGCTTAAAGGTAGAACAAAGTCTCTGACGGAATTCATTGGAGGCTGTGGCGCTGGTCGTCTCTACTGCGGCATGGAGCCAAACGGAGACATCGAACCATGCGTCTTCATTCCCATAAAAATAGGAAACATTCGAGAGCAAAGCTTAGTTAACATATGGAGAAACTCTCCATTCTTAAAACAGATAAGAAACAGAGACCTTTTCAAGGGTTGCGGAGAATGCGAATACAAGTACATATGTGGAGGATGTAGAGCAAGGGCCTATGCATACTTCAATGACCTACAAGGTCCAGACCCAGGCTGTAGCATCAACCAAAAATATTGGGAGGAAGTGAAAAGCTCGCAAATTATTGGGCAAGTTAGGTTAACAGTGTAAGGTCACGGAGTGTTAAGTGGAAGCTTATAAGAGGTGAATAGTGTTTAGGTTTAACGATTGTTCTCTATTGAGCTTGACACTTCTTGTTACAGATGATATTTAATTTTAATAAGTGTGAGCAGTATTTTGAATTGTTAATAAGATGATGAAAATTGAGAAACATTAAGGCAGAGGTGTTTAATAGAGAGGCATCTGATCCGAAGAATAAACCCAACAAGATACTGAAAGTGTTAGCATTGAAGCATGGACAAATGGTTGCTGATACTGGGGCTGGCGGCGGTTATTTTACTCTGCGATTTGCTGAAGCTGTTGGTAAGGATGGGAGAGTGTTTGCCGTTGATACAAATCCGAAATTTTTAGAATTCATCAATGACTGTGCAAAGAAAGGGGGACTGGATAATGTTGAAACAATCCTTGCCGCTGGAGAAAACTTAGCTTTGCCCAAAGGAAGTCTAGATTTAATTTTCATGCGAAATGTGTGTCACCATTTGCAGGACAGAGTGGAATATTTCAGAAAATTAAGACACCTCTTGAAGCCGAATGGAAGAATTGCCATCATAGAGCGCGCGAAGCCATTAACCTTTCACGGTATGTTTGGACACTATGTTCCTCAAGAAACTATTATAAAAGAGATGAAAGAGGCAGAATTTCTAGTGAACCAAGATTTTGATTTCTTGCCTAGACAATCCTTCATCATTTTCGCTTAAATGAATCAAATGGAAATGGTGAAAATTAAAAGCTGCTTGTTTTGTCAACCAACTTTCGCATGTAATAAGTGTTTCCTTCAAATTGAATTCTTGCAAGTTCGCCCGCATGTAAAAGATCCTCAACAATCTTCCAATCAGCACCTGCCTTCTTTAAAAACTCTTTGACAGCTTCTTCTCGCATTGGATGCACCGCCATTATGCCAAGCAAATCCTCTTTAACATCTCCTGTGAAGGCGAATGCGTTTCCTTCATACCCTATTAAATATTCTACTCTATTGCTTCCAAGCTTTTCAGAGAAAATTTGAAAAGCCGCGTTTATGACTTCTTCTTTGGCTGGTTTAACCCACTTTTCTGTCGGCGGCCTGGTTGGTATAGCAATGTAAGCCTTATCTAGCTTACTCAGTTCTCCCAGAAACTTTGCTATCCTTTCAAATTCGCTGTTATATTTTACATTATCAATAAGCATTGTTTCACTTACAATAGTTCCCTTAAACATTCCTGCAAACTCCTTTATACCATCTAAGATTATGCTTAATCTTAAGCCTCTACAAGGTCTGTTTATGCTCTTCCATGAGTCTTGGCTGACTGCATCAACCTTCAATGAAACGAAATCAGCTCCTCGCAAGTCGTCTCTCACTTCATCACGCCAAAGCAGAGAAGCATTAGTTACAACAGCTATCTGAATTCCTATCTGTCTTAAGAGTGATATTTCCTCACCCATGTTAATGTCTAGTGTAGGCTCTCCGTCTGGTACAAAAGTAAGGTAATCAATCCTTTCTTTTCTTAAGGAGGCTTCATTGATTTTCTTTTTGACTTGTCTCAAAATATCTTCTGGTCTGTAGAAGGATTGCCTATCAACAAGGATATTGCCGGTTTTTCCCAACTGGCAGTAAACGCATGAATAAGAGCACGTTTTTGGTGGAATATTGTTTATTCCCAAACTTCTTCCTAGACGTCTCGATGGAACAGGTCCAAAAGCTAATGTTTTCACGTTTTGCAAATTAGTCATTTCCAAGCTAAAAGACTCTTTGCGCTTTCTATTTCTTTTGCGATAATGCCTTCTCAATTGGCGCATTGTATATTTCGAAGATTTCTCTGCGACGCAGGTACTCTCTTATTGCTTTTTTGACAACTTCAGTCCAGTCTACCTCTGGATATTTGTTCATTTCTTTCTTTAATTCATCATCTATAGTTATTATTAACTGGTGAACCAAATTTGCGCACCACAAATAATTATGTGTAAAAGCACAAAATTAGCCTTGTGGTCAAGTGCAAGCTTGTGATTAGGAGTACACATGATAATTGGGTCAAGCCAAGCAATCCTAATACAGCCTAACCAAGTTAGACACTGCCCAACTTTAAAGATGAACAAAGCTTCTTCAAAATATTCTCTACTTCTTTTGCAACATCGCTTTTTGGGGAATATTCCACTATAGTTTTTCCATTAACCATGGCTTCTGTGACTTCGGAGTTGAATGGAATTCTGCCGGCAATTTGTATGCCGTTTTCCTTGCAGAAACGCAAAATTTTCTCTGTGTTATATCTGTTTACATCATACATGTTCACGCATACGAAAGGCGGCACGTTAAAATGCTTCAATAGTTGCAGTGCTCTCTTAAGATCGTGAATGCCCGACATCGTAGGTTCAGTAACCACCAAACCAACATCTACTCCTGTAACCGAAGCTATAACGGGGCAGCCGATTCCAGGTGGACCATCTATTATTACCAAGTCGCTGTCCTCTTTTTCGGCTAATACTTTGGCGTTTTGCCTCACCAAAGTTACAAGTTTTCCAGAATTTGCTTCACCAGGGCTAAGCATGGCATGAGCCATAAACCCATACCTTGTCTTTGAAATATAGGCATGTCCTGAAATTCGTTCAGTCAAAGTTATGGCATTTGCTGGACAGACGATGGTACAGACACCGCAGCCTTCGCAGGAAAATGGGTCGACCTTAAAGTTTTCTGTTATGGCGTCGAATCTGCATTTTTCTCGACATAAATCGCATTTTACACACTTTGGCTCGTCAATAGCTGCTAACTTTGAACCCTTAAATTCCTGTGTTTTAACAATTCTGGGATGTAAAAGTATGTGAAGGTCTGGGGCATCTACGTCACAGTCAGCTACAACGGCATTTTTTGCCAAAACCGCAAATGACGCAGTTATAGTTGTCTTACCAGTTCCGCCTTTGCCGCTTAATACTGTTATCTGCTTCATTTGCTAACAAGCCTTCTTGCTTCATCAAACAACATCTGAAACTTTTCTTTCCACTCGGGCATTTCTAGGCTAAAAGGAACTCCTCTCGAATAAAGTTCAGCAATTCTCCTCTGATAAGGGATTTCAAGCAAAACGGGTACATCCTTATCTTCGCAATACTCGTAGACTTTTTTGTCGCCTATGCCAGCACGGTTAACAACGACGCCTAATGGGATTTTCATATCTTCTAGAACCTGAACTGCTATTTTTAAATCGTGCAGCCCAAAAGGCGTAGGCTCTGTTACAAGAATGCAGAAGTCGCTTCCCTTCACGGTTTCAATCACTGGACAGGAGGTTCCAGGCGGTGAATCAAGAATGACATTTCTGCTATCGTCAATGTGTTTTTTAACTTCTCTTATAACTGGGACAGCCATAGGCTCACCCACATCAAGCTCGCCATAAACAAGTTCTAGATTACCTGCAGAAGCCAACTTCAATGTTCCAATCTTATGTTTATCTTCTGTGATCGCCTTTTTAGGACAAACAAGGGTACATCCGCCACAGCTATGGCAAAGCTCTGGAAAAATCAAAACCTTTTCTGGACTAACGAAAATGGCGTTGTATTGACAAAATTTGCTGCATTTTCCACAATGGTCGCACAATTTCTCGTTTACAAATGGAACTGGAACATAGACAGGTTCTATTCGGCTTATTTTAGGATGCAGAAGCAGATGGGCATTCGGTTCTTCCACATCACAGTCTAAAAGCTGAACGTTTCTTATGGAAAGCGCCATGTTTACAGCTACTGATGTTTTTCCTGTTCCTCCTTTCCCGCTGGCTATTGAAACTATCATATGAGTGACCTGTTGAGTCTTCTTAGCTTTCTAAAAACACTAAGTCAGGTTCTTTTCTGTGATTCTATTATGTCCTTGTGATAGTCACTGTAGAGAGCTATTACAGGGTTATGGCCTAGCAACCGGTCTTTAACTATAAGGGTTGTGACTGGTGCCTTGGAGTTCATAGTGAAGAGCATGTCATGTCCCAAGCATAAACCAACGATAATATTAATGTCTGTTCCAGCGTTATTAAGAAGTTGAGCTTGAAGAACTGGATTGCAAGCAGCCTCAAATTTTAAGGGATCACGAATTTTGTATTCTTTCGCCACATTAAGTCTTGTCTTATCAGTGCCACCGCATTTAC
>Ga0315296_10003688_pt1 | contig 12724 bp, 6 predicted proteins | sample YL17G14_18_MG_FD_203921 | JGI IMG/M metagenome (GOLD analysis project Ga0315296, IMG submission 203921) | Sediment microbial communities from Yellowstone Lake, YNP, Wyoming, USA - YL17G14_18 | ecosystem: Environmental > Aquatic > Freshwater > Lake > Sediment | place: USA: Wyoming | collected... | reverse complement strand
TGAACTGTCTGCATTTTTCCACATTTGAATTGTCCTACAATGTGACTTGAGAGATTGATCCATGGAGGGCAGGTCACAATATAAAAGTGAGGGAAGAAAGATACCTAGATGTCCCCAAAAATCTTTTGTGAAAGTAAAAACAAAAGCGGACAGTTCAAAAGTGGAAAAAGGTGACAATTGAAATGTGGAATAACACCCCAAGCCGTCCTTGACATCTTTTTGAGTCATGATTTATACTTCCCCACGATGGTTGGATGGGTAAATCGACACAATGATGCACGTTCTGCCATCGCAGTCAAAAACGAAATTCCCTTGAAAGAAGTTAAAAGATTTTAAGGCTTATTTCTGGGGGAAGTCCTGCTTAGCTCTGCATTGAAAGAGAGTAGTCGATGGAGTTAAATATTAAAGAGTTAAAATCAATAATTAAAGACGGTGATTTTTCCAAATTAATTGGTGAATCTGAGTCGATATTTTTTGATTGTAAGCGAGAAGTATATGTTCTTAAAAATGACATATCAAAATACGAATTAGCTAAAGATGTTTCTGCCTTTGCAAATGCTAGAGGCGGCTATATTCTTATAGGTATAGATACAAAAAAAAGTTTAAAGAGTTTCTATGATGAAATAGTGGCAATAAATCCTTTTAAAGAAAGTGTGTGTAATCCTATACAATATACAGATATTGTTTTGGATTGGATATACCCAAAGCTAAGAGATGTTGAAGCAAGATGGTATCCCACAAAGGAAAATCCAAGTAAAGGGATTTTTATAATAGAAATTCCTAATCAACCAGAGATAAATAAACCATTTTTGATTAAGCGAACTATACAGGATACAGGTAAGATATGTGAAGTCTTATTTGGATATTCTGAGAGAAAACAGGAAAGTAATGACCCAAAAACTGTAGTTGAGCTTCATCAAATATTGAGGGACGGTCTTAATTTAGATAAAAGACTCCAGTCAATTGAGACTGCTATACAGGATCTTTCTAAACTAGCTCCCCAAATTAATGATGAATTTTATGATGTTGAAAAACGAATTTATGTTGCATTATCTGCGGCAGAGATGAATGAAAAAAGAGCAATGATTTTAACTTGTTATCCCGATATTCCTACTAAATTGAGAACATTATTTAGCTCTAAACATGGAAGTCTAAAATCAATTTTAGAGTCGCCTCCAAAGATTAGAGAAATGGGATTTGGTACAAGGGTCTTTGATAAGGCAACAATAATGAGAGGGATGTTTTGTAGAGTTACTGGAGGAAGGAGGAAGGTAATCGACCTTTATAAAGATGGAGTTTTAATTGCTGGTTTCGAAGCTGATGTAGATTTTTTATGCTGGGCGATGAGGGATTTAATTATTAATCCTGTCGCCTTAATTGAGTCAATATATAACTTTGTTCAGCTATATGAATGCGTAATTCATGATATGGCCGAAAAACCTAATAAGATTTGCTTTAGAATTGATATGAAAAATCTACATTTGGATAATGAAAAAAATAAATTAGCCGTAGGCAATTTAGAAAATATTAAATGTATTTTCGGTGATGAAATAAGGTATGCTCCTAAGGATAGTTGGTTTGATAGCTTGGAGGTTGAGCTAGAGGATTTTGAATTATCTAGAGTGGCTTATAATATAACAGAAATTATTTATGTTTATTTCGGATTGGAAATTGAAGATATCCCTTATATAAAAGAAATTGACGGTATGAAATCTATAGATGTAGAACAGATAAAATCAATATAAATATTTAGCCTATTTGTGGCGCAGAGATAGGTTTATTCCTATTCCCTATCAGAGCTATTAAGAAAAGCGACATAGGAATTGCTCAATTTTCGACGACAATTGTCTAATCGTGTTAGTTTAAAAGAATTCCAATAACATTTTATTAAGGGTCGTTTTTACGGATAATCTCTATTTGACACCTTTTTCATTAATTGTTATTCTCCCCAAAGTCATCAAGCGGAAAATGAGCATAAGATGTTCTCAATGTCATACCGAAAACCCATATGATTCCCAATTGTCAAAAGGCTTCAAAATTGCTGATGGCTATGAAAAAAAGCTAAAAAAAAGATGCTTGAATAGGAAAGATTGGATCTTCCGGGGAAAAAATATTTTAAACAATATAATGAAAATATTGGAAACAAAATCGAATATATAAAAGAAGAATAAAAGAAAAGATTAAAGATTTTAAAGATTATAAGAATGCACTGAGCATACAATCTTCTTCCTCAATTTCGGAAGCCTTGTTTCCTCAATCGAGATGCTCTGGCGGGCATCATTCGACTATTTCCATTGATGTATCTATAATTCTTATCAATTCAATTAAATCACTGTTATAAGCGCTATACAGACTCATTATATATCGAATATCATCTCCTGATTCTTCCCCGATGACTCTGCGGGATATATATCGGCCGAATTCAATTTGCGTCTCTGTATTAATGCCTTTGCCAAGAGTTTCATTATGTTTTTCCATATACCCAGAAAGAGCCTCCAATAAATTTAATTCATATTCCAGTGCTGATTCCTCAGACATCATTTCACGGATATAGGCTCTATATTCTATCTTGAAATTCTTATCAAAGATATCGTAATGAAATTTGAATCGACTAAATACGGCCTTATATATGGCATATATATGGAGATAATCCAACTCGACCATTATTTCATCCTCTGGAGGAAGCTTTATTCGGCTATCGATATCTTTCAGGCTCTCGATGATTCTATTATTGAATGGCAGAGTATATTTATAAATTTCGAAAAATAATTTCCCTAATTTTTCTGGCCGAATCTTATCTTTTCCCATGACAAAAATTATTATATAATCTGGGAATAAATACTTCCAGGCCCTTTTGTGGCAATTGACAAGCTTTGATCGATTTCATTATATTATCAGTATAAAAAAGTGAGCATATGCCCGATAAATTAGACTTTTTGACCCCGACGACCTTAAAAGTGCTGGAGTTCTTCTTTGCCAACTCCATGGCTGAATTTCACGAACGAGAAATCATCCGGAACGCGAAAATAAGCAAGGGCTCCGCGAACAAGATTCTCCGGCGGCTTGCGGAGCTGGCACTTCTGACCAGAGCCCGGAAGGGCCGGATGGTCTTCTACAGATTGAACGCAGGAGATCCGCTCGTGAAACAGCTCAAGATCCTGAGCAACGTGTGGGAGCTGAGAGGCTTTGTTGAGGAAAATGAGGAGCGGACAAAAAAGATAATTCTCTTCGGAAGTAGTGCCGAGGGGACGGACGTCAGCGAAAGCGACATCGACATCCTCATTCTTACGGATGAGAAGACGCCTCTGAAGGAAAGCGTGAGCCGGTTCAATCGGAAGAGCACAAGAAAAATCTCACCTATCATTCTTGATGTGGATGAATTCGTGAAAATGAAAAAGGAAGACAAACCGCTTTTTGAAAGAATAGACAAGGGGGTTGTTTTATTGGAAACGGCCTGAGTCCTGCGCTTCAGCTAGATGCGGAAAACAAGCCATGATTTTATCTATGATTCACAAAATCATGCTACTGTATCCGAAGAAAAGTCAGCGATAAAGACGGCCAAAATATTAATCGATAAAATCGCTGGTCTGGTAGCCGAAGAAAAGCCCGAAAGTTTGTTTTAGGCTTAGTTGGTTAGGAAAATTAAGATGGATATTGATGAATCTAGTTTTATCATTCTTTGGTCATGATTCAACTTTTGGATAAGAAGCATTCCAAGATGTCTGCAAAAATCTCCGGCGTCTTTTGCGCAGCTATTGACATTGAATTCATCCACGTAGCGAATCGTTCAAAGTCCAACATGATTGTGCCACTGACTCCTTGCTCTTGTGGAAGGACAGCCTTCGCCCACTCTTTAAGTCGTCCCAAAATTTCTCTCCCTTGGGCTATAGAGGATAATGACGAATCCAAACGCATGGCCAAAAAGTCTCGTAGCTGTTCATACGCAGCGTATGCCCCATTGATCGCTTCCGACAAACTGAGAGTAAAGCGTTCTTCATGTTGTCTGAGTACCTCAGGAAAGACAGAGTACTGAGTCGCTGCCTCAAATAGGTGGAAACACACCTGAAGTTGTATAACCAAAAGTTGCGAAGCTTCAAACCACTTCAGAGTTAGACCAGCTACAGGCACAATCCAAAGGGGTAGATTAATGTTGGCCCAATCTAGTTCTTCAACGGGCACGCTGAAAGTGAAAACTGGAGATAGTTCAGACGCGTTCGGAACTCCTATAAAATGGCTTAGCGGTATCGCACTGGCAACCTTCGCTAGACTGCGTCGCCGGAACTGAGGCACTACGACAACGTGCTTCCACTCGGCTGCGATGGGCAAAGCTTCTTGGTCACTGAAACGGCAGGCCGCAACGGCATCTGAAACAGCAGATGCCACAGACGGGATTAAGCGTTCAAACCCGCTCGTTTCTTGCGCGCTCGCTGTAATCCAGAGCGACTTATGTTGCGACCAATTGGAGTTCTCTGAGACTAAACGAGCCTCAATCCCTTCTCGTTGGAGCGCTTCCAACGAGCTTCGGAGGAGGCTCAAGAATCGGTCGCGATTGCTACGATGAATAGCCTCCGCATGCTCAATGGGGTTGCTTTGCGTCTTTGATGGGTCGCGGATAAAATCGCAGGAGATGGCCCAGAGGCGAGAGAGAGACCGTTTCTCACTGCGTTCTAAGTCCTCAAGCTGAGCGGTCGGAATTCGGTTCCCAAAATGCGTTCTGAACTCCTTTTGAAAATCGGACGCTACCTCCAAGGCAGAAGCAAGGTTTATTAGACACAGGCGGCTCTTCTGTTGTGATTCTGTATACGCCTGTTCACCACCAAGCCTGCTTTTCGCAGCCGATTCATCGCCCAGGGATACCCTGAGCGCAAGACAGGAACGCATTCCTTCAGCAAACTGTGTGAAGAAGTAGCTTACTCCTGACGTAAAATCTCTGGCCGCCTTCTTGTAACCAGCAAAACCTGGAAGGCTCGCCAGTTCAGTGATGCTGGTCTTTGTGGCGGAGGGGCTGGCTTTCATACGACTGTCAGACGTGAACCCCCATTCATCAACCGCACACTGTGGCAACTCAGGGAATTCTGATTGTTCGCTAGCGCGCTTGCAAACCCAGGCGATGGCGGGCTCAGCCTGCCACTCTAGTTCTCGCTGTTCGCTCTTCAGGACCTTGTGCAGGAGCACGACTAGAGCGGCCATTGTTTTAGCCATATCTCGCCGAGTTGTAACGACACGCTTAATGTAGTCCTCCCATGAAATCGGCCTGAGATGTCGATAGACGACGAGTGCATTGAATGTTCCGTTCAGGTCTGTTTTCAGCAGAGGGAATATGTTCGCTGCAGGAATCTCCTTCAAAGTCGGATCGGATGGAAAAGGAACCGGCAGTACATCAAGACCAAGGCCCCGGCAGCAATATCGCCGCTGTCCGGGAAATAGTTCTGAAACCAGATTTATGCGGCGCATTGTTTGGGCATTAAATATGTTGCCCTGCTCATTCCCTGGCTCAGCTTCCGATAATAATGAAAGCTCTAAGATGTAAGCGATGTGCACTTCCTTGTCCTTTAGTTCCAAGGTGAGCGATTTAGTATCGTTCAGGAATCGCTTTCGTAGTGCATCGATATTCTGTGTGTGCCACTGTCGAAAAGCTTGGCTCTGCGTCTGCCACATCCCTAGAACCACGGTCCCCAGCGTTTCGAGATTGAGTCGCTGTAATCCTTCGTTGAATCCTATAGGTTCGAGCTGATCTACAAGGCTACCTGAGACCGAGAGGCTTCCAAGCCAGAAAGCGGCAATTCCCAACCCCAACCAGTCAACCTCCTTCGTGGGAGCTCGCACTTGCGAACGAAACTCTCGTGCCCACTCACGGAATGGATGAAAGACCAATGCTTTGTTTGGTGGAGAGAACTTCCCAGCTAGTTTCTCAAAGCCCGGATTTACGCTGCGGAGTGTTTCTTGAAGGGAATCGAATACCGATGCCTCTGAGTCAGCAACGTAGCCATCGAAGACAAACAACCAACCCTGTCCAACCAATTCTATGGCTTGGCGAATAGTTTCACGATGGGCACCCTCAAAATCGCTCAACCCTAGCCACAACAGTGCACGTGTTATGCCACCAACCTGTTCCCACGAGGGTTCACTGAGTGCGATGATAGCGTTCTTGAGCTTCCCTAGAGCTTTCGGATGTCGGCTGAAAGCTCGAAGAAGGAACGGTTCGAGGTCGGATTCTAGCAACAGCGGTAAACAAACGCTAGCATAATCGGCCCAGTTGTCAGGTGTCGATTCCAGAAGTTTCTCGAGCACTATTTCTGAGCGGATAGGATGTAGCCCTGAAACGATGCTCAACTCTTCCCAGTAACGGAGTAAGTACTCGCGCTCGTATGAAGCGAAGGGGTTTGTCAACAGCGACAGCCCTAAGTGCTTGCAAAGCTTCTCCGCATTCAGCCGACACTCATAGGCAGCCGCAACGGAAACCAGCGCGAGAAGTTCGATGTGTTGGGCCGTAAGCGGTCCATTTGGCTTTCGCGCCTCTGCTTGAAGAACAGAAACCTGATTTCGAAGACGCCCTCGAAGGGATTCGCCCTGGGTGACGAGGTAGGTGAACTCCATCAGCGGTCCCTTTGCTCCAAACCGTTGCCAAGCGTCATTGAAATCCAACACGCGCTTGGGCTGGGCTTGTTCAGTAAGACCAGCATAGATTTCTCGTGCCTCCGCTTCTGTCAAGCTATCCAGTGTCATTTCAGCTACACGCAAGCCGGAGAAGTCTACTTGTGGTCTGTGATAGTCTTCTTCTCGCACTGCGACTAGGAGCTTCAGCCGTTCGTTTTGCGCAATTTGGCGGACAAGTTCAGTCCATCCAACATCGTTTGGGTCCACATCCAGAAAGATAATTGCCGGGATCCCAAGCGATTTAGCGTGTGAGTTCAATGCCGTAGCGATGTTCAATGCTTGCCGTCTATCAGCAACTGCCTTGATATGAAACCGCCATAGCTCGGGGCAGAACTCAAGCATGTAACGAAACCCCAGCGCGGATTTCCCTTGCCCTGACGCCCCGTGAATGATGACCGCCCTATGATCTCGCAATTTACTGTGTATTTCTGTCAGTCGCTCCTGACGCTGGACGTCCACACCGGCCAATATGTGGCGCCAGGATGAGCGGTCTCCTTGCCGAAATGAGCTTGCGAGAGCGGTGCGGTCTACTACTGAAAGTGGCACTTGTCGCAATCCAACAATCGAACGCTCCCATTCTTGATGAAAACTCTGAAGGCTGGCAAGTGTTTCGCCGATTTCTCTGGCCTTCCGGTGTACTTCCTCGCGTGTCAGCCATTGGCCTGACTCAGACGCACAAAAGACCCACCACAAAAGAAGGTCAAGTGCCGTGTCGGGATCGAACCCCATCATAGTGGGTCGGAGCTTGTCGACTAGCGCCTCGGTAAGCGCAACCTCGTTGACCAACACAAACCTAACGTTGTCGAGTACTCGTTTTGCATCTGATTGGCTAAGTTTTAGGCTATTGTCTCCAACTTTTTTAGCCAATAAAGCAGAATTCATCACCAGCTTCCGAACGACTTCACTTCTAAATGCTTCATTGCCAGCTAGAGCGCCGGCAAGCTCAGGTCCAAGAGCACTGTATGAGGCCAAAATATTCGATATCTTGGGGTCCTTTGCAAGAGATTGGTGCACGCGATAAAAGTAACAATTAATCTCATTCGGTCCAAAGTGACTCAACATAAGCGGATTTGTGTAGCTCTTTACTTGGACCTGTTCGATCGTATGACCATCCAAATCGTCTACTCGTAAATCTTCACCACCTTCAGGCCAATAGACGTGGTTTACGGCATCTTCATCTGTGAAGACTCGGTTAAGCACGTAAAGAGCTTGCAGACGGTATCCTCGATAAGTTGCTGTTAGCGCTTCAGATCCCATATTTAATTCAAAAATGCTTTGGCTTTCATTCTAATTCTTGAAAGCGCCTTTGATACCGGACTATGATTTGAGTAGCCAAGGCTTTTGGCAATATCTCCTAGTTTGGTAATGCCATTTCTTAGGCATATTACAATGTGTCTTTCCTTAATATTTAACAAACCAAGAAAATCTTCCCATAAGAGGTTTTCATGTACCTCGCTTGTCGAACTGTGCACTGGAATAGTTTCTTTCAGTTCAACAAAAGTAACTTTTATCTTGGATCTCTTTTGATATATTTTGCGCTCAAAGTCCTCTTTAGGAAAAGACCATATCGCGGAGAAATCATCCTCTACGTGATTAGCGCGAATAGCATCAATAATCGCTCTTAGCTTCCCTTGCCGATCGGCAATTTCAATAAGTTCCTTCGTTACCTCCCATGCTTCTTGTTCTCCGACCCAAACTGGGCCGCCTCGTCTTGGCCGACCAGCGTGAATATTAGAAGGCATTCGTCTTCTAAGGCTCTCCAATTTATTTCGTTGCCTATCGTTTTCAAAGGCGATAAGAGGGAGTCTTTTGAGCCGCTTTTCTATGGCCTGAACAATATATGGAAGCCAGAAGTTAAGATTATGAGCAAGCACCTTTAATGGATAATCTCTTGAGAAAGCGCTTATCCGTGAGCTCGAATCAATTAACGGCCATATATGATATGCAAAAGCTCTCGATAAACAATTGCCGAAATCTGGCCTAATAAATTGATCGAGAGTCCAGCTCACCGCCAAAGGAGGCCAAAGTCCTTTTTTGAAAGCTGGCAGATTATTTTTTATCAGAGTCCTATACGGAATAAGATGATACAGTGGAATATAGGCATTATATTTTACATCTTTGCCATCCGGGATCAGATATAGATTCGTTCCCTTATGATTTTTCAACAAATTAAGCTCACTGGGAAAATCACGACCATGAGGAAAAAAATCTGGCCGAAGTTGCCCTGCTTCCCAAAGAGCATTCCATTCAGTGATTGTTATTAAGGCCTTCGTATAATAGTTATCACCTAATTTTTCTTGTGGAAAGAGAGGAATATAGACGAACTCCGGCGGGCTCAGTTTCTTTGGGCGAGGAATGAAATCATATAGAAATGCGGCTGACATATTATCGAGCTGAGGAAAACTTGTTGGCTTGAGTTCTTCACCGGAAGCAATAGCAATTTTATTTAAGTCAACTTGATTTGCTTTTTGCATTGCGTATCTCCTATCTCATTGATTCATCTTTCTATAGGAAATACGACAGAAAATACTCGTTTTGTTCCAGAGCGCTCCTTCATTGAGTTTTTCTATTAAATTCGATAAAAATACGAACATTTGGTTAATATTTCAGGTTTCTTCAATAACTCCGATTTCTTCTTTATTAAGGCCGTAAAGCTGATAGACTAGCTTATCAATTTGCTTGTCTGTGGCCGTGATCTCCCTATGTATGGCCTCTTTCTCGTGCGGGATTTTCGCTTGTGACAGTTGTCTGTTTAGCCCAAGCATTTGGTCGACGAGTGTCACTATCTGATCGTAGCGATTTTTATCAAACTCTGGAATAGGTAGGGATGCGAGCCCTGAGATATAAACCTGTGGGAAGTCATCTTTCTGCGCAATCATTGAATTGTTGACATAGAACCACGAGATTAATCTGGAGTTCAGTATCCCAAGAGCAAACGAAACATCTGTCTGTGGACTCTTCGGAACAACGTTAAGAACATTGTCTGTAGTTATCATTGTTTCAGTAGTCATGCTTGCCTGCAAGCGGAACTTGCGCGTGAGCAATCGCCGCAAGACAATGCGTTCACCTTGGAATATTCTTAGTGGGCGCCTTGACGCAATGTCGTCACAATATCGGATATACGATACTCTCTTTGGTTCAATCCAATACCGCGACAGCTCGTTCCCTTGAAGCTCCGGCAAATATTCTTTACTGCGCGTTGATTTTGAATGCAAGAACCGTTGTGCAATTTGCTCTTCAGTGTGTTTCCTGCGACTGTAAGGCTGCACACCACGTTGAATGTCAAACCAGTCTCCAAATTTCAATGATGAAGCTTTTAGTTTTAATAACACTGGCGCCGCTTCTAATGATAACGCTATCGAAAGACGGTTTGATAAATCATCTCTAATACTCTTTATTGGCACGTGCTTGCCGATATTATCTGGAATTGAATAAAGCTTTTCTTTCTTGGGAAAATAGTAGATGAGACAGTTTTTCGTAAGTGATAAACGAGCAAAAACGACAATTGCCGTGTCTATGTACGCATTTTTGAAAACATCAAACGGCATTGCATATGCAACTACTGGCGACAAAGAATTCAGCAAAATTCGACGTGACAGCTGATACTTTTCACCAGTCAACCAAGAAGCAGGAATAATCATGGAAAAGCGGCCATTTGGATTTAGAAGTCTTTTTGCCTTAAGAAGAAATAATTCGTAGGTGTCGTGTGAGCGCGATTCGTTTTTGAAGCATGTTTGCAGATATTGTGCTTCTGACTTAAATACCATAGCTCCATAAGGCGGATTGCCGATGACGGCGTCGAATCCGCCTGATTTCATGATATCCGGATACTCGTTATTCCAATCGAATACGTTGACGCGGAGTCTTTCATCATCATTAATCAGAGGGAGATTCTGCTGTTGATAGAAGTCAGGCCCGATGAGCGAATTGCCGCATTTGATATTATCCCCGAGGTCTGGGAGAGCGCGTTGCTGAAAGAGCCGCAAAAACGGTTGGATGGTCTGCTCGCTTTCTCCTTCCAGAACTTTCAGTAGAAGCGAGAGCTTTGTGACCTCGACAGCCTGGGGATCGATGTCCACGCCATAGATATTATCGAGCAGAATTCTCTTTCGTTCGGCGATGGTCAGTTTCCAGCCCGATGTTGTTTGCACCAGCACTGGATTGCGGCCTTTGACCCAATTCTCAGGCTTATGAGCGAGATACCAATCGTGATGCCAGTCAAGGAGGAATTGATAGGTGTTGATGAGGAACGAGCCCGAGCCGCAGGCCGGGTCGAGGATGCGCAGCTTGGCGACCTGCTTGGGTGTTTTGTTCTCAACGAGCTTTCCGACGGTCTGTCGGACAATGTAGTCCACGATATAAGTGGGCGTGTAATAGACTCCGCCCGCTTTCTTGACTTCAGGCTTGTCCTCGACGACGGCATGATGTCCGGCCGTGAGCCTGATGACCTTGCCCAGGAATTGCTCGTAAACATGGCCGAGGATATCGGACGAGATGACCGTAAACTCATAGGGACTTTCAGGATAATAAAGCCCTTTGAGGAGATCTCGGAGCAGTTTGTCGTCCACGTCGAGGCCGAGCGTAATCTCGTCGGGCAGCTCGTGGCGCCCCTTTTCAGCCTTGAAATAAAAAAGTCCTGAGTTGTACTTGACGTCGGCGTCCTCGAATATTTCGCAGAGGCGGGGATAGATATTCAGGCCGTTCGTGAGCGCGAGAAGCCGGCCGTAGAGCTCGATGCCGCGGTCTTCACAGATGCGGAGGAAAATGATGCGGTCGATGATGCGCTGGACAGAGAAATTGAGCTCCCGTTGGGAGAGACGCGAATTCCGCAAGGCCAGATTCCGGGCTAACTCGTTCCGCCAGTGTTCGATGGTGGCCAGAAAATCATCGTTCACCTCGGCCGTGCCGCGCTTCGCTTTGTTGGTTTCGGCGTATTTATCGAATGAGCCCTTCAGGACGGCGTCTTTGGAAAAGATGGAGGAGATCCATTCCCACTTTTCCGGGTAGTCCTGGAAGCGGCAAATGAAAACCCGGGCCATGGATGCAGAGTCGGGCTTGTTCGGTTTGATGCGGCAGTCGTAAACGGCGAATTCCTCGAAATCGCTCAGGATGCTGAGGGGAAGCTTGGCGCTCCAGGCGTAGCGGCGAAGCTGATAAGCCGCCGAAATCTCTTCACCGATAGCGACGCTCGGTTTCTTGGCTTCGAGGAAGAACTTCCGCGTGCCGCCGATGCGGAAGCAATAGTCGGGCGCCTTGACCGCCCCGCCGATCCGGATGGCGTCCTCGTGGACGACGTCTTTGTAAGCTTCGGCCAGGCCTTGGGTGTTGTCCACGTCCCAACCCAGGGCTTTGAAAAAGGGGTCGAGGAACTCGCGACGGAGTTGGGTTTCGTTGTATTGTACTGATTTGTAGGAATCGAGATGTTGTCCAAATTGATCAATCAAGCGAAGGATTTCTTTGGGTGCGCTCATTAGCTTATTCCGGCCGTTTATTCAGATATCGAACCTTAGACAGGTTTCCATTCTAACGAGAGCTTGCGTCCGGATGCCGCGCAATCGCGCAAGTAGAGATTGATCAGAGTCTGGTATGGAATTCCGGCCTCTTTTGCGATTTTCTTGAAATAATCCACAGTCCCTTCATCAAGCCTGATCGTGACCTGACGCTTGAGAAGGCGGGCATAGGGATTTCTCTTCGCTCTTGCGAAATCATATTCTTTTCTCATTTCTTTCACCTTTCCCAATATTGTTTCTTCTCTGCACGGGTTGCTTTATGAGCGGATCATCCCCCTCGAATAGCAGCTCGGCCATATTTACAATGTAAATATATTAATTATGTTTGTCAAGGCTTGAAAATCCCGCGAGTCAAACATGTCATGAAACAGGAATTGACATAAAAGAAATTTTGTTTATCATTTTCGTAGAACGTAAATAAGAAATGGCAGAAGAACGACTTTCTTCTCTGGATGTTTTCCGAGGAATCACCATTGCCGGGATGACCCTGGTCAACAACCCGGGAAGCTGGGATTATGTCTATCCACCGCTGCGCCACGCTGAGTGGCATGGCTGGA
>Ga0315296_10003687_pt1 | contig 12726 bp, 13 predicted proteins | sample YL17G14_18_MG_FD_203921 | JGI IMG/M metagenome (GOLD analysis project Ga0315296, IMG submission 203921) | Sediment microbial communities from Yellowstone Lake, YNP, Wyoming, USA - YL17G14_18 | ecosystem: Environmental > Aquatic > Freshwater > Lake > Sediment | place: USA: Wyoming | collected... | reverse complement strand
ATGGAAAATGTGACTGTGACGCAGACTATGGACCGTGAACATCTTTAAGTTCCTGCCACAAGTATCCTTTCCATAGACCCGCTGCAGCCCTGCCTTAGTGACATGATGCTGAAATATCTGCCGGATACGATTCTCACTGTAGTGCCCATTCCACCTTTTTCCAGGGTGAAATAAGTATGCCTCAGCTCGTCTTACCCTGTCCTCTCGCTTAGTCAGAACGCCTTTTTGTTTCAACATACTCCTGATTTCGTTCATCAGGCCTTTGGGTAAATAGCTGGTTCGTGCATACTTGGTCTTTGTGTTTTCTGCAGGAAAGAAAACAGTGCTGCGACTGAAGTTCAAGTGCTTGACTTGAATCTTGACAAACTCGCCGACTCTGCAGCCAAGCTCGTAGATAATTTCAAACATCAGCTTATGATGATAGTTATCAATACTGTCGAAGAGCTGTTGCAGTTCCTCGACGGTGAGATAGCGGACCACCTCCCCAAAGCGTTCGTATTTCTTCGAATGTCGTGGCTTCTTGTTCAGACTATCAGTCGCAGGAGTAGGATAAGCGTGCTGTTCTGATTGCATGCAAATGTGAAATCAGAAGGATTTATAAATGTATCGAAATGCATGCAGAACGTGGTAGTTCGGGGGAGAGAAACGAGGCCCGTTTTTGGGCCAAAAATGAAGGTTTTACGACCTGTTAACTATTTGATAAAGAGTAGCGAGTTTGAGCCAATAACACTCCCAATAAAAAAAAGGCTGACAGTGTCGTTGGCTGTCAAGGGGCGCTTAAACCCAGCCACTATGGGCGCGTTCAAAACCAGCCACTTTGAGTGAAGGATAGATTGCCGTAGAAACTCTCTGAAATTCACAATGTCAGGATTTCAGGGAGGTATCTTATGGCAAATCAACTCAAAATAGCTATGGTAAACGCGATATTGACCCTAAAACAGCGTGGCTGGTCTGGCCGGCGTATTGCCCGAGAGCTTGGAATCGACCGTGAAACGGTAGCCAGGTATGTCAATCTTCCGGGAGCGGACTCAAAACCAGCCACCAACGCGCCCACCGGGTCGGAGGGTTCAAAACCAGCCAACGCGCCCATCGGGTTTGTTGACCAGGACAGCCCAAAATCCGGCCCGGAGAGCCAGTGCGAACCCTACCGCAAGGTTATTGAAGACAAACTGAAAGACGGGCTATCCCGTCAGCGCATCTACCAGGACCTCACAGACGCGTACGGATTTGATGGCAGCTACTACAGTGTCCGTCGATTTGTCAGACGCCTGAAAGAGAATAAGCCGATACCTTTTCGCCGGATGGAATGTATGCCCGGCGACGAGGCGCAGATTGATTTTGGTACAGGCGCACCGATCCTCAGGCTGGACGACAAACGGAAACGCCCTCATGTCTTTCGGATTGTCCTGAGCTTCTCTCGTAGGGGCTACAGCGAAGCAGTCTATCGTCAAACCACCGAGAACTTCATCCGCTGTCTGGAAAACGCCTTCTGGCACTTCGGAGGTGCTCCCAAGACGCTGGTCATAGACAATCTCAAGGCTGCGGTAGATAAAGCCGATTGGTATGATCCCGATGTGCATCCTAAGATTCAATCGTTTTGTGAGCATTATGGCACTGTCATCTTACCCACAAAGCCCTATATGGCCCGTCACAAGGGCAAAATTGAAAGAGGCATAGGGTATGTCAAAGATAACGCTCTAAGAGGCCGTACGTTCTCAAGCCTGCAAGAGCAGAATCAGCATCTGCTCAACTGGGAAACATACATAGCCGACACACGCATTCAGGGAACGACTCGCAAGCAGGTCGGCAAGCTGTTCAGAGAAGAAGAAAAAGGCACCCTATTGCCGCTTCCTGCCGGCCGATTCCCCTGCTTCCAGGAGGCCAAACGTTCTGTACATCGTGATGGTCATATTGAAGTACAAAAGTCTTACTATTCGGTCCCACCCGAATATACCGGAAGAGAAGTCTGGGCACGCTGGGACGGCCATCTCGTTCGGATCTTCAATGGCCGGATGGAGCAGATCATCATTCATGTCCAGGTTGAGCCGGGGAAATTCGAGACACTACAACAGCATATTCATTCGCAAAAAAGGTCAACGATTGAAAAAGGCACGGTCTGGCTGCTTCAGAAGGCTTCCCTGATCGGAACGCATGCAGACCAATGGGCCCAGGCGATGCTTAAAGCCCGAGGTATTCAGGGCATACGTGTTCTTGTAGGGCTGTTGAGTCTTGTCAACCATTACGATAGCAACAGCATCGACCAAGCCTGCGAAATAGCCCTTACACACAATGCATTTCGGCTTAAGACAATCAGGGGATTGATCCAAAGAGGCGGTTGTAAGCAGCAGGAACTGGAGTTTATCGACGAACATCCCATCATTCGGAGCATGTCTGATTATGAAGCGATAGTAAAGAGATCCCTCAGATAGGTTTCTTCGGAGAACAAGAACTTTTGTATGAAGGAGATAGAGTATTATGAATGAGGCATTACGAACAGCGTTAAAGGAATTGCGGCTCTCCGGTCTGACCTAGTCGCTGGAGGTGCGTCTGCAGGAGGCCGCAGGCAATGGTCTGACGCACGCCGAGTTCCTCGAGTTAGTGCTGCAAGACGAGTTGCTTGTACGAAAAGAGCGTCAGATCAAACGACGTGTAAAGGCGGCGATGTTCAGGGAGCTAAAGACTCTTGAAGATTTTGACTGGCAGTTTAATCCATCGATCAAGAAGAAGCAGATATTCGATTTGGCGAGCTGCCGGTTTATCCGGGAACGTCGGGACTGCCTGTTCTTAGGGCCTCCAGGTACAGGAAAGAGTCATTTGGTCCAGGCAATTGGCTATCAGGTCATCAAGAGCAGCTTTACGGTTCGATATCGTTCGATCTTTGATGCCATACGAGACTTCTTGCAGGATGAAGCCTTCGCCGGCCAAGAGAACGTCATAGGTAAATACCTCAAGCCTGATCTTTTGATCATCGATGATATGGGCATCAAGCAGTTGCCCAAACGTTCCGGCGAGTACCTGTTTGAAATAATCATGCGGCGGTACGAAACAAAATCCACGATAATGACTTCAAATAGGCCGTTGGAAGACTGGGGAAAGCTGCTCGGTGATGTTCCCTCGGCCACGGCGATCCTGGACAGGTTCCTTCATCACGCCGAGATCATTACCATTACCGGCCGCAGCTACCGGCTCAAAGACAGGGCCGGAAACGATAACATCAAAGAAGATAAGGATAACAATGACAGCGCTGGCAAAAAGAGTAAGCCAGATTAGCATTCGACCGGCCTGTCCCGCTCGGCGTGCGGCGGCGAGGCTCCGACGAGCTTGTTGGGGGCCCATTCTCGCCGCGCCGCCGGTCCGAGCGATACAGACCTCGTTCCTTCTGGAATCGAAGGATAGAAGGGGCCAATTTGTCTTGAACTCCGATGGAAATTCGGTATATAAGGAAAGGAATTACTGGCTGGTTTTAACCCGCACATTGGTGGCTGGTTTTAACGCGCCCATTGACACGTTGGCTGCCAGCTCTTTGTCTTTTCACGTCAGAAGTATCACCATTACGGCTTGATCGCTCGGTCATAGATGCGAATATCGGCCGGTAGCTCAATGTGCTGTCCATGGCCAGCCACACGAGCATTACCCACACTTGAATTACACCACAAATGGCAGACGGGGATCAGAAAATCTGGCCTTGCCGCCACAGCTTTTGGAATAAGACGTTGAATACTCTATGAAGCCAGGCCGGTCAAGCCTATGATCTGGCTTGATTGGTTCATTCCTCTATTCGGGTATTTGCAGCAAATCTTATTAGCCTCAACCCTGCGTCCCATCAGACTGTGCGACGACACCCATTCCGATCTGCATAAGGTATTCCTCCTTACGCCTGCTTAACGAACTCCATCGAGGGTCTTTTGGGCTCTCTGCCTAGTGCCACCGTTCGTTGATTTCTCAGCCACCATTTGTAGTACTTGCCGGCGATGGTCCTTGGAAACGCCGCGGATATCCTGGCCAGCAATTCCGACCATGGCCGAATAGACTTCCTCGGCGACCGCCTGGTCCTCAGCGAGCGTCGTCAATAGCTCCAGGGCACTAGCGCTCGGCGCTTCCCCCAAAACAGCGATGGCCTGACGCTTCTCTTCGGGTTGCTTGATGTGCGACCACACGTCCTTGACCTTGGACACCTTTTGTTCGTTGCTGAGCTTCTTATTGCCGCGTATGTACTGGATGTAACCACGCAGACCCAGCACCTGATGGGACATCTTCTGAGCCGATGTGGCCAATATCAGTAGAGCTTGCCCCGCCTCGCTGTCCTCGGGCCAGTTGTTCGGCCAAGTTGATAAGATGCGCACGGCCTCGTCCTGGATGGGAGGCTCAGCGTTATCAATGGAGGATTTGACCGCTGCCAGCGCTTCTGGCCCGCCCACGATGGCCAACGCGTGCAGCCCGATCATGTGGAGCTCATTGTCGCGGCTCTGCGTCAGGGGTAGCAGGTGCGAGATGCAACCCACGCCACAACGACCACTGATCGCTAGCAGCGCCCTTCTGATGCCCGACCGTTCACTGGAACTGTTAGTCTTTTGAAGCAGCTTGACCAGATCGGCTGTCTGTTTGTCTTGGCCGATGATGCCGATTGTCTGTACGGCCGCGCCGCGAACACCAGTATCAATATCGTGCAGGCTCGACACGACCGCAGGAAGGGCCTCGCTGATTTGCCTCTGGCCAGCCAGCTCGATGAGAACCTGCAGCAGCTTGCCTCTCGCTTGCGGAAGGCGATCGAGCAGCTCAGAATCCACGTCTTTGCCAGGCAGTCTGACCAGCGTTTCCATGGCTGCTTGTTCCAGCTTGGCATCGTCCTCTATCGCAGCGTCCAGCAAGACCGGCACGCACGAGACATCGCCCAAGCGGATCAGGGTGTTGATGGCCGTGATGCGCAGGTCCTTCGGGCCGCTCTGAGCCGCCTTGTGAACGGTCGGAAGTACAGCAGAGTCGTTACGGTCGGCCAGGGCCAACAGCAGCATGGGGCTCCGGTCCGGACTTAAGTGGGCCAATTCGACTGCCAATGCCTCAGTCACGTCACGACCGGGAAGCTCGCGAGCCGTGCGCAACCCGATGCCGAGCCTCTTTCTGTCTTCCGATCGCAACTGCTCGATCAACAGGGGGACACCGGCGGACTGGCGGGCCAGAATAGCGCCACGGATTGCTTCTAGATGTCTCTGGTCGGGTACGTCCGCTTGACGGACCGTGTCGTACAGCGTGACGGCTTCGGCAGTCCTGTTGTGTGCCAGGAACCGCTCCGCACATAGAATGCAGCCTTCGGCTGCCGCCGAGCGAACGCCGGCCGGCGCATCGGCCAGGGATTGCATCAGTGCCTTGGCTGCCTGCTCACCACCGATGTGTCCCAACGCCACGGCGGCGGCCGATGCGACGTCGGTATTGGCATCGTCGAGTTTCTGCACGAGGGTATCGACGGCGTGGACATCACGACGCACGCCAATCGAATTGATCGCCCCGATAAGCAGCCGGCCCTCTAGCTTGCCCAGCGCGTTGCGCAGAGCGGCGTCGGCGACGGGTCCAGGGATCGCTTCGAGCGCGATCCGCGCCCACGACGCCAGTTCCTTGTCCGCCAACAACGGCGCGAGGACGGGGACGGATTGCTCGGTGCCATAGATGGCTAGTTGCTTGCAGGTGATGGCCTTCTCACTCTTGAGGGCATCTGACTGCAGCACGGCGATCAAGTTGTTCTGTTTCACGTCCGCGGCCGGCCGATCCTGAGCGACGGTCCCGGCCGACGCAGTGACTATGATGAGAATAACACACCAGGAGAAATACCGTTTCTTGGTTATCATGATTATCCTCGTAGTTTCAGTGGTTTCCTTAGAAAGATCGACTCTAGATCCGCCATGGTTCCCGCAAGGCTTCGGAACGCAACCGGTTGGCTTGCTCGTCACCAATGAATTCATTCTTCTTCGGGTCATACCTGACCTTGCGATCAAGGAACAGGGCGATGTTGGCTGCATGGCAGGCAATATGGGCCCAGCAGGCCGCGTCGGCGTTGGCCCGGGTCAGTGCCCGCGTTTTGACACAATCGAGGAAGTCTCGCACGTGAAAGTCGGCGGGGTAGCCCGGTATCTTTGTCCCTCTGCGAAGCAGCAGCGATTGGGAACTGGCGGCGAACTCGGCATCGTCGCCGGTCTCGACCCACCCGGTTTCGCCCTCGAAACGGACCGGACACGAGCCCATCGGCAGCCATCCGTCGTTACGCATGACGAGTTTGACGCCGTTAGCGTAGCGGGCATGGAGCTGACCGTTGACCGGCTCGTACTCTACGGGCGCGGTGTCGTCGGCATCGTTGGCCCACTGGCACAGGTCAACGCAGTGGGAGCCCCATTCGAGGCACCCGCCTCCGACCAGGCCGCCGCCTTTTTCGAAGTGGAAGGCGTTCATTAGTTTGCGGGTGTAGGGCCGCCAGGCGGCGGGCCCCAGGTACATGTCCCAGTCCACCTGCTCTCGGGGCGGTCCGGGCTCAGCCGGGAGCCAGCCACTCATCTCGGTCCCCAAGCCGCCCGGGTGAGCGTGGAGTGTCCGAAGTGGACCGAGCTTGCCTGTCTGGGCCAGTTCGACTGCATAGGCGAAGTTGGGCAGGCTACGACGTTGTGTGCCGGCCTGGAACACGCGGGCCGTGCGGCGAAAGATATCCGCCAGCGCCAGGCTTTGGGCGATGTTTTTCGTGCAAGGCTTTTCGCAGTAGACATCTTTGCCTGCCTTAGCTGCCATCGTAGCAGCCGTCGCGTGCCAGTTCGGACCGGTCGCGATCAGCACTGCGTCGATATCGTCGCGGGCGAGTAGCTCGCGCATGTCGATATACGGCGTGCAGTCTTTGTTGCCGTTATGGGCATCGACCATGTCCTTGGCATGCTGCCGGTTGTCGCCCCGTACGTCACAGACGGCCACGCACCGCAAATCAGGCTCCCGTAGGAAGCACCCGAGCACGTAACGGCCGCGATTCCCGATCCCGATCGCGCCGAGCAAGATTCGCTCGCTGGGGGCCACACTGCCATTCTTGCCTAGCGCCGTGCTTGGGATAACTTGTGTCAACGCCAGGCAGGCACTGGCCTGTACTGCCGTCTTAAGAAACCGCCGCCGGTTTAGACCAACTCTTTCTTTACACATACTTGACCTCCTACTGAGCAAAAATCTACGAGGCATAGTCATCACGCATCTAACAGGCCCCTTTTCTCATATCCCGGTACGGACATTCTGAGGCTTCAATCCATGCCAGTGTCAGTTGAGTCTGTCTATCATGCTCGACATCATTAATCGACGTTCGCTGTTTATCACCAACATTACTGGCCACACGCCTGGAAAGTATAGCTGGAAATCCTATCCTGTGCAAAGCGATTCTCTCGCCATTGATAACGCGGCGGCATCCTGTGCGAGGATACGGCCGGAGCGAGAAAGCGAGGCTCCGTCGGCTGCCGTAAGGACCGTCTTGAGAACTTGTCGCCTGTTCATGACATCGTATCCTTGAATCAGAGTCTGAACGTTTGGGGCGGATTGCCGCTGAAATCGGCGATTGTCGCGACAGCGTCGTCCAAATAGAAGATCTCGAAGGCAGGATTATCAGGAGTACTGTAAATGGACTTGACGAGGGGGCTCGCCTCCTGGATCTTCGCTTTCAGCCCACGATCCTTCGAAAACACGACCCTGCCGCTCAGACGGAGCCAGGAATAGTTTTCTCCGGACGCGCAGAACTCGACGTACGGATGCTTCCAGAGTTCCTTAAACACGGTTTTTTGGTTGGACGTACAGAAGTAGAGTCGTCCGCCTTCTTCCAGCATGAACTGGAAGGGACGAACCTTTGGTCTGTCATCCACGCCGATAGTGGCGAGATACTGGACCTGGCTCTTCATCAGGAAATCGGCCACGATGCTCATGGCAAAAGCTCCTTTCTGTTCCTTTCTGTGATGCATATTGTTCGTGCGCGAACGATGTGGCCCCCAAAAGAGGCTACTTGCTCAGGTTGTCTTCGATCCTTTCCAACTGCTCTACCAGGTGTTCACGCTCTTTTTTGCTCATGTCACCATAGACCTTGCTCAGCAAGGCCTGGGAAATGTCCTCAAAATCCTTCTGGAGCCTGCGCCCCTTGTGAGTCAGTTCCACATACGTGACCCGGCTGTCCGTCTCACAGGGGAGCCTGCGAACGTAGCCATGTTTTTCAAGCGTATCGATGATTACGGTCACAGTCGATTTGACGCGTTTGACATCCTCCACCACGGCCTTGATCGCAACGGGCTTGCTCTGCTGGAACAGAAAGAACAGCGCCGGACCGTGGGCCGGGACGATTCCTTTGATCCCTCGCTTCTGCAACTCCTTCTCGATCAGGGCATTGGCCTTCTCTCTGATTCTGGCAATTTGCCCTGCGATGCCATGAATATCAGCCATAAGCCATCCTATACACCATCCCAATCCAAACAAGCGTGAATATAGTTCGTACACGAACCGGTGTCAAGCAAATATTTATCATGGCTGCGAGAAATGCGGGCTACAGATTGGCACCGGCACCTGCGTGCGCGGCGCCGTGTCGGCGAGGCAGGCATGGCGGTGGAGTGATGGCCGCCCGTGATGAGCTACGGAGCCGTGGCCGAGCAGGCGTATTCCAAAGAGGAATGGCCAGGATCTATAGCCGAGGCTTGCGGGTTCGGGTATCCTATGAATTTTGAACCATTGCTTTCACATCCATTGTTAACTTTACTGATTATGAAGGCCGAAGATATGTCAGAATCTCCTGGACCGATCCTGCCAGCCTGGTAAGGCCAGTGCGCGCGCACGGATTCGGCTTGAAAACAGCCCTTTCCAGCGTTTGCCTGGTTTTTGGCCAGTTGTTGTAAATCTTTTTCGCTACTAATCTTATCTCAATTCCCTCAAAACCTGGGAACTGCGACATCCTAACTATTTGATAACTTGTCGTAGGTTTTAGGCCGTATCAACTCTACCAACAGCCTGCCAAGTTCCTCTGTGCTCACTTGATTCAACAAAGCCAATTCCAATTTTGGGGCTTCAACCTCCATAGTATCACCTCTTTAGCCTGAACCGTTGAAGGCGCACAGCCAAGCCGGCCTTACTATTGATCCATGCTTCAGTAGGAACATTGCGCTCGGTACGCTCATTGTCGAACTCGTATCCTTGTCTTTTGAGTCCCTTGTCAATTCCCATTTTTCCTTCACCTCTACATTAGGCTCAGGCACGCCTCATATTCTGGCGGTGCCTGAGCAATCTCCCCGGGAGGCTTGGCAACGGCTGTCTCATAGGGGTGGTGGACAAATCTAAGAAGCTTGGTAGGATGTCCAGTGCTATTGTGTACGAATCGTTGGCTAATAAGGACAGGTGGGACCTGTGACAGTCTGCATGCTCATAGGCGTGCTTGACAAAGGTATACCGCGCACATAGAGGTCACAAATGATGAGGCTCAGGCGACGACTTCTCAATCTGATGCCGATGTTGTTTCTTCTTTGCCCTTTAGCCTCTGCTCAAGGGCAAGGATTCGAACTTGATAAGAAGGATGTCCCTGCAACGCAGAAGCCTCAGCAGATAAAGCGCCAGCTTGGACTGCCGACGGATTGGATTGCGGCGTGGTCAGAACCGGCAGCGGAACTGCGTCCGCTCCAGATACTACATGGAGTTCCTGCCAAGCAGGCCACCACCGCCGGGATGTTGGCCCTTAAGGAGTTGGGATTGGGAGGAATCGTCTGCAACGTGGATTTTAACGAATATATGGTTTCGGAAGCGCACTGGGAGACATTGGTTCGGGCAGTCGAGGCATGTCAAAAGGTGGGGCTCGTAGTATGGATCTACGATGAAGATGGGTATCCCAGCGGGGCAGCAGGAGGCTTGGTTCTAAAGCGTAATCCGGACTACGAAGCACTTGCGTTAACGTACGCCCCCTCGCGTCCTGAGCCATTCGTGTTGCGTCCGGCATACGAGCATACCCACGCGAGCAATAACTTCTACGCAGCGAGACGGTATCCTAATCTGATTAATGAAGAGGCGGTTCAATGCTTTATTGAAACAACACATGAGGCATATTGGCGTCGACTCAAGGAACATTTTGGCACGACCATCAAGGCATTATTTACGGATGAGCCTTCACTGATGGCGATAAACATCGGTCCGCTCCCTGATAAGGTCAGGGCAAACGTACGGGTAGTCGATCCATTGGACTCTGATATCAAGCCATTACCATCGGTTCCCTGGGTCCAAGACCTCCCAGCACAATACCTGGAACGTTACGGAGGGGATATTATGCAGGCCCGAAGAAGCCTCTTTGAAGGTATGGACGAGGCAGACCGGCGCACCCGGCGTCAGTTTTGGGCCCTGATTTCGGAATTGCTCGCTGAAAGATACTTTGGGCACATCCGACAGTGGGCACAGACACATGGCGTAGCATCGTCAGGACATACCTTGTGGGAGGAGTCGCCTCTGCACCATGTTCCACTCGAAGGCAATGCCCTGAAAGCCTTACGGCAGATGGATGTCCCGGGATTAGACATGCTGTCATCTAGCCCCGACGCGGTAATCTACACTGGGTGGTTGGCTGCAATCTTACCGGCGTCGGCGGCGCTTCTGAATGGGGGCCGATACGTGATGACAGAGGTGAGCGACTTTATACAGAATATGTCTGAGAAAGGACCGGCATCATTGACTGACATGAAAGCGACCGCGGCATGGCAAGCAGCTTTGGGTGTGACCGAGTTCACACTGTACTACAATTACCGCCAGCGAAGCGTTGGCGACTACCGGCATTACTGTGACTTCGTAGGCCGGCTTAATGCCTTTCTTCGCAAGGCAAAACTGGCGCCCCGTGTGCTGCTTTATTATCCGATTTATGACCTTTGGGGCGAGTACATACCGGTAGCTGAGAAGTTGACGTTGGATTCACAGCCCAAGAGAATGCAGCAGATTGTCAACTCGTTTATGCGTCTGGGGCAAGGGATGCTAAGAGAGCAAATTTCGTTCGCTGTAGTCGATCATGAGTCGCTTGCAGGTGCTGAGATCCATGATAAAGGTATATGGATTGGAGGACATCGGTTTAGAGTTCTGGTGCTGCCAGCTGAGGTGGAGTTGCCGCAGCAGTCGGCAGCAGTAGTAGAGCGGTTCAAGGCAACCGGCGGGCAGGTTCTTCTCGATAAGACCTCGGGGGCGGCGATTGATTTTGGTTCTCTGGATAGCGTTTATGAAAATGGCAGATTGAGCGTACCAAGTGATCGGATTGTTGTCGGGCGTTTCTCTCGGCAAGGAACGGATATTTTGGCTGTTGTGAATGTAGCTACCGAGCCCTACGTGGGAAAAATGACCGTAAAGAATGACTTACAATGGGTAGTCGCGCATCCAGATACAGGGCAGATTGAACCTATAACTATGGACGAATCGGGAAAGGTTGAGATTTCACTCGCGCCACGCGCTGCGATACTGCTGATTGGCTCGCCCTCAACTGCAAAACCGATGGCCATTAATGATTATGAAACAAGAAAATGAAACAAGAAAGCTAACCATCGCTCTCAACATATACCTCTTCCGGACAAGGTCCATCACAAGCACCCTAATGTCCGGGATAGCGAGGTTTGCTAAGGCTTGCGGATAGCAAGCACCATGGTAAAATAGGTGCCGTTCTGAACATCCAATAGGTGTGCAGTGGCCATAAACCGAAAGACATAAGTCACTGATGAGAAGTCATGTCGACTCTATGAGAAACTATCACTGGGATCAAAGGCAACCAGTGCAGAATGCAGCACACTATACAATCCTATGTCTGTTGGTAACTCAGGCAATTGCCGCGGAGAACTCATCATATAGTGGGACTACCAGCCCGATCACTCCACCTACTGCTGCGATAGCTGGCGATGGGCTGATTGCTTCGCCAGAGCCAGGTTGGCCCCAGTGGCGCGGCCCGCGCCGCGACGGTATATCAGACGAGAAAGGCTTGCTGTCAAGCTGGCCTCAGGATGGGCCGAGACTTCTGTGGAAGATCGGTGGCCTGGGCACCGGATGGTCTTCGCCAATCGTCATCGGCCAGCGGTTGTACATTACCGGTGATGTCAGGGACGATCTGGTGGTGTTCGCTTTTGACTGTAATGGCATTCCTCAGTGGCGGACCAAGAACGGAAGAGCCTGGAAGGGACCCTACCCTGGAGCTCGTGCGTGCTGCGTTTTGTCCGAAGGCCGATTGTACCACATGAACGCACATGGGCGTCTTGCCTGCCTAGACGCAGACTCTGGCAAGGAGCTTTGGACCGTTGACACCATGGAACGGTTTGGTGGCAAGAATATCACGTGGGCGTTGAGCGAATGCTTGCTAGTGGACGGCCCGTCGGTCATTGTTACGCCCGGTGGAAAAAGGGCCCTCATGGCCGCGCTGGATAAACGAAACGGCCAGACTGTCTGGACCACCAGGTCCCTGGGCGATGATCGTACCTCGCACTCTTCGCCAATCCTCTTCCGATATGCCGGACGCCGGTTGATTGCCAGTTGCTCATCAGCGCATGGCTTCGGCGTCGACGCTGATACTGGCGAGCTTTTGTGGACAGTCCCATTGCAGAACCCCTATGGAGTCAATGTTGCTACTCCAGTGTACTAGGGTGCATGTCATGTTTGTAGGTAAGTTCTTTAAGCTGCTAAGGGCTTGGCTGTCCAGAATCGATCCCATCTGTCATTGAGCCAGATTACCCTCAAGGCCAA
>Ga0315296_10003686_pt1 | contig 12726 bp, 15 predicted proteins | sample YL17G14_18_MG_FD_203921 | JGI IMG/M metagenome (GOLD analysis project Ga0315296, IMG submission 203921) | Sediment microbial communities from Yellowstone Lake, YNP, Wyoming, USA - YL17G14_18 | ecosystem: Environmental > Aquatic > Freshwater > Lake > Sediment | place: USA: Wyoming | collected... | reverse complement strand
CCTCATAGTCCTTAACCGCTTCTCGCACATCCTTCTCTGGGAGGCCTTTCTTGATGGCTGCCTTGACGAACGGGTCAGGTGAGGCGATATTCTGTATATCTATCAGAACAAGTGCAGTCTTCCCACGCTTGATTTCGAAATCCGGATAGGGCGTCTCCAAGGCGTAGATTACGTCTTCAATTGTCAACTTTCCCAAGTTGAATTATCCCAGAGCCATCAAGATAGGCTCAGTTGACTTAAGTCCTATCATTGGGATGGGAATGGTCGATTCTTCCCGCTCCACCAAGTTGAGCTGGAAGTTAGTTGTTAATAGGCCTCCCGTAAATTCGGTTGTGGCTTAGGGGTTTAGGCGCCTAAACTCGTAAGCATCTTAGGCGCCTAGTTTTTCACGATACGCTGGTCTGCCTGGTTAGTCGGATCAGCCTGCGGAAAGTCGCGGTCGGGCGTTTTAAGCCACGCAGGGAACCGCTTTGGTGCGAAGAATCTGAAGTGCTCTAATCGGAATGTTGTGGACTTTAGGGATCTATCCGAGCGGGAGAAGAGAGCAGTCCTCTTTGAGATTGACGCTATTACAAAGGAGGGCCTGACTCCTGTACCCATAATCGTCGAGGTGTCGTTACCCAGAACCATCAAACTCTTCAATGCGGTGCGGCTGTCTCGAAGAAGAGCTAGAAGTTTCTTCCTGGACGCGCTTGTGATTCGGAGGGAACTTGACAGACTGTTTCGGGTGAGGGTCTTCCGGGTTAGAATGCCCCGTAAAAAATCTGAGCGTTGGGCTCAGTCTTCACGCAAACCAAGGAAGATAAGTGAACACTTCAGTATGCCGTAGCTGTCTCTGCCCCCGTTGGGGGCTATCCCTCATTTGGTCGAGGAGGTGCATGATGGCGAGCAGTGGTGGGCGGCATTTTCTCGCTGGAGTAGTGTTTTAGCCGCCACACGACAGGATGGCGCGTGAGGATAAAATGCAAGTCTTCTCCGCTAGGTGTCTTCGAGTAGTAGAGGTGTTCTCCTCTCCACTCATCCTTGGCGAGGCCATCAAGATCAATTAGCCAGTGAAGCCAGCGGTCCAAATCGTCCGGGTTCCCGCCGGCAAGGTTCAGCAACTCGATTCTCGGACAAGGTTTGATTTTGTTCATCTTGTCAAGGTAGTCGAACATTATCTTCTCGTCTCTTAGTAACGTTGGAAGCAACGTCACTGTTGCGCCTTGGCCTCCTTAGCGATCTTCAACAACTCGTTGTACTTCTTCTTCATGGAGAAGAAGCGTCTGTACCAGCGAAGCGCCACGTAAGCAAGCACGACATACGCTGGAACCACCGCGACATGCCACATCAGCTGCGACAGGGTCACGGGCGGGACGAGACGATACGTGACTACTTGCATAAACAGCACGTACGCTATCAATGCGGTTAGCACTACCGCAGAGGCGGCGAAAGCTTCGATCCCCTCCTGAATGTCAACATAAACGTCCGCGGCATCTCTCAGAAGGACTTCGTAGATTTTGCGCAGGTCGTGGATCTCTTCCTCAGTTACCCTTCCAGCTGCCATGCTCACTAGAGTCAGCAACGGCGATAGATCTAGCTTACTGAGCGCGGTGGCTAGGGTCTTTGTGATCTAGTTCTCTCGGGGCCGGCTTGTTTGAGCGCATATGAGAAAAGGGAAACTTGGGCTGTCCACGAAAGTCGGCAGGCCCCATCAGGCTTTGATGGACGAGTTCTCCGCCAACGCTGACAGATTCAGCGGAGTCTCCGGCGCAGCGATCACACCGCGGCTGGATAACTATCTCGAACCGCATGAAACTCACATGGAATCCATATCGGAACGCCTGACGATTCAACTGTCACCCGGTGACCCCGATGCCGGGATGAAGTTGTTCAGGATAGTCAACTTCAAAGCGTTCGATGAAGTGTTGGCGTTTCGATGCTCTCCAAGAAGGCGGCGGCCACGGATTCCATGCTCTGAAATCATGAAGGCCCTAGTGTTTCAGAAGCTCGAGCGGATACCGTCATGGAAAGCTTTGGAGAGCAAGATCGCCAAGCCTGATGTTCGCAGAAAAATTGGGCTTGAAAAGGCATTTTACAATCAACGCATTTCCGACTTCACGCGACAGGTGGGTCCGGAAGGTTTCAAAGCCATTGTAGTTGAATTGTCCAAGCAGCTGCGAGCGCTAATCCCTGATTTCGGTGAAGAAGTTGCGATAGACTCCACCATGGTTTGGGCGTATGCAAACCCATACAATGAGAAGAACGCTGACCCGGACGCGAAATGGGGCGTCAAAAGACTTGAGGCTGGCAAACCCATCCGCACGTATGGGTACAAGCTTCACCTGACAGCTGAGGCAAAGTGCGACCTCGGCATCTGGGAAGTCACGACAGGCGCAAACAGGCATGATTCACTCTTCTACCCGGAACTGCTGAACGCAGCCTGCCAACAACGCCAAGTCAAGCGGTCAATTGCCGACGCGGCTTACGATTCAAAAAAGAACTACCATCATACGCTGAAGTGCAAGGCAGCTCCCATCATCGACTACAACCGGCGCCGAAGCAAGAACAAGAAAGGAAGACGGCTCGACAGGGAAATGCCGATACAGCGCGGCAGTCCCGAATGGAATGCCTACCATGCGAAGCGAAGCGCAGTTGAGCGGGCATTCTCGCGCCTAAAGGAATTGGGTCTGGAAACCCATCTCAAGCTTCGCACCAAAGATAGAGTTGAAGTCCATTTCCTGCTGTGCATCGTTACACTACTCATTCTCGCCTTCGCTTCCGCAATCATCGGCAACCCGAGTCTTGCTGGCGTTGAGCAGTGGAGGAGGGACTAGAATTGGCAACGCTCCAAACACGCATCTCACGCCGCGTTTGTGACAAAGAATACGTGAAGAGCGACCTGGTTATTCCGCGTGACCTAGTTCAGAAGCTGAATTGGTCCGATGACCAAACGGTAGACTTCAGACCGTATGGTGGCAACAAGTTATTGCTGATTCCCACAGAACGTAAGCAGACACCAGTCAAGCGTGCATTCGAGACCTTCGCCGCCGCCGTCATTAGAGTCTTGACGGAGAATCCACAAGGGCTCACATGGTCCCGGATACGTGAACTAGGCCGACTGGAGCAGGCAACACCTAACCCCGTCTGGGTCTACAGGATGGAGAACGAGCATGGCCTACATAGGACTCGAGATGGGAAAACTCTGCAGGTCTTGTGGAGACTAGACCAACAAACAGAATAGCATTTGCTGGCTAATGTGCATATGAAGAGATACTCAGGAAGGCCGAGAAGAAACGGCGGATATGTTTTGTCGGGCACGCCCTTTGAATTGTACATCTATGACACGGTTAGAAAGAGGTACCCAGCCTACGAGGGCTGGGAGATCTATGAGCAGTGCTCGTTGGAGGATGGATCTAGAATCGATTTCTACGTGGTAAAGAGAAACGCACAGGAGCAACTCGTGTATGGCGTAGTGATCGATGCGAAAGACAAAGCTGAGCTGGAAGTTGTCGATATCGAACAGGTGATCTACTACTTGACTCAGACCACCGCTGATGAAGCCATCATCTACGTGGCTAACGACACTCTGATTCCACAAACCGTTCAGGAACGTGCTGATGAAGAAGATGTACGGATAGTTAGGACTCAATGGGGGAGGAACTAGCGTCGCCCCATGCAAAATTCGCGGGGAAGTCGAACACCTAGTTCCAAGCGTCCGTCACAACATAATAGCTCGAGGGGTTCTTTCAAACGGGCTATCTGATAACAAGATTGCCGTGGCTTCTTTCTTCCTACGCGCTCGCCACATGGCATGTTTCATTACTCTTGTGAATGGTTCCATTGCATCGTGCCCAAAGAAATTGAAGTATTGCGCGAGGTCAAAGACTACGATCTGTGCATTTTGCTCCCGAGAAACTTGCTGAGCTCTCAGGCGGAGACGCTCTAATGTTGGTTCGCCTCTGAAGCTCCAAAGGATGTTCTTGACCTCGATCCCGACGTCATCCATCATGATATCGGGCCTTATCCCGAGTACAACCTCGCGTCTTAGCCGTTCTTGTAGCAAGCGTCCGACTTTTGCTTCGGAGTTGAATGCCCCAAATATCCCCCACGAACTGTCATAGCTCGCCCCTAGTGCCATCTCATCGTTTCGCCTTACGATACCGCGCAGATGTTTGGTTAGTTCTGACAGCTTTTCATGAACGTCAACGTCTGCTTGGCTAAGTGCATACAGCCGCGATGCGAGTTGCATCGGAATCATCGGTGCAAAATTGAATCCTGCTCCAAGCGAGGAGAGGTAGTAGCCAGTCATGGCGGGCTTTGTGGCTCTGTTCATGATTCCAGAGGTCTGGCTATTGAGCCAAGAGAAGGCAGTAGTAGCGTAACGTGCGTTTGGTGCTTCAACAAGTGATGGCTGAAATCGCATTCCTGGGAATCCGACCAAGTTGTCCCTCTTGGCCGGAACCGAAGAGATCTTAATCCTTAGTGTCGTGTCCTCGAGCTGCATAACCTCTCCTGGTGCTATCTCAAAGAGCGGGCTGTTATCTGCAACCATTCGCAACCTTGTAGATAGCAGGGCATGAAGAGGTGTTGAATTCATCTTCTTCGATAGGTGTGCGATGATGCTCCCGCATAAGGATATGTGTCAACCAAGAGACCTCTCCACTCTCTGATGCCTTCATCCATGGAGGCTCAGTCAGCAAGCAAGATAGCAGTTGATGGCTCACACCATGTCGCAGGACACACGGCACGACCCGCTAGCGATGCGCCAACAAGGTTTTGGTCGTACCCGAGCAAGAACCAAGCTGAAGGACGACCACTCGTCCAACGAGGCTTACTTTCACAAGTCTCTCTAGTTTATCGTCTCCTCAGAGAAGAAACTACTACGTCTGGACATGCGAGGTGAAGAGATGATGAAAATAGTTGTGAGGCCGCCCATAAGCAAGAAAGGTCAACATGTCATAGACAACACATTGAAGATCATGGACGAGCTGAACATAGACCGTTCCAATGATGAAAGCAGGATTGTGGTAGAATCATCAGGTGAGTTTCGCGTTCCCGTCCAGTCAATAACGCCAGAGGCTTTCTCGAATCTCAAGAACAGAATGCACGGGACAGAAATCCAATTGGAAGACGAAACCTGCTAGTATCACACGGTAATGCAATAGTGCCATGTATTCTTTGATTGATAGTGTGCTGGTGTTACTGCTATGCCGACTTGTGCTGAGGACAATAGTACTTCTTTGACACAAATCCCTTGGCGCTAGCACAGGTTCCACAGAGACTCTTGCCACACACGACACAGTTCTTGCCGTGGACAGCACACGATATTCCTCCGCAGTTCTCACAAACTAGCGTAGCTGGATTGTGGCATAGTAGACAAGATGTCGTCGAGTCGTACGTCATGGCACCTGTGGTCGCAATCCAAGTTCTCACGTAGCTATAGCTTCCGAAACGATATGTCTCAATCAGTATCGGAACCCTGATGGGGCCTCGAAGACCAGAGATGTCAACATCTTTCTTTCGTGGCTTTAGGGCCTTCTCACCCGTAGTTCGTGTCGTCTCGTAGTGGTATTGAAGCGTGAGGTTCTTGACGAGTTCAATCTTGGCCTTGTCTTTGGCGCGCGCTGAATCCAGTTCATGACGAATGACAGAGAGAGGAAGCTTTGAGGGAAGGTCTGAAGCTGGCAAGCTTTGCGCCTCCACCTGAGAACATGCGACATATGCCCCAGTACTTGGCAGGTAGGGAGTCTGCCCTCCCGATGTCCTGCAATCGACAATCTGTCCATTGGCGGCGTCTAGAGCTATCTTGCCCCTGCTCTCAAGGATCACCGAGTTGCCTGCAACGGTATGTTGCGAGAAACAATGATACTCCATGAAATAGTGAGGCCTATAGACGAGCTGAATCTCCTTCGATAACACGCTGAAGTTCCTGAGATGTCTGGGAGCCGGCGTGCTGAGGGTGCTCAGCTTGACTGGAAGGGCATCATGAATCACGTCCTTCTGCGGAGTTTCCTCTCCAAGTTTAGTCTTGGTTTGCAGGGTTGCCATGTCCCAGAGCTCAATACCTAGGGCCTTTGCGTGCGATTCCGCGTCTGCGGTGAAACCGCCTGTAGACACAAAAATGCCCTTCGTGATTCCCAACGATTCCAGTTTGTCATGGAAGTTGCGGACTTCCTTGATATCAATCGGAGTCTTGACATATTTGCACTCGACAGCTACCTGAATCGTTCCGAAGTCTTCCTTCTTCGAGCCCAGAACATCAATCTCATGGTAGACATCGTATCGATCTCTCATTTTCACTCGGGCTTCAACATCAAATCCTCTGCGCCGAAAGTAGTCTGCGACTAGATCCTCCAGTGAAGCGCCCTTCTCCTTCATAGAGAGTTCAATCGGGGATTGTGTGAGAATGGCCTTGAGGCTGGTTCCACAACTGGAACAGAATGAGGCGCCAGGATCTGTTTGTGATGCACATTTGGGGCAGAATGGCATTCTACGGACAGCCCTTTCTTACTGCCTTGTTCTCCGCTTTCTGGCGTTTGAGCCTTTCCTACAGTCGAACCCTAGATATCTAAAGTCATGTTTCGGTTACAGGTTCAGACGTGGAAAGCGTGATATTCTGGCATAGAGACAATACTGAATGGAAGTAGTGGCTACGCCATTTTGTGATCAATGTGGAAAGGCAGTTCCCACAGATGCTGCCTTCTGCCCTAGCTGTGGACGGAAACGCCAAGTGAGCATCGAGTCACCTCCTCCGCCATCGGTCCAGACTGCCTCTCCTGGTGCACTTGTAACAGTGACTGAATCAAAGAACCCGGGGGTTGCTGCCCTACTAGCCTTCTTTGTCGGAATCGGCCTCTTCGGTATAGGACACGTATACGTAGGGAGGATTGGAAGGGGCCTCGTATTGCTAGTGATCAGTATAGTCATTCACATCCCGTTGTTTCTGGGCTTTGTCGCCTTGCCTCTTTCGGTCTTTGTTAGTGCCTCCGCTTTCGGTGGTTGGTTCATAGTAGTCGTGTTCTTCGGCCTTGTCAATTTGGCGCTGTGGGTCTGGCAGACCTATGACGCGTACAAGCTGGCAAAGCAGTTCAATGCTCACGTTCAACAGCATGGGAAGGCCCCTTGGTAGAGTATCGCCAGCGCACGAAGGGGAATCCATGGGATGGTAGTTCTACAATGCCGAAATTGTGGTGCCATCTTCGACACCTGGGGGCCCGGCTATTTACTATCCGAGATTTCTGTTCTCCCGATATGGGGCAAAGCAAAGTGTCCGAAATGCGGGTCGACGCTCGTTACACCAGCCGTCTCCTCTCCTAGTGCTGCACCTATTCCGCAGGCGATTTCAGGTCAGAACTTCTGCAACCATTGCCGAGCATGGAGTTCAGGAAACTACTGTCCAAAATATGGTCAGAAACTAGTCTAGTCGAATGTTCTTCTTCAGAGGGGCAAAAGCACGTGCACCAGAAACACATACAAATCAACAGTTCAAATCTAGTCACCCGCACCAAGGTACCTGACGACGAAAAACTTCTCCCCATGAAGGTACAAATTTCAATGCCTACAGGAATAGCAGCCTGCAGTTTGGGAACCGAGGGCAGGATCATGAAAGCTTCATCAGAGGAATCAAGTTGAGAAGGGACCTAAGCTGATGGCTACGGAAATCGGCGATGGTCATCTGAGAAGACTCATCCTAGCCAAGATGATGTTTGTTCACGGGCTCTATCATTCTGGTCTAGGAGATCAAATGAGCAGAATGGTCTCGATGCATCACTTTGACAATGCGAACGAGATAGTGCTGCGGCTGCTGGCAGATATCTCGAACGAATCGTACGATGAAAGCAACTTCAACAAGATTCTCGTCGCTGCGAGGAAGGCCTACATGGTCCATGCTCAAACTGGGCTTCCTGAGGAAAACGAAATCGTGGAGTTGCACAAAGTCAGAAACAGGATCCAACATGGTGCAATAATCCCCGACCTCAGCACTGTCGAGAGGTTCAAACGAAGCACTGAGAATTTCATGTCGATTGTTTTTGACAAAGCCTTCAGCAAGACATTGCAGCAAGTATCCTTGGGCAGCCTAATCCATGATCAGGAATTAAGGGATTTAGTTCAGCGAGCAGAAAGACATTTTGATGATCAAGAATTCCGAAAATGCATCGAGGTCTGCGATGATGCCTTGATTAAGGCGACATTTGACACTGGCGATGTCATTGGCAAGGCAGGGATGCTTACTGGATACTGGGGCACAAAGATGGTTCGGAAGATGATTGACAGGAACGAATACGTCAGCAGGTATAGAGGGCCGGCCAAGAAACTGGCTCAAGAATTCTCGGAAGCCATTCTAGAATTAGGAAGAATCGCTACCAGCATGCAATTCTTGGATAGTTACAGAGGAGATTTTCTGCACCACCGCGAAATCGTAAACAGACTTGATCGACTTTCAGAGAGTAAACTGAAGGACGGCGCCACGTCATCTCTGGGCTTCGTGACAAACCTTATCCTCAAATGGCAAGTGGAAGGTATTCTCGGCCAGAGGATCTAGGACAAGCACGCTGAATCGATGTTGTTCTAGCTCTTCATCGTGACATTGGGCACACCTAGGACTGTCTAAGAAGCACTCGAGAGTTTAGATCCGCTGACTTGTGAGCAGACCGAGCAAGCGCGACAGAGGCCTTGAGAGTTGTCATCTGGCGGATTTCGCTGAGAAGTGAGTGAGTTTTGAATCGAGCCGCACCAAGAGTTCATCTAGCCTTGACACCGGCAATCCGACCGCGTTCAGAAGCCACACAATTTCGACAGGAACGTTGTCGATCGCCTGTTGGCTTTGTATGATTCGAACGGAGAATTTGCGTTCGCATTTGTGGCGCTAGTGGCGGCGTAGCTTCTCTAGGCAGCGGTAACACTATGCCAAGTTTACTGTCTTCGGAGGCAAAAAGTGGCGTATGGGCTCTGGCCTGCTTTTAAGGGAACGAAAGAAAGCGATGAGGAGAAAGAAACTCCATGAAACCTCTTTACGGCCGACCGTTACGCCGTTTCACGGTGTTCTTTGGACTACTTCTCAGCATCATACTGCTTCTAGGAGCATTCCAGGCCGGACCGCTCATTCCCGCACTCATATCGCCAGCCTATGCAACTACGCAAACTCGCTACTTCACAAACACCGGCACCACCGTCAACACATTGGCGGGGCTAAGTTTAGGAACCGCGCAGTCGGCCAGCGGCACATATGTCGAGGGTCCTGCTGGGAGCAACTACTATCCGTACTTTAGCATTAGGGTATGGGTTCGAAATAGCTCAGGCACAGAGAAAGAGATCGCGCTCGGACCAGCGGGGAACAGCTATTATCCGTACTTTGGCGTCGCCAAAGTTACCGCCTACTCCGCAATGGCATATACAGCAACGGTCACAGTACCTCAAACTGCCCTTGCACCTACGGACAGCATTGTTGTCCGAGTCTACGTCTGCAACATAGGCTACAATTCATGGACCCAGCTCTCCGGCACAAATTTTATAACAGAACAGCTAGGCGCCACACAGCTGAATGCCGCAACTTGGACGATAACCTACTACGGAAGGTACAATCCAGGGAATACAGCTGCCGGGGACTTCTATTATGGAGCATCCGGCACTTATAATTCCAACATTGCTGGGTTCAGCTACACCCCGTCAGTTACGATGACAGTCAGCTATGCGATCAGTGGAACGGGGGGCTCTCCAACAGCGCCAACATTCAACTATGTGAAGTCAGGAATCGGCCAGAGTACGACGCTGACTGGGACCGCGACAGCGATCATCTGTGATACTGGAACCGCATGGTCAGTGACACCTAACCCGTTGACTGGCTCAGGCACTTCAGAGCAATGGTACTCAAGCCAAACATTAGGCGGCACCGCCTCAGCTCAGGCAATAGTCTTCACGTTCTATCACCTGTACCATCAAACGCTCTCCTACACGATCAGTGGAGGCGGCTTTCCAACCGCCCCAATATTCACAGCCAACAGAAACAGCGTCCCGACATCACAGGTACTGACGACGACACCGACAGGATACTGGTACGATGCAGGCGCCTCATGGACTATTACAAGCCCGTTAAGCGGAGCAGCAGGAGAACGGTGGACGACCTCATCAGCTTCTGGTTCGCTCTCCAGCTCAACTACAACTGTCTTCACTTACCAGCACCAGTACTATCTCACCATGCTGACTAACCTTGCCGGCGGCACTCCAAGCCCATCATCCGGGTGGCAGACTGCAGGTAATTCCGTACAAATCTCAGCGACTGCACCCAGCGGATACACTTTCTCAGCATGGACCGGCTCGGGAACAGGAAATTACACAGGCTCGAGTGTCAGCCCTAGCATTACAATGAATGGACCCATCACCGAAACCGCGAACTTCCTGTCAAGCAGCGTGCAAGTCACGGTGACATCCTACCCAGTAATCGGGTCAGGCTTCCTCACAGTCGATGGTGTCGCATATGATACGCCGCATGCCTTCTCTTGGACGGCGGGGTCGCTGCATACGCTTGTGGCTTCGTCTCCCGTCAGTTGCCCCGGCATTACCGGATGCCAGTACGTCTTCGTCCAATGGAGCGATGGAACCAAAACGCTAACAGACTCGTACACGACGACAGGCCCCGCAGCCGTAACCGCCGTCTACAAGACACAGTATCAAGTCACAATCGGCGTGACATCGATGAGCGCGCCTATACTCACGCTGTCCGCACTCCTTCTCTTGCCCCCTTCAAAGACTACTACAGAAGAAGAGGCGCCGCATCATACGTTCAGGTGCCTCTGCAATGCCAAATCATAAGCCGGTTCAAACCCGTATCCTACCTACTTACACGAGAGCCCTCGATGGTTTCATACAACGGTTCTAACGCGTCGAGAATTGGATGAGCGTCGAATCGAGCCTAGTTAGCAAGCCATTCAGCTTCGATACCTGAAGCCCCACCTCATCGAGAAGCCAGACAACTTCTGAAGGAACATTTGCGATTGCTTGCTGGCTTTCAACAATTCGGATGGAGAATTTGCGTTCACATTCGTGACAGTAGTAGCGACGTGAGATTCCTCGGGCATTGTATCGGAAGCCGCATCTGCTGACATCTGGGGAGCTGCAGTACCTGCACTTCAGCTTGTCCTCGTCTGATGGTGAAATCTCGGTTTCGTAGCTGCGACTGGCTTTTCTGGCGAGCTGGGCGGCGTAGATGTGCTCGCAGAAGTCTCCGCTCTGGGCGTAGTGGAAGCAGTCGCATATCCATTTTCCATTCTTCAGCTCCACTATCCGATGGCCTTCCAAGTCCCCCTTAACAGCCGTCATGTCTGGGGTGAGTCTGCGAACTGCTTTCTCTGTGCAGTAGAGGTCGAATCCCTTCTTCCTAATCTCATCATCCGGAGCGGGTGCTGTCAGAGCTTGTCACCCAAGGGCTTCCGCTGGTCTTTTGAGCATGGACCGTGTGACCTCACAGACAGATCCCTCATGGTCTTGAAAGAGCGAACCCGCATTCTGCAAAGCACGAACGCAAAAACACAGTACATCACAATCCCTTCTGTGATGGTGAGTGACTCGCAGTATCCGTTCGAGGCGAACGATGAAGTTGAGATTGAGATTGTGCCGGGCGCGAAGAAGCTCATTGTGCAGCTTGCTCCAAAGAAACATCAACCCTAGCGGTATTCTTGCGCATGTCGATGTGCAGTTCTTTGAGGGCAACTTTTACGGCTTCGTCGATGGTAGGATATAGATTTCTTAGAAAGTCCGAGAGGTCTGTGTCGAACTCCTCTTGCTTCATGTAGACGAAGCGGCGATTTGGCTTTCGGGTTCTATTATGGGGGCACGATTTGACCGGACAGTGATTGCATTCGTAGCCCGTCACGAGAAATGGGTGCCCGTCAAGGATTCTCACTGCTTTGTCGGACAAGTCTCTGATGGATTGTTCGATGTATACTGAGAAGTCGGATGGCTTGAGGAGTTTCACCTGTCCCGTCATGATTCTGACGAGCAGCAAGGGCTCTCCGCTCAGTAGGTATCGTTCAATCTGTGCCAAGTCAAGTCCTATGCTGGCTTTGATTTCGACCGGAAGCGTCTTTCCGTTCGTCTTAATTGTGAGCTGTCTCTCATCAGAGATTACGACATCGCGGCGCCCCAGCTCGCTCACTTCTTCCGTCTTGATTCGGATGCCTACACCTGAATCGGTAAGCGCCGACTTGAGCCTGTCAACAAACTTCCGCTTCGCAACCTCATGCTTCTCCCGATAATAGGAGTCAAACCGAGCATCCTCCTCAATGCTGGCTCTATCCATGATGATGTGTGACGCGAGTTCTTCACAGGTCGTTGATGCGAGAACCGCTGCAACCTTCGCCTTGGATGAACCAGATCTACGATTCAGCATTTCGACAAGCTGAGGATACTGGAACCTGCAATCAGTCAACTCGAGTGAAACCATGTGATTTCCACACGGAAACCACCAGTTAAACGTTCCAAACGCCAGACCGTTAGGCGCCTAAACCCCTGAGCCGTTAGCTTCAGCGCAAAAATCCGATCAAGCACAAACAACCGAATTTACGGGAGGCCTAGTTAAGTATGGTGGACCGGGCGGGATTTGAACCCGCGACCTTCCGCACATTGGACCTGGAGTTTGCCAAGCGGACGATCTTCGGCCCTCGTGGCATACCAGACTGATCTACCGGCCCACTAAGACCGCTAGACCATCACCGGACAGTGATTGGTTTCGATGTGAATCACTATCCA
>Ga0315296_10003684_pt1 | contig 12730 bp, 2 predicted proteins | sample YL17G14_18_MG_FD_203921 | JGI IMG/M metagenome (GOLD analysis project Ga0315296, IMG submission 203921) | Sediment microbial communities from Yellowstone Lake, YNP, Wyoming, USA - YL17G14_18 | ecosystem: Environmental > Aquatic > Freshwater > Lake > Sediment | place: USA: Wyoming | collected... | reverse complement strand
CTGCGATATTTGATTTTGGCTTAATTCCTGAAGTTCACGAATGATTCGTACAGACTCTCCAACCGAAACCGTAATTCGTTTCTTTGCAGGACGATACTCACTCATTTAAGACCTCCGATAGTCATGGACGGTTATCGAAGCAACTTGGAACAAAAGCTCTTTGGGAATAATTCTATAAATCACCCGCCATTGCAAGCCAAGCCGGGACGAGCGGTAGCCTTGCCACTCGCCCGACAAGGCTTCGTCGTGAAACCCCTTTATCAAACGTAGCCCGGGTGGACCAGAAATTGCGGCGATGTCTTTCCATTTCTCGTACCGTTTCAGGATCTCCTTCGGGATTGAGGCGACTTGCTTGTCGACCCGCCGGTGTTCTTCGATGTTCCACATGATATATAATATCTATACTATATTTAACATGTCAAGTTAAATTTATGAGAGCGTTCACATGGAAAATACGAGTAACGCATAACCCACAACGCATAACGAATAACAAAGATACAAACCGCAGTGTCCTCAAGTGGAACGATCCTCAAACGAAGTGCTCTTTTTCCGTTATCCCATAAACCCAACATTCCATTGTTCCACTATTCCATTATTCCAATATTCTGTTGTTCCACCATTCCATTATTCCATTGGCCTAACTCCTTTAAGCTTCAGTTCTCCTCTTAATCCCCGTGAAAAACTATGCAAGAGACCGAAACTATTAACAAAAATTGTCACATGATGACCCTAAAACAGCTCTCATTTACTATTTTTTGTCAGCAATTTAAGTAACTTACAGAGATTAGGAGATGGTGGCATATATTTTGCTTGAATGAGCATAGAACAATAACAAGCACATCGCTTCACGCGGAGGAACCATCAGAGCATTATGAAATAGATAGAAATTTTTTCCGTACGCATTAGAACCGGGAAGATATGAGCACTCACTCAAAGAGGACAATCTGGATTTTGTTAATGGCAATGATGGCGACACTCTCCGTGATGTTGCCGAGCAAGGCCAACGCCGCTACTGATCTTTACCGCAGCGTGGGCATTACACCTACCCCGCTGGCTAGGGGTGGCGCCAGTAGTACAGAGGCAATTAAGATCCAGAGGGGCACTGCAAACGTGCCGAATACCGGTACGACTCAGACTGCCCCCACCAACTTCACCGCTTTTGGTTCGTTGACCTCAACGTTTGTCTTGAACAAGAACAACAGGTTCGGCTCGGCCGGTCGCTCTACTCCTTACAGCACAACCGTATATGTTGATGATTTGTCTCTGAGAATAGCGCTGACTGCGACCAATACGATTACGTTTACCAGATTGGCAACTGGGGATGCAGCGGATTATCGGGCTGATTGGGAATCGTGGGAGTACGTCGGCCCAGCCGGCGGACCCAATGAGTTCATCGTTCGCTCGAAAAACACGATTACCATCACCGGCGGCAGCAGAACCAACACCGCAACTCTCTCTAGTACTCCGGCCAACATCAACAAATGCATTCCGTTCATTACCGGTATCTCCAATACGGGTGCAGGAACAACATCCCCAGGCTTGACTGCTCTCGCCTGGGTGTCGGGAACCAATACTCTCAACGTCGAACGTGGGGGCAGCACAGGAGACACGGTCGTTCAGGTAGTGACGGTTGAGTTCACGGGTTCGAACTGGAAAGTCGGCCATGGCAGGACCGCCGATTTTGATGGTGTTACTGGTGACACGGGAACCGTGACGCTGTACGCAAATGCGGATGGCCAGACAACTGCTTTCACCTTGAACAACGTGAACAACGCGATCATCGCATCCGCCCAATTCAAGGGCGATGACACGGACGGCAACAACGCCATTGCTGATACCTACCCGGCAATGCATATCAGCAGCACGACTCAAGTTTCATGGGTGTTTTATACGGACCACGATGGCGTCGATAACCAGATCTTCGTTCACATCCTCGAGAACGCCGGTATGTCTGTCACTCGCTATACGAATACTGGGAGTTTGGCGGGCGACAACAACGTAGACATAACCAGTGCGGGGATAACAGATCTAACCAACACCGCCATCTTCGCCACCAGGGAAACTAGTGGTACCGGCACCACCTATCCACGAGGCTGGACGAACTACAGGATTACGAGCACGACAAACGCCGCTCTGTGGTGTACGCGCTCAGGCAATACGATTGAATCGAGAATTGAAATTGCTATTATGCCAGAGGATGCAGCCGTGGCGAACGGGTTGAGTATTTCCGGGTCAACCGCCACGTTCAGCACTGCCTTGGCTAATAATATCGGGGTCGGTGATGTAATTCAGTATGATTCTGACGGCAATGACACGATCGACGCGATTGCCTTCATTCATGGGCGCGCGTCGTCAACCATATACACGGTCAAAGACAAGAACGGCAATGCGCCCACGGCGGTGACGTCAGACTATAACTGGGCAATCTACCGCGCTTACACCTCGCTGGCCAACTGGCAGAGCCAAACCGAAAACCCCAATATTACTGAACCAGTCGAAAATGATGTCAACCCCTCAATGGACCTTGTCTCTGCCAACACTATCCTGAACGTGGCCTGTTATGGTGATGGGGCAGATATTACGGCAGTGACCATCAGCGGCTGGACCACAGGAGCCAATAACTACATTAAGATTTATACACCCGTTTCTTCGTCCGAGGTAGGAGTATCCCAGCGGCATAATGGGAAGTGGGATGATAGCAAATATAGAATTGAGTCTACTAGCGCTCCGATTAATATCGGAGCGGCAGGTGCCGGAGTGGGTAACGCGTGGATAGATGGTTTGCAGATTTATTTATCATCAGTAATTGGCAATGGTAATAGTGGCATACTCGTTTATCAAACGACTTCTGCAAATCATAGAATAAGCAACAATATCGTGCGGAGCGTGACAAACAATACTTACAATTACGTCGGAATATATATGTATGCCGCTGCCGCAGGAAGCACTGCTCGTATTTGGAACAACATTGTCTATGATTTCGCGGGGACTACGGGATGGGGTATCGCTTTTAGTGATTCAGATTTTACAGGTTATGTCTATAATAACACGGTTTATAATTGCGCTCAGGGTTATCATAGAGATGCTGGTACGGTTATCGCCAAAAACAGCATTTCTTATAGCAATACTGACAATTACAACGGTATCTTCGATGGTTCCAGCACCAACAATCTTTCAGGTCCTGGTTCTGATCTCCAAATTCCTCCCACTGGTGCGCGCAATGGAGTGACGGTTACTTTTGTCGATCCCAACGGAAGTCCAAGAGATTTGCATCTTGCCTCATCCGATACAGGCGCCAAAGATTACGCGGCCAATTTATCTTCTGACCCTAATTTAGCCTTCTCAGATGACATTGATGGGCAAGGCCGACCCTACCCCTACGGCTCTGCTTGGGACATCGGCGCGGATGAGTATGTTGATGGAAGCTTTGGCTACCGCAGGAAGATCACGTTGAACTGTTCAGGTAGAGGGTCAAGCTGTACCGGTGGCCTATCCGATTTTCCAGTTCTGATTGACACGACGAATTGGCCGCTTGCCGACAAGAATCTCTTGAGGACAGTCGCAAATGGTGGACAAGTATATAACTCCAATGGTTGGGACATAATATTCAGAGCTTCAAATGGTGTCACCCACCTGGACCATGAGATTGGGAAATATGACGGTTCAAGTGGGACACTAGTTGCTTGGGTAAGGATTCCAACCCTTTTCGATCAGTGCCCGACCACAGGAACCGATATTTACATGTATTACGGGAATGCGGGAATCAGTTCTAACACAGAGAACCCAACCGGTGTTTGGGGCAACTATGCGGGTGTTTGGCATCTCAGTGAGAGTAGTGGAAGTGGTTATTATCTAAAGAATAGTAAGCAAGACAACTATCATGCTGATGCAGGCTCAACTTTATATTTATCGAACTCAAAAATTGACGGAGGACGCGACTTAAATGGTGACTATTGTGACGTCCAAAATGGCGGAGACTTATTGGACAGTGATACTGCCTTCACATTAGAGTTTTGGGCATATCCTGACTATACATCTGATGCGGCTTGGACTAGTCACAGTGAAGATGCTTTTCTGATGTCTGATTCACTCTCGCTCTGTAGATGGTTCAAAGGGAGTGCACCTGCGAATACAGGAGAGATACAATGTGATGTTAAATGGTCAGATTCCTCAACAAACTGGTTTAATAATAATGACAGTCTTGTTCGAGCCCAATGGAATCATGTTGTCTTAACTTATGATGGAAGTGATCTTCGATGGTACATAAATGGAAGTCAAGTAGAACAATCGAACGACCCTGGCCATACGCTAAGGACGAATAGTTATTTGTCGTTCGGAGATTCTACAGTAGCTCGTCCAATGAATTCCAATTTTGATGAGTTCAGATATTCGAGAGTCGCCCGTAACGCTTGCTGGATCCAGACTGAATACAATAATCAGAGCAATCCTTTGACATTCATCACATTGGATCCTACCGAGGAGAGTCCCGCGCCCACGGCCGTTAAGCTTACCTCCTTTACGGCCAACCAATATCCTGAGGGTGTCTTACTGAGATGGAAGACTGGCCATGAGGTTAACAACCTTGGGTTTCATGTTTATCGCGAAGAGAATGGTCAGCTTGTTCGTTTGACACCAGAGCCTGTGGCGGGTTCAGCCTTGATGGCTGGATCTCGAACCGCATTAACAGCGGGCCATCATTATCATTGGTGGGATGTCTCCTCGCTATCAGCCATTAGCCATCAGCCATCAGCTATTAAGTATTGGCTTAAAGATATCGACCTTAGTGGAAAGCATACGATGCACGGACCCGTAGCGCCTGTTTTTTCAAAAGAGTCCGTTCCTAATAAGTTCAGACCTGATCTATTGAGTGAAGTTGGGTGGAGACTTCAAGGGAGGTATAGGGATTTCTGGAGGGTTCAGGATCTGAAGGAGAAAATACGATCGCGTAGCTTAAGGGGCGCTAAGGGATCGCTACACCTGCGTAGCTTGAGGACCGGGAACAAAGTTCCCTTGAGGAGCGGCCCTACGGGCCTTGAGGGTAGAGGCTTTCATAGACAACCCAGTCCTTCAGAAATTGTAATACAGCAATTCTTGGCTGGTCGGTCTGCGGTGAAGCTCTTTGTGAAGGAGGAGGGATGGTATCGGGTCACTCAGCCTAAGCTTGTGGCAGCGGGGCTAAGTCCGAGGGTGAATCCTGATTATTTACAACTCTATGTGGATGGGAGGGAGCAGCCCATTCGTGTGATCGGTGGGAAGGATGGACGGTTTGGGCCCCGGGATGCGATCGAATTTTATGGGGCGGGATTAGATACACCCTCTACGGATACGAGGGTTTATTGGTTGATAGAAGGTCATAAAGCTGGAAAGCGCATCCGTGAGTATAAGAGTCACGGAGGGCAAATATCTTCATTAAGTTTTCCACATACCGTGGAGAACAATGAACGGACCGTCTATTTTGCAGCTTTGAGAAATGGGGAGGAGGAGAACTTCTTTGGGCCAGTGGTCTATATGAATGAGGTGGATCAGATTCTTGAGCTTGAGCATCTTGATCGCTCTGCAACCGAAGATGCTCTTCTTGAAGTCGTACTTCAGGGGGCCACAGAGGGACATCATCGAGTGAAGGTATTGCTCAATGAGGCAGAGGTTGGAGAGATAGCCTTTGAGGGACAGGGGAAAGGGACCTTGAGGGTAGAGGTTCCTCAGTCGATGCTCGAAGAGGGTGAGAATTTAGTAAGTCTGGTAGCCATGAGTAATGAGATGGATGCGACTCTTTTAGATTCGATTCGGCTCACCTACTGGCACATCTATACGGCAGATGATAACGGCTTAAGACTTACGGCGCAGGGTGGAGGGCAACTTAGCCTTTCTGGATTTAGTAATTCAAGAATCCGAGTCTTCGACATCACGGAGCCGGATGATCCTATAGAGGTTTTAGGCAAGGTGGAGTCTCAGAAGGGGGGCTATGCCGTAAGCTTCAGGGTGCCTGGAACTGAGCAGAGGACTCTGTTGGCCTTAACAGAGGAAAAGGTTGAGACCCCAGAAGGAATCACCCCCAATCATCCCTCCGCATGGCATCAGGGCAGGGAGGGTTATGATCTCGTGATCATTAGTCACAGAGACTTCGTTGAGAGCCTCCAGTCCCTTAAGAAACTTCGGGATTCTCAAGGACTAAGAGTGGCTCTAATTGATGTGGAGGATATTTATGATGAGTTTAGTTTTGGGAATAAGAGTCCAAAGGCCTTAAAGGAATTCTTGGGTTTAGCGAAGAAGAGATGGCATAGACCTCCAAGGTTTGTACTTTTGGTGGGGGATGCGAGCTTTGATCCGAAGAACTACCTTGGTTTGGGAGATATGGATTATGTGCCAACCAAGCTCATTGACACAACCTATATGGAGACAGCTTCGGATGATTGGTTTGTGGATTTGAATAGCGATGGACTTCCGGAGATGGCGATAGGGAGGTTGCCTGTTCAGACGGCAGAGGAGGCAGCCATAGTTGTTTCTAAGATCGTGGGATATGAGAAGTCAAATAGGAAGAACGAAGCCTTACTCGTAGCAGACCGTGTGGATAATTCGGATGATTTCAATTTTGAGGGAGCCTCAGAAGAGGTGAGGGCACTTCTGCCGGCGTATTTTACGGTGAGGAATATCTTTCGGGGACAATTTAGTAGTGATGCTCAGGCAAAGGGAGAGCTTCTGAATGGTATCAATCAAGGTGCCTTGTTGGTCAATTTTATTGGTCATGGGTCGATAGAGAGTTGGAGGGGGAGTCTTTTGACCTTGGAGGATGCGGATAGCCTAATCAATCGTCTTCGGTTGCCTTTCTTTGTGAACATGACGTGTCTCAATGGGTTTTTCCAGAATCCTTATGGAGAGACGCTTGCCGAGGCTCTGATGAAGGCAAGTGGGGGAGGAGCCATTGCAATCTGGACTTCATCTGGATTGACGGAGCCAGATAAACAGGCCGTGATGAATAAGGAGCTCATTCGCTTACTTTTCGGCAGCGATTCCATCACCCTTGGTGAGGCGACAGCAAAGGCCAAGGCTTCTGTTTCTGATCAGGATATAAGGAGAACGTGGATTCTGTTTGGGGACCCGACGACAAAACTGAAATAACGATAGAGGAGCGGGCCTTCAACCCTTTAGGATCGGCCCTTCGGACCTTGAGGATCGGGAACAGGGTTCCCTTGAGGCAAATAATTTCTGCTTTCTGCCTTAAGCGGAGCGGGGTTAAAGCTCCGCGATCCTAAAACGAAGTGCTCCTCAAGTGAAACGATCCTGTAACATTTGTGTTCTTTGAGTGAAGCGCTCCTTAAACGTTAATTACGGGAGGTCAGAAAATGAGTCGACAATGGCGTAGAGGTTTCTTTTTTGTTCTTTTCATATTCTCATGGATTCTCCTCGAAATACCACAAGTTTTATTTTTGCAATCCCAAGTTCACGAAGCACAGGCGGCCCAGATAAAGTCTGTCCAGCGTGGTTCGCAGCCGATGAGCGCAACCCCAACAACGGTAACCATCAGTTCCGTGGATACCGCAAAATCTTTTGTTATATGCGATTTTCGCCCTGGTACGGCATCGTCTCTATTCTATCCAACGTGTGAATTATCGGGTTCTACCAGCCTGGTGATTACTACTGGCGCTGCTGATGCTGCGACAGTTGTCAATTGGCAGGTTGTGGAGTTTAGCTTTGGTGTTTCAGTTCAACGAAACCTTCAAGCTTTTGGCGTCGGTGATACACTAATAAATGTTCCGATCACCGCGGTGGATATCAGCAAAACATTTGTGCTCGTTACAAGCCGTACCCAAACTATGAGCACGAGCATAGATGAGCGAATAACCATTCGAGCACGGCTCACAAGTTCCACTAACCTCGAACTTTCTCGGAACGAAGCCCTCACAGCTATTGACGTTGCTTGGCAGGTGATTCAAATGGACGGGGCCTCGGTGCAGTCAAATCTCACCACCATTAATGCTGGATCGGCTACGGCGACGGCGACTATTTCTGCTGTAGACACGACAAGAACCTTTCTGGTGTTTAATAAAAGAGGGAATGCGAGTACTAATGGAGTTGAGGGACAATATCTTGTACGCGGTACAGTGACGAACTCTACGACGCTTACGTTTACCAGAAATTCAACCCTCAACACTGTTGATATCTCCTGGTTTGCAGTCTCTATGGACGACGGAAGTTTTGTTCAGAAAGGTTCTCTTACTGATACCACCACAGAAACGACGCGAAATGTTTCGATTGTACCCGTTGATACATCAAGATCTGTATCTTTTATCTCGTCAGATGGCGGAACGGATGCCGCAAATGGTCATCTGGCAAATTCATCTTGGACATCAACATTTTCGAGCGCAAATAATTTGCAGTTCCAGCGAACAGAGGGCAGTGACTTCGATACCGATATTGAATGGTTTGTCGTTCAATTTGACTCCTTATTAGACCCCCTGATCGCCTACAGCCAGAACAGCGCTTCGGTAAATAACCAAGTCTACTACAGCACCTACCAAGGAAACTGGACAACCGGGGCTTATGCAGTCACCGACCCAAGCGGCGATTACGATCAGTACTATAAAGTTGCAAAAACCAATCCCGCTTTCACCAAACAGGCCGTGGTGTGGAAAAACAGCTATGCCGCTGGCAGAAGATATCTATTGGCCTCCATCTGGGACGGTACGAACTGGGATGATGGGACTGGAAGTCCATACGGGGACGTGAAAAATCTCAATAACACCGTTGACAATAACTATCGATCTTTTGACGCGGCCTTCGAACAGGTGAGCGGAGACCTATTGGTGGTGTCGGGGATCAATACTATCAATTCAATCTATTACTGGACGTGGAACGGAAGCATATGGTCGAGTGCAACATTTGGAACTGTTCAGAACAACGGCAGCGTCTTTAGGTGGTGCAGGCTTGTTCCACGCCCAAAATCAGATGAAATGGCGTTTATAGGATCATCCGAAAACGGGGCGGTGTCGGTTGCCAGGTGGACCGGAAGTGCATGGGATAACGGACACTATCGCATCAGCAGCGGCGGGAATATCGCTACGGATGCTATCGACATCCAGTACGTGCAGGCGGGGACCTACGCTAATGATATTGTCGCCGTCTGGGGACAAGGCCAATATGTGTATACGGCGATCTACAGAAACAATTTGGGTACATGGAGTGCCAACACACAGGTGGCAGACCTGGGGAGTGGGAACACCGTTAAGTGGCTCAAGCTGAAAGCGAATCCTAAGAGCGATGATCTTGTCCTCGCTATTGGTGGCGTTGTAAGTTCAAATTATTGTGTGTATACCATTCCTTACAATGGCGATACCCGCACGTTCGGTTCTCTTTCTTCCGCACACACGACGACTGCTTATGGTAATTCTGATTATAACCGGCCCTTTGACATCATCTGGGATCCGGGCACCGGTAGTGACAACGTTCTCCTTGTATACTCCGATACGACTGGTCTTAGATACAAGACGTCAAGCGATCGAGGAACTACTTGGGGTTCCCAACAAACCATAAGCGCTTCCTACCAGGCCTACTGGGTTCAGCTGGAACGAAGTGTTAATGATACAGTTCATCTTGCCATTCATGATAACGCTGATGATCTGCGGACCTGGACATGGGCCAGTTCTACCTGGACCGCGAAAAATACAATCACGGTAGACCTCGAAACTGCCACCAATCGGGAAGTGGAAGTCTTTGCCCTGTCGAGCTTACCACTGAATATTGGTGAATTTGAATACCGCAGTCCTATCACCATCAATTATGCTCAAAGAGGTACGGACTGTCCTGTTTCTGGGATTAACCTTCCAAATTTTCCTGTCTTGATTAGGCTGACCGACAATAGACTCAAGACAAAACCAAGCGGTGGAAATGTATATAGTCCCAATGGCTTTGACATCGTCTTCAGAGCAGCCGACGGCGTTACCCAACTGACCCACGAAATCGAGAGGTATAATGGCAGCACTGGAGAGCTAATCGCATGGGTAAAAATACCGAATCTGTTCCAAGGCGATGCAAATACCAGCATCTATATATACTATGGAAACCCGGCAGTCACTATTCCCACAGCGAATCCAATAGGGGTATGGGACTCAAACTACCTCGCGGTGTACCACATGAACCAGGCGCCCCCGAGCACGATCCTCGACTCCACGGGCGCCCCGGTCATCGACTTGACGCCTTTTGAATCTGCGCAAGCCGCCGGACAGATCGGATGGGGCATCGGTTTCGACGGTGGTAACGATCGTCTCCGTTCCAGTACCCCATTGACCACGACGTCGTTCACCCTCGAGGCGTGGGTCAGCAATACCGCTACTGGGACTTGGCCGGGTTGGCAAGCCATCGTAGATCTCACTGACGGGCCAGGAACAGTATTCAGAGATTTCTCGGTATACGATACTAATCCTGGATCTCTTTGCGTCGATAACAGCGGCACTTCGTATAGGATCTCAGACCCCCAGAGCGGGACAGCCTGGCGTCACGTTGTCGCGCGGTTCAGCAGCAGTGGCAACAGCCTGCGCGGATTCATCAATGGTTTACAAACCTCCTACACGAACGCTCCTGGTTTCCCCGCCATAACGACAACCGCCGTTGTTGTTGGCGCGTGGGAAAACCCTAGTGACGGCTTGTTTTACGACTTCTGGAGCGGGACGATTGATGAGATCAGGATCTCCAATATCGCCCGCGACAACTGCTGGATCCAGACCGGCTACAATAATATGAACAGTCCGGGGACATTTATTACCCTGGGATCTGAGGGAGGAACTGCCCCAACTGTTGTAACGCTGAAATCATTTACTGCCACCCAATATGAGGAAGGCGTCTTATTGCGATGGAAGACGGGTTATGAGGTGAATAATCTCGGATTCCATATTTATCGCGAGGAAAATGGTCAGCTTGTTCGACTGACCCCAGAGCCCGTGGCAGGGTCAGCATTTCTTGCTGGGTCTCGGACAGCCATGACTGCCGGCCGCCATTACACTTGGTGGGATGTCTCCTCGCTATCAGCCATTAGCCATCAGCCATCAGCTATTAAGTATTGGCTTAAGGATATAGACTTGAATGGCCCTCACACCATGCATGGTCCAGTGACCCCTATTTTTTCTCGTGAGCCCATTCCAGATAGACAAAGACCAGAACTTCTGAGCGAGCGTGGGTGGAGACTTCAGGAGAGGTATCACCATTATTGGAAGGTGAGAGAGCTGAAAGAAAAACTCAATGATCGCTATCGCTCAAGGAGCACTCCGTTTAAGGATCGCTTCGCTCAAGGAGCGCTTACGCTTGAGGCAGGAAAGACCAGATCTTTGGCCTCGAGTCCCGCAGGGACGCTCCTCAAGGGCCGTAGGCCCGCTCCTCTAACCTCAAGGCCGAAGGCCGATCTCCTCGTGCAGCAGTTTCTCGCAAGTCATCCCGCGGTCAAACTCATGGTTCGGGAGGAAGGATGGTATAGAGTCACTCAGCCTGAGCTTATTGCAGCAGGACTCAGTCCCAAGGTTAATCCTCATCATCTACAGCTTTATGTGGATGGCAAAGAGCAGCCGATTCGAGTGATCGAGGGAAAGAAGAGAAAGTCTTGTTCCTGGGATGCGATTGAGTTTTATGGGGTGGGGTTGGATACCCCCTCTATCGATACAAGGGCTTATTGGTTGGTGGAGGGATTTAGGCCTGGGAAGAGGATAGAAGTGTCTCATGGTCAGGGTGGTCGAATAGTCTCATCGAGCTTTCCTTATACGGTAGAGAAGAAGGATCGAACCCTCTATTTTGCGGCTCTTCGTAACGGAGAGGCAGAGAACTTCTTTGGGCCAGTGGTGTATATGAATCAGGTGGATCAAATCCTTGAGCTCCAGCATCTTGATCCGTCTACCTCTGAGGATGCCTTGCTTGAGGTATCACTTCAGGGAGCAACAGAGAGTTCTCATCGGGTAAACGTATTGCTCAATGGTGTGGAGGTTGGAGAAATAGTCTTTGAGGGACAGAGGAAGGGGGTCTTGCAGGTAGAGATCCCTCAATCGATGCTCGCAGAGGGTGAGAATTTGGTGAGTCTTGTGGCATCAGAAGACGAGATGGATGCGACTCTTTTAGATTCGATTCGGCTCACCTACTGGCATACCTATACAGCAGATAATGACGGCTTAAGGCTTACGGCACGAGGAGGAGAACATCTTACCCTTTTTGGTTTTAGCCATCCAAGGATCAGAGTGATCGACATTACTGATTCAAATGATGTGATTGAGGTCATAGGGAGGGTGGAGTCTCAAAAAGGAGGCTATGCTATAAGCTTTAGGGTTCCTGAGAATGGGGAGAGGACTCTATTAGCACTCACTGAAGAGCAGGTAAAGAACCCTATTGAGATAGTCTCTAATCATCCTTCCAGGTGGCACCAGGAGAGGAGTGGTTATGATCTGGTAGTCATCTCTCATCGGGACTTCACAAACAATCTTCAGCCATTAAAGAAACTCAGAGAATCTCAAGGACTGAAAGTGGCACTCATAGATGTGGAAGATCTTTATGATGAGTTTAGTTTTGGGAATAAGAGTCCAAAAGCATTGAAAGACTTTTTGGGTTTAGCGAAGAAGAAATGGAACAAACCACCTCGGTTTGTGCTTCTGGTGGGGGATGCGAGTTTTGATCCAAGGAATTACCTTGGTCTCGGAGATATGGATTATGTGCCAACCAAGCTCATTGACACAACCTATATGGAGACAGCATCGGATGACTG
>Ga0315296_10003683_pt1 | contig 12734 bp, 11 predicted proteins | sample YL17G14_18_MG_FD_203921 | JGI IMG/M metagenome (GOLD analysis project Ga0315296, IMG submission 203921) | Sediment microbial communities from Yellowstone Lake, YNP, Wyoming, USA - YL17G14_18 | ecosystem: Environmental > Aquatic > Freshwater > Lake > Sediment | place: USA: Wyoming | collected... | reverse complement strand
AACAACTTCGTATGGGGGGAAGATCCGAGAAGCCCTCCAAGAACTCACACGCCTCCCTGAGCCTCCTCAGCGAATTCGTTTAGCGCTTCGTCGAGGGTGGCGGCTTTGTTGGTGAGCATTTCCTGAGCCTTGGCCACGTTGAGCGAAGAATCATATGGCCTTCTTGCTGTCCAGTTGGTCGCCTCTGCTTTGACCGGGGTTAGGAGATTCTCGTCGAAACCAAATTGTTTCGCTAGCATCACTGCAAACTCATACCGGCTGATTCGAGTGCTCCCCGCAAGATGGAGAATCCCATGAATTCGACGTTCTGCAACCTCTATGAGCATTCTCGCAAGATTAGTGTTCAGAGTAGGGGACGCATACTGGTCGGTTACTACTGTGACCTTGCGGCGTGCCTTGAGGCTACCGTGAAGCCAAGTTGCAAAGTTTGGACGATGCTCTCGCCCCCAACCGTACAGAACACTTGTCCTTGCCACGCAGAAATCAGCGTTTGACTGCAGTAGCCGCTGCTCGCCCAAGAGCTTCGATTGGCCGTAAACGTTGATCGGTTTGGGCTCATCATTCTCCTTGTATAAACCACTTTTCCCGTCAAAGACGTAGTCAGTCGATATGTACACTAGGTGGCTCCCGACGTCTCGACATGCCTCCGCCAAGGATCCGGTGGCGGACCCGTTCACGCGCATTGCTAGTTCAGGATTTTTCTCGCAGAAGTCGACGTCTGTGATCGCGGCGGAGTGAATCAACGCGTCGGGGCCCGCTTCAATCACCCATCGACGGACTTCCTTCTCATCAGCTAGATCGAGCCCGCGAGCACTGCCCTGAGTGAATGGATGAGCATGATAGGTTGAGCAAACTTCATGTCCGCGCGTAATTGCGAGTTCAACGAGCCTGATACCCAGAAGTCCGCTGGCCCCAGTCACAAGAATTTTCATTCTACCATGTCTCCTTCCATGGCGTTGAACTGAGAATGCGGTCGTCGATCAAGGGACGCCACCATTCTTCGTTCTGAAGATACCATTCGACGGTCTCCTTCAAGGCCTGTTCAAAGGTCCGTTTAGGCTTCCAGCCGAGCTCACCCGTGACCTTCGTGGCATCCAGACTGTATCTGAAGTCGTGGCCAGGACGATCCTCCACATTCTCGATCAGCGACATCGGTTTGCCCATAATCTGCAAAATCTTCTCCACTAGTTGGACGTTCGTAACTTGGTTTCCTCCCGCGACGTTGTAGATCTCGCCTGGCCTGCCCTTTTTGAGAACTAGATCAAGCGCTTCGCAGTGGTCCCTTACGTGAATCCAGTCCCTAACCTGCAGCCCCGAACCATAAACTGGGACGCTCAATCCGAGACGAGATCTGATGACGATTTTCGGTAGCAGCTTCTCCGGGAACTGGTAGGGCCCGAAGTTATTGGTGCATCGAGTTACGAATACTCTCAATCCGTAGGTCTTGTGATATGCATTGACCAAGAGGTCCGCGGCAGCCTTCGAAGCGGCATAGGGCGATGAGGGATCAAGCCGATCGTTCTCCGCGAACGCCTGTAGTTCCCCTGCAGCCCCGTAAACCTCATCGGTAGAAACTTGGAGGAACATCATGTCGTGTAGCCTGCAGGCTTCCAGAAGGTTCAGCACACCCTCCGTGTTTGCCTCAAAGAAGCTTCTCGGGTTGGAGATGCTCCTGTCTACATGGGTTTCCGCTGCAATGTTGACGATCGCCTCGGCGTTTTCCGACTCATTCCTCACTAAAGTCACATCATTGACGTCGCCTTTTACGAACCGATAGTGTGGGCCGGTCGGAATATCCGCGAGGTTTGCTGGGTTTGAGCCGTAAGACAGCTTGTCAAGATTAATTATCGTGATGTCATCGTATGCGGCTAGCATGTGGTGTATGAAGTTTGAGCCAATGAATCCCATCCCGCCGGTGACAAGCCACTTCACACGCGCAGCACCTACCGCGTCTCCTTCGCGAAACCCTTTACGAACTGTACATATATCAAATCATTTGGTGTTCTGTCGGAGTATGCAGATCTCTCTTTACATGTAAGCCCAGCAGGTTTAGAATTTATCGAGCAAGACGAGACAGCAGTTGAATCGAGTTTCATGCCAAGACTGCGGCTGTCAGAAAAAAGAAGAGGGAGGGAGTTAGTTCGTGGGTCTCCAGCGCTGTAGGTATTGTGTTCCGTCGTCAATTTGGCTTAGCCTGTAGGTTGTTTTGTCGATTCTGTACCTGTCATTGGCTGCCCTGATTTTATCGTAGAGGTCCTTCTCGAGGCCTGTTGGGTTCTCGCTTAAGCGTATTGTCGATAGTTCTGGTCTGTTCTTGGACTGTTTCCAGGGAAGCGCGTCGTAAGGGTCGCTAGCTGGGGTCGTTTTGTTCTAAGCTTAAGCTGTAGGTCGTGTTGCTTTGTTCTCTGTATTGGAGTCTGCCTCGCGACATACGATAATGAACGGGTCATCTTGGGTTCGTGGCGTGACAGTTTCTCTAAAGTGCATCGGAATAGTATTCGCTTCTGAGATGATGGAATTGTTTCGATACCAAGACTCGAACGGTTAAGTGTAAGCATCACCGTGATCTCTGATTACGTCTTTTGCCCACGGTACCAATCAGCATAACGTGATAGCATTTCATGTTGGTCGATTTTCCGTTCGATAATCATGTTAGCCCAGCAAATGAGTCGTTTGTAGTCTCCGTTTTTCGCTTCTGGATAAGCCTTCTGAAGGTCAGGACGCATGTTATACAGGTATTCCAAAGCAGACATAGGGTCAGATGTACTGGCTTCACAGCTGATCCGAAAGTACCAATTGCTCGCACGACGGAGGTGTCGTTCCCTAGGGCTTAGCAGTATGAATCCTTGGTAGAGGCCGGACAGTTTCGCCAGAAATCTGTATCTCAAAAATAACATCCACAACGTCATCTTGATGCGACCACGAAAACTCGGTTCCAAGGCTGATGACCGAGATAAGGACTCTATTGCCTTGGGAATATCGGAGATTCCGATATAATTCTTCGCTAGCTCTCTCAAGAGATAGCTAGCTGATGATCTGCCCAAGAGTTTGGAATACTTCGCAAGGATAATCCGTATTTCTGTGATATGGTCCGTATGACCGTCGCTACTGGAAATCAGTCGCCTAAATGTGCTGCCTTTGTGCACTCGATGAAGTAACATCGGCTCCTGTAAATACCTAAACCTGCATACGCTTGACAGTTCGAGTATGAACAGATTGTCGTTGTAGTAATGCACGCGTTCGTCAAAACGTATCTTGTTGGTATCTAAGATGCTTCTTCGAAATACACCTAGTGGTATTGCGCCCTCATTGCATGCTAGTTCATTAAAGTAGACGGCTGTGTTCATGCTCGTTGTGGGAACACTTCGCCCAGTTTGGTGTTCATGAAGCCTAAAATGAGTGGCAAAGGTTTTATTGTTACCATAGAACCACAATGCGTCAAACGTCACCACGCCTACGTCCCCGTCTGATTCCAGCATATTGACCGCAGTTTCAAGCGCGGTTGGTTTGACCATGTCATCAGAGGCTATGATGTAAACGTATTTCCCTCTTGCCGCATTGATTCCGTCATTTACGGTTCTCGAGATGCCCATGTTCTTCGAATGAAAAATCGGTCTTACTCTTCTATCACGGCGCCCCCAGCTTCGGATGACCGTCTTACTTGTGTCAGCAGAACAGTCGTCCACTATTATTAGCTCCAGGTCAGCCATCGTCTGATTGAGAACCGAGCTGATGGCATCACTAATGAATTGCTCATGATTGAAAGATGGAATGATGACACTCACAAGGGCCATTTTCGAATATGCGAGCTCTATAGTAGCTAAAAGCCAATCGGTCAGCGGATCGCTTCTGCTCTATCCATCCTAGAGGAGCACTACGATTAAGAAGCTGTCGTCAACTTATCACAGGAATGGGTCATGATAGCCACAGAGCCCCTATGCGTGGTTGCTCATGTAGTCTCGAGATGAAAGGGCAATGAATCGTGCTCCACGACAAAGGTGCGAGGATTTGTATGATTGAGCTCGTAGATCTCAAACGTGAATTTACTGAAATCCGACCTCTGGTTTTGGCGGCTATTCAACGAGTGTTAGAGAGACAATGGTTTGTCTTGGGTACCGAAGTTGAGGAATTTGAGAGGGAGTTCGGACGATATGTTGGTGTCAAGAACGCCATAGGAGTGAATTCTGGATCTGATGCGTTATGGTTAGCGGTGAAAGCTCTCAATATAGGAGATGGAGATGAGGTCATTACAGTATCAAACACATTCATTTCAACCGTAGATGCGATTACTAGGAACGGAGCGAAACCAGTTTTCGTCGATGTGAGGCCTGATACATATACGATCGACACATCTCAGATAAAGAGCAAGATCACCTCGCGCACGAAAGCCATCATTCCAGTTCATCTCTATGGCCAAGCCGCAGATATGAATGATGTTATGTCGATTGCTGAAGAAAGAGGTCTTTCTGTAATCGAAGACGCTTGCCAAGCACATGGAGCGGAATATGACGGAAGGAAAGTGGGTAGCCTAGGTCACATTTCGTGCTTCAGCTTCTATCCGTCCAAGAATCTGGGAGCTTACGGAGACGCCGGTACTGTGATAACCAACGATAGTGAATTGGCCGACAAGCTGAGGCTGCTCAGGAACTACGGGCAGCGCACGAAATATCATCACGACGTGATTGGCGCTAACAGTAGAATGGATGACATACAAGCAGCTATTCTGAGGGGCAAGCTTCCCTACTTGGATCGCTGGAACGCTATGAGAAGGCATCTGGCTTCTTCGTACAATGAGCTGTTTGAGAACTCACACGTGGTAGTCCCTGTCGAAGCTGCACGCGCGAAGCACGTATATCATCTGTACGTGATTCGATGCGAACAGAGAGACAAGTTGAGAGAACACCTAGCAGCTGTGGGTATTCAGACAGGTGTCCATTATCCAGTTCCTGTTCACAAACAGCGAGCATATCTCGATCTGGGGTACAATGATAATCTTCCTGTGACTGAGGAACTCTCCCAGCAAATCCTATCGCTTCCTATGCACCCTTGGTTGGTCAGGGAGGAACTCATCCGGATCGTGGACGCAGTCAAATCAATCCTTCGTTGAACATTGGACCACATAGTTTGACGTGCGTGGGGACAGCTGGAATCCGCGAGGGAAAACAAAGGTTGAGGATTTCTCCTCCCGCGCTGCGTTGCGTCTTCATGGATGTTGACGGGACTCTACTCGACGTGAAGGAACGACAAATGGCCGCGTTTAGGTTGGCATTGCAGCAAGATGGTTTTCAGTGTTCGCATTCAATGTTGAATGCCTACTACCGAAAAAGAAGAAATGGCATTCCCGCGCAGGTCATTTTCGAACAGGTCGGAGCTGACAAGAAACTGGACCAGATACGCGTAAGATTACTTGAAAGCAAGAAACTGATTGCCTCTGACAAGCCCACACCTGGCGCTTTAGGTATTCTACGCGAGCTTAGAACTGCTAGGGTACGAGTAGTATTGCTCAGTCACAGAAGGAAACGGGGTTTGCTCAAACGGCAACTGGAGAAGGTCGGAATCTCCCCCCTTGTTGATGAGGTCTTGGTCACAAGAGATTCGCCTCAGAAAGAAAGCGGAACTGGCAAACTGCGGGCGATTCGGAACATACTGCAAAATTCGAGCCTTCAGCCACAATCATGCTTGCTTGTCGGAGACACAGAAGTCGATATAAAAACAGGAAAAGCGTTGGAGATCACGACTGTCGGCGTATTTTCTGGTATCAGGAGCAGACCCCTCATCGAGATGCAACATCCGGATTATGTATTGAGAAGCATATCCGCACTGACACTGCTAATACGAAGTTGCGGGCGTTGGTCAATGGAGGACTTTGCTCGGCAGCGGAGGAATTAGCGGAAATCGGATGTTCTATAGGCTTGATATCTGGAACACGCTGACCTTTGGTTGTCCCCCTACGATCAGCATGGAAGGCATGGCCCTTGGCACTGTACGATGAGCTCGAATTCAGACATCGGGTCACCTCTCATTCATGCGTCAGCATATATTCAGCTACATGGTAAGGAACAGTATGGGCGCAGAGTGTGTATGGCTAGAATTCAGATTGGCGGCGCCGGCGGAGCTCCCTCCAACAATTTCATACGATCACTACACGAGTCGAAACGAAGAGACTACTTGATCGGCACATCATCTGAATACACGGACCTATTCATGGCAGACACTGACGAAAAATACGTGATTCCACCTGCCTCCTCACCTGACTATCAGGACACTTTGTTGCGGTTGATAAGAAGGACGCGCCCAGACTTTGTGCACGTACAGAACGACCTCGAGGTCATTGCCGTTTCTCGAATGCGTAAGCAATTGGTTGCTGAAGGAGCAAACCTGTTTCTCCCTACTGAGCATACGATAGAAGTGTGCGTGGACAAGTTTAGATCACACCAGATCTGGAAAAACGCAGGTGTGAAAGTTCCTGAATCAGCCCTCTTGAGAAATGCCGAGGACTTGGAACTTGTATTCCGGGAATTGGGCCCCAAGATCTGGGTGCGTGCAACAATCGGGGGCGGTGGGAGATGGGCCTTACCCACCGACAGTTATGAATTCGCACGACTTTGGATAGACCATTTTCAAGGCTGGGGACAAGTCATGGCCTCTCGGTGCTTGACATCTAGAAGCATAACATGGCTCTCCATTTGGCACGAAGGACAACTCATCGTTGCGCAAACGCGACGGAGACTTCGCTGGAACTTTGCTAACCGAACTGTCTCTGGCGTCACTGGAATCACTGGAGTCGCTGAGACTTGCTCAGACGAAAATGTGAGCAGCGTAGCCATCGCAGCGATCAGGGCGATCGACGACAAACCACACGGAGTCTTCGGAGTGGACATGACCTACGACGAAGACGGATGGCCAAATCCTACAGAAATCAATATTGGGCGTTTCTTCACAACGGTCTACTTTTTCACAAAAGCGGGCCTGAATTTACCCGAAATATACTGCAATATCGCTCTCGACGGGGCATTCCCCACGTTGAGCAGAACAGTCAATCCACTACCAGACGGTCTAGTCTGGATCAGAGGGATGGATGTGGAGCCCGTTCTAGCAAACCGTAAGCAGCTCGAGGAAATGGAGCAGGCTTTGCCATGAACCTGAACGGAAAGACTGTATTAGTCACAGGGGCATCAGGTTTCATCGGGAGACACATCGTCCGTCAGCTCAGAGAGTACTCCGAAGTAGTTGCCTTGTCAAGGCAGAGTGAACCTGATGCACGGGGAGAAAACGTGAAGCAAGTTGTGTGTAGCTTCAACGACCTCTTTCCTGGTATTTGGGAGAAAGAAGGAATACAGGAAATCGATGTGGTCATCCATTTGGGAGGTTTCAGCCCAAAGGGCGCTCAGGATGTTAACAAAATTGGTGAGGTTTACCGAGACAATCTATTGGGCACAAGGACCCTTTTGGAGAGTCTGCCTCCTACGGTAAAGCGGATCGTCTTCTCAAGCACTGTCGATGTTTATGACTATTCCAGCACTCGCGTGATTGACGAGAGTTCTCCAATCGGACCAGATACGCTTTACGCGGCCTCAAAATACTTCTGCGAGCTGCTTGTGAAAACCTTCGCACTCGCACGCGATTGGAGTTATTCCATTCTGCGCGTGGGACATCTCTATGGTCCAGGCGAGAGCAGGTATGTGAAACTCATACCACAGACTATTCGAACTTTGCTAAGAGGAGAGCTCCCAACTATATTTGGCCCCGGAACCGATGAACGTGACTATTTGTATGTCGAGGACGCGGTAGACTTTGTGATTCGTGCGGCCACCTCAGAGATCAGACATCTTGGTCCCCTCAACTTTGTTCGTGGAAGATCACTCAGTGTGCAGGAAATTGTGGAAACACTGATGCGATTAACGAATTTCCAGGGGCCACCTCGTCACACCGAAGCAGTATCAGACCGCCGGTCAATGAGATTCAATAATAGCAGAATGCTCAAGCTCTTGGGGGACACAAAATTCGTTGAACTCGAGGAAGGTTTGCGCCGCGAAATTGCCTATTTCCAAGGCTTGGCGGTATGACTCGCAAGCATCGAATCTGTTTCAGAGTGTTGTTACAATGATTCAGGATCCCTCGGTGCGCGGATCGTGCTCCTATTTAGGTAAGCGGGCGTACGAATTCCGAGTCGTGCCATCAACAACTCGAGAGTCGTAATGCAAACACCAAAGGCATACTTGAGAGCTCTTCGAAAACCAATGCTGGATGCTTCAGGAAGGTACCTGGTCGGACATGAGATCTCACCTATTCTGAACCCATGCCAAACAGCTTGAGCGATGATCTGGTTATCAAATAGGAAATCGTCAGAGTTAAGGTCGAAGGGGATTGTCTCTAGGACGCTTCTTCTAAATGCTCTGAAGCCAGTGTGGTATTCCGAGATGTTCGTCTGCCATAGCATGTTTTGGATGGAAGTCAAGGCCCGATTGGAAGCATACTTCCAAACTGGCATTCCGCCCCTTAGGGCCTCTCGCACCAAGACTCTGGACCCCAGCACGATGTCATATGGGCCATATGCGATCATGCATACCATCGCAGGTATTAGCTCGGGTGGATACTGGTAGTCAGGGTGGAGCATCACGATGATGTCTGCCCCCATGTCCAGAGCAGTGTGATAACAAGTCTTCTGGTTTCCTCCATACCCAATATTCGCTCTGTGTGCAACAGCTCGCAGCCCAAGTCTCTTGGCCAATTGAAGTGTGCCGTCTTTACTCGCATCATCGACAAGCAGGACTTCGTCAACAAAACCGCGAGGAATGGAAGCATATGTAACTTCTAACGTCCGGACCGCGTTGAATGCTGGCATAACAACAACTACTTTTTTTCCGTGTATCATCCACTACACCAGGATACCGTGGTCGCTCTTTCCGAGATCCACGACAATCAGTCCCGATCAGCTTGATTGTTTTCCCAATCCCTTGTACGTCTTTCGCGCGAGGACAAGCATTTCATGACCTAATGAAGTGCTATGCCTGAACATAAACTGCAATTTGCTAAGTGGCCACCATAGGATCACAGGGTTGTCAAGGAAACCAGTGAGAAAGGGCACATCCCATGCGTTAGCCTTGCAGCTAAGCTTAGTCGGAATTTCCTTATCGACATTATCAATCTCTGATGCGCGCTTCAGCTTCGTGTAGATCCTGCGCATCACCCAGAAGAACGGGTAGGTCAAGTCCCACAGTACGACAACTTCCAAGCCTGCCTTAGTCAACTTGGCTCTGATGTTCGCCGCTGTGTAGCGTCTATGGTGTCCGTAGAAAATGTCATCCCAACGCCACTCACTCGGGTTGCTCGGGACGGAAACTACTAGGTGCGCGTTCGCAGATAGAAGTGAGGAGACCTTCAGGAGCGCTGCCTCATCATCTTCAATGTGCTCGAGGACATCCCACAAGAAGACCGTTCTATAGGATCCGCGAACAGCGGCAAGGGAACTCTTCTCGACGATAACTCCCGGAAATCTTTTCAGTCTGTCGCTGGCACTGGCGATAGCCATACCGGAGAAATCTATTGCCTTGCCCTTCCACCCTTTGGCCGCGACATGGTCGCTCAGGTCACCGATGCCGCAACCAACATCGAGAAAGGGGGATTCGAGATGGTACATTGTAATGAGCTCATCGAGACAGTAGAACATGTACGCCTTCAGAGGTCGAAAATTCACCATGTCGCAAACCCGCACCCCGGTTCATGCATTTCGAGTGATTCAGAAGCGCCTTTGCTCTCAGATCTGAGCTCTTGGCGAAGGGCAGACTCTTCGGGCCGAAAGTGAAACAACATAACCACTAGGATAGCCAGACCTCGCAGACCGTCGAGAGCAGGAACATGAGTATCGCTACCAAACGTCAACAAGATGCCTCGGGTAAGATTGAATTGCTTATGGCGTGATGCGCTATTTGCAATTTGCGATATTGGCTATGTCGGGTGACTGGGTCGAGTGAAAGACATAGACGGGTCCGATAGCTGTTACGTTGAGGGTGTCTTCCAATGTCAGATAAACACTGTTTTCGAGAACCTCTATCGAGGTTCCTGTGAGATGCGGGAAGACGATGAAATACCGCGCGCCTGTTGATCGCATGTAATTGTGAAGATAGTCCAAGTATTCTGGGGCACTGCTAGGTACCCAGATCTGGTATCCGTACCTGCCGGAAAAGTACGAAAGCGCCGGGGCATAGCTGTCTGTAATGAATGTCGCATTCGCTGGAATGTGGTTCTCTAGATAATCAGCAACGGTCAATACATTGTTGTCTATGTAGAATGAGGGTTGATGTGTGCTTTGGACGTACGCAGTCCCAAATGTATATGTTTGCAACAGTACAATGGAGATCAAAAGCGTTCCTGAAATCATCTGGTGGAACGATCTCGAAGGGAACATGAGCCGCTCGGTCAGTCCACGGCTCAATCTGTCCTTGATCTTAGTCAGGAAAAGGAACGACAGATAGACCACTGCTGGCGTCCATTCGAAGGTGAATCTATCATCCTTGTTGGCTGTGATGCTGAAGAATACCAACGATCCAATAATCCAAAATGCCCATGGACGCGACGAATCAGATCGGTACGTTGAAGGCAAGAGAAGTGCAAGTAGACCGAATGTCCCAATGATGCCGAAGAGAGAATACCCATTCAGGATATAGTAGTAGAATGGAAGTGAAGTGTTCCCAAGCCGTGCGTATTCGGTATAGATTTCCAGAAAATGTGGAAATACGGACGGAAACGCCAAGTGATAGATGAGTGCAGGTAGACATGCTCCCAGAATAGTTGAGGCGATGAGCTTGGGGCGCTTGCGATTCGTTATTGCGAATGCTATGAAAACGGGAAAAGCTATCGCAACACTCGTATACCGAGCCAAACACGATAGCGCAGCAAAGACCCCTCCCATAATGGATCTTGAATAGGTCCGCTTACCCAGAGTCACTAGAGCCAAAATCGCAAACAAACTCGTCAGACCGTGAACGAGCAGGTGATCGCTCCAGATGAGAATCTCAATGGACGCAAGGCAGACGATTGCTGCTAGGAAACTTGGAATTCTCCCAAACTCTGAGCGAGTCGAGTAATACAGAACGATGGCTGTTGCAAGAGTGAACATGAGGTTGAAGAAACGCACAGGAAGATAATTCTCCCCCGCAATAGACCAGAAGAGGGCGATAATTCCAGGCATTAGCAGCGGTCTTGACCAATCGTACAGTCGCTGACCTGTTAGCAGGTCGTGGGCGTCGAGGAGATAGAGATTGCCATCAAATATCGGGACTAGTCGCGGCGTAATGTAAGTACTTTTCCACATGAAAAACAGTACGATCAAGAGAGCGACGGCCGTGCCCTCGGCTAATGTGGATATTTTGAGCCCTAAAATCCTGCCTCCGGCAACGTTTCTCATTCGGCTTGGCAACACTGCACCTCCGCTAGTCAAATTGAAAGCAGCAAGTTGTCAGCCCGTTGCGCTTCTGTTTTTTCGTCGTATTGAAGAAAGCCTTGAAAGCATCGTAGCTTCTGAGATAATCTTCTTCCGAGTACATGGCAGACGCAAGGACTAAACAGACTGAACCGCTGGAAAAGTTGTTGAGCTCTCTCCACATCATTGGTGGCACATAAAGACCGAGATTGGAACGATTCAAATGAAATGTCTCTCTACTTTGTCCGTCATCTATGATGACATCGAAGCTACCGTTGACAGCAATTATCAGCTGCTGCAAAGTCTTATGTGCGTGTCCGGCTCTCGACTCACCTCCTGGGACATCATACAGATAGTACACTCTTTTGATCTCAAAGGGAATGTGCTTCAAGCCTTCAATGAAAGTCAGATTGCCTCGTGCATCGGTTATCTTCGGAAATTCGATTATCCTGCACTTCTGACTCATGCTTGATTCCTCAGGGGGTAGTTTCTGTGGCCTCACCCAAGAATAACTTTCCGTTCTTGGGTCTATTGACCGTCGGCCGTTCCGTCAGTTCCTATTGTTTGGTTGTCGAATAGTCATTTGGCTCAATCCAAATCGCAGCTTGCTCATTTCGGATTCGAGCTCCCTGAGATCCGTGTACATAAAACGATACATGGCCCCTCGCGTTTTCGCCGGCTCGAACAAGCTGTTTTCGCACCAATGTGCACCATGTTCGAGTATAGTTCTTCGCTTTCTCATGTGTTCGACATAGACTGTCGACAATTGTGCCGTTACATCGCCGGTTCCGATGATTAGAGAGCGTAAAATGCTGCGTTCTCTCCGAGAATAGACCGGCTAAGCCTGGTTTGACTATGTCAGCCAAAGCCACTGGAATCCTCAGCCTAGAAATAGACTATCGTTACCTATTTGATCGATAGTTCCATGTATGACAACGTGTGTTGCGGTGTTCGTCGCCGGGACACGAGTGGGACGGAGGTAACGGAACTATGAGCCTACGGAATTCGCCTGTTGTGAGTGTGGTCATGCCGAGTTACAATCATGAAAGATTCATCAATTACTCGATTGAGAGCGTTATCTCGCAGACACTAAGAAGTTGGGAGCTTGTCGTAGTAGATGATGGCTCGAATGACGGTAGCAGGGAAATAATCGAGGACTGGCTGCATAGAGACAATAGGATAAATCGCGTCTTCCACGCGGAGAACGAAGGAATTGCGAAGACCGTGAACGATGGCATTCGGGCTGCAAGCGGGCAATATGTTCTGATTATGGCATCAGATGACATGCTCAAAAGAAATGCCCTTCAGCTGG
>Ga0315296_10003681_pt1 | contig 12737 bp, 11 predicted proteins | sample YL17G14_18_MG_FD_203921 | JGI IMG/M metagenome (GOLD analysis project Ga0315296, IMG submission 203921) | Sediment microbial communities from Yellowstone Lake, YNP, Wyoming, USA - YL17G14_18 | ecosystem: Environmental > Aquatic > Freshwater > Lake > Sediment | place: USA: Wyoming | collected... | reverse complement strand
GATAGGAGGACGCGAGATGTTTGAACAAACTGTTGAGACGTCAGCCACTCCCCACGTCACCGTGACCGAGTGCCTGGGAAACCTGGTCGTGCGGGGAACGGAGGAACAGCAGATCACCGTGCGGGTGGAGTGCGAGGCCGAGGATGTGGTCCTGGAACGCACAGGAGAATCCTTCACGCTCACGGCGCCCGACGACTGCTTCCTCACCTGTCCCCCGGCCACAACGCTCACCGTCGGGACAGTGCAAGAGAACCTGGTGGTCGAAGAAGTGAAGGGGCCAGTCACCGTCGGCACTACGCGCGGCAACGTGAACCTGAGTGCCATCGGCCCTGCCGCGCTGGAGCAGACCTACGGCAACCTGCACGTGCGCCAGGTGACAGGAGGCCTGCAGGTACAGGTGACGCGGGGGAATGCGTGGGTGCACCAGGTAGAAGGTGCCCTCCGGCTGAACACGGTGCGCGGCAATCTGGCGGCCGCCGGACTCGTAGGCGGGCTGGTGGCGGAACAGGTGCGCGGGAACGTCCGGCTGGGACCACCGTTCTCTCCTGGCCAGACCTACCAACTGAGCAGCAACGGCAACCTGGCGCTCCATCTCCCCGCCGACGCCAGCCTCCGCCTGGCTCTCCGCACGCGCGGTGGGGTTTACCCCGACGTCCCGGGCCTGACGTTGGAGAAGACAGAGGGAGAGATCAGAGGCACGCTGGGAGCAGGCGAGGCCAGCCTGGAGGCGCAGGTTGGCGGGAACGTCTACCTGGGACCTGTAGAAGCGGAGGGTGAACTGGAAGAGGAGATGGAGTTCGACTTCGCGCCCCATCTGGAGGAGTTGGGAGCACAGATCGAGGCGCGCGTGACTGAAGCAATGGCAGAATTGGAGGCACGCCTGGAGGGGGACCTGAGCCGCATAGACAGCGATGAGATTCGCCGCCACGTGGAGGGGGTGACCGCGCGGGCGACTGAGCAGGCACGCCAGAAGGCCGAGCGCATGGCAGAGCGGATCGCCGAGCGGGCACGCCGGACGGCCGAGCGAGCAACTGAGCGGGCGCGTTGGGAAGCCGGGCGAGAAGCCGAGCGGGCGCGGCGGGAGGCGGAACGGGCGGCCGAGCGGGTACGCCTGCAGACCGAGCGTGCCGAGCGGCGCTGGCAGCGGGCCAGCGGCCAGCGGCCCCGTCCTGAGCGGGAGCCAGCCACGGACGAAGAGCGCCTGCGCGTGTTGCGCATGGTAGAGGAAGGGAAGGTCTCCCCCGAGCAGGCGGCTGAACTCCTGGCCGCGCTGGAAGGACGATAAGAGGATGCCGAGACTTCGGAAGTCTCAGGAGACTTCCGAAGTCTGAAAGGAGAACCGATGGAACACGGTTCGCAACACGAATCCAAATGGCAGGTCCGCTTCTTCACCTTATGGATAGGACAGGCCATTTCGCTCCTGGGCAGCATGCTGGTCGGATTCGCGTTGGTCTGGTGGCTGACCGAATCCACAGGCTCGGCGACGGTCCTGGCGACGGCCACGCTCGTGTGCATCCTGCCGGGGATACTCGTGGGGCCTTTCGCCGGTGCGCTGGTGGACCGCTGGAACCGGCGGGCGGTAATGATCGTCGCCGACAGCATCGTCGCGCTGGCGACGGTGGCGCTGGCATATCTGTTCTTCAGCGGGGCTGTGCGCACCTGGCACGTCTACGCGATCATGTTCATCCGGGCGACGGCGGGCGGGTTCCACTGGCCGGCGATGCAGGCTTCCACCTCGCTCATGGTGCCGGAGAAGCACCTGGCGCGCGTGGCGGGCCTTAACCAGACGTTGCACGGGGCCATGAACATCGTCTCGCCGCCCCTGGGGGCGCTTCTGCTCGATGGCCTGCCCATACAGGGCATCCTGGCGATCGACGTGGTCACGGCGGCGGTTGCCATCACGATCCTGTTCTTCGTCCACATTCCGCAGCCACAATCACGGCCAGCGGCGGCTGGTGCAGCAGGACGCAAGTTCTCGCTGTGGGCAGACGTGCGCGCGGGGTTGCGCTACGTGTGGGGCTGGCCGGGACTGCTGGCCGTGCTGGTGATGGCGACGGTGATCAACTTTCTGTTCAACCCGGCCTTTTCGCTCATGCCGCTCCTGGTCACCAAGCACTTTGGCGGCCAGGCCATCCACCTGGGCTGGCTGCAATCGGCCTGGGGGATTGGCGTGGTGCTGGGCGGGTTGACCCTCGGCGTGTGGGATGGGCGTGGTCGGGATGGGCGCCGGCACGCTGCTCGTTGGGATGGCACCAGCGGCGGCCTTTTGGCTGGCGTTGGGCGGCCTGTTCTGTGCGGGCTTCATGAACCCGATCGCCAACGGGCCGCTGTTCGCCACGATCCAGGCCAAAGTGGCCCCCCAGATGCAGGGGCGCGTGTTCACGGTGATGCAGAGCGCCGCGTCGGCCATGTCGCCTCTGAGCATGATAGTCGCCGGGCCGGTGGCGGACCTGCTTGGCGTGCGCGTGTGGTACGTGGTGGCCGGCGCGGTCTGCACGCTGATGGGCCTGGCGGCCTTCTGCGTGCCGGCGATCGTGGATTTGGAGGACAACGGGCACGCGGTCGCCCAGGAAGGAACGCCAGCAGCAGCGGTCACTGTGCCCGTTCACGCAGAAGCGGAGTAATGGAACGCGGGTGAACGCGGATCAGAAAAAATCCATCCCATCCGTCGCGGTCGAGACTTATCAATGATCAAAGGAGGATTTATGGAGGAACGATTGCGGATTCTGGAGTTGATCGAGGCGGGGGAGATCAGCGTCGAAGAGGGGGTCCGGCGGCTGCAGGCGCTGCCGGATACTGCCGGGGCGCTGGAATCACCGGCTGCACCAGCCGATACTGCCAGGGCACCGGAATCACCGGTTGCACCGGCGGATGTTGCTGAGGCAGTCGAACCACCGCCTGCACCAGCGAGTACTGTGGCGGCACCGGAGCCACAGGCGCAGCCTGTGGCCCATGTCACCCGCCCGCGGTGGGTACAGTGGCTATGGCAGGTCGTGTTCTGGCCGGCGGTCGCGCTGGTGGCAGGGGGCGGGCTGCTGGTGACCGCCGTCTACGCCTGGGAAGTGCCAGCAGGGTGGTTGGTGCTGGGCTGGCTGCTCTTCGCGCTGGGCGTGTTGGGGGTGTTGCTGGGCTGGTGGATGCAGCGCGCCCACTGGTTCTACCTGCGAGTGCGGGAGCCTGGTTCCAACATATTCATGGCTTTCCCCTTGCCGCTGGGGCCTATCGCGTGGCTGCTGCGCATCGCCCGTCCCTTCGTCCCCCAACTGAAGGAGACGGGGGTGGATGAACTGATCCTGGCGATGCATGAAGAACTGCGCGGTGGAGGCTCCTTTACCGTCGAGGTGAACGAAGGCGCTGGGGAACAGGTACGGATCTATTTTGGTTAGGAGGTAGAGCAATGGCAGTCACAAGTGAGGAACGGATCAAGATCCTCCAGATGCTGGAGGAAGGGAAGGTCACGGCGGAGGAAGCGGCGACCTTGCTGCGGGCGCTGGAAGGAGGACGGCGCGCCGGGCCGGGAGCGCCAACACAGGCCGGTGGGAAGCGGCAGTTCCTGCGCATCCAGGTGACCGACATGACGTCGGGGACGGCGAAGGTGAACGTGACGGTGCCGATGGGGCTGGTAAGTGCGGGGCTGCGCATGGCCGAGCGCTTCGCCCCCGAGTTCGAGGGCTTCGACATGCAGGAACTGGAGGAGTTGCTCGCCAGCGGCGCGGGCGGCAAACTCGTGGAGGTGACGGACGAGGAGGACAACGAGCGGGTGGAGATTTATGTGGAGTAGACAGGTAGACAAGTAAAGAGTAGACAAATGGATTTCACTGTTCCTGAAAACGTGCAGCCGATGCTCCGCGTCATCCGTGACTTTATGCAGGCAGAAGTCTATCCCCTGGAGCGCGAATTCCTCACCACCAATTTTCGTGAGATGCTCTCCGTGCTCGAACAGACGCGCCAAAAGGCCCGGGCCATGGGCCTGTGGGCACCCCACATCCCCGAAAGATACGGCGGGCAGGGACTGAGCCTGCTGGAGTTTGCCCACGTCAGCGAGGAACTGGGCCGCAGCCCACTCGGCCATTATCTCTGCAACTGCCAGGCCCCCGACGTCGGCAACATGGAGATCCTGATGCAGTACGGGACAGACGAGCAGAAGGAGAAATACCTGATGCCGCTGGTGCGGGGCGAGATCCGCAGTTGCTTTGCCATGACCGAACCGGGTTACCCTGGCTCGAACCCCACCTGGATCGGCACGACCGCCGTCAGGGATGGCGGCAACTACGTGATCAACGGGCAAAAGTGGTTCACCACGGCGGCGGAAGGCGCGGCCTTCGCCGTCGTCATGGCGCTCACCGACCCACAGGCCGCGGAACGCCACCGACGTGCCAGCATGATCATCATCCCGGCCGGCACGCCCGGCTTCAAGCGCGTGCGCAATACGGCCGTGATGGGGCCTCCAGGCAGCGACTATGCCAGCCACGGCGAAGTCGTCTTCGACAACTGCCGCGTCCCACTCGCCAACCGGCTTGGCCCGCAAGGGGCGGGCTTCCTCATCGCGCAGGAGCGCCTGGGCCCGGGGCGTATCCACCACTGTATGCGTTGGATCGGCATCTGCGAACGTGCCTTCGATCTCATGTGCGAGTGGGCCGCGACGCGCCGCGTCTCGCCCGACCAGACGCTGGGCAGCCAGGAAATCGTCCAGGCGTGGATCGCCGAGAGCCGGGCGGAGATTAACGCCTCACGGCTGATGGTCCTACAGACTGCCTGGAAGATTGGCCGGGAAGGCGCATCTGCCGCCCGGGATGACATCTCGCTGATCAAGTTCTACGTGGCCGGGGTCCTGCAACGCGTGCTCGACCGGGCGATTCAGGCCCACGGCGGCATGGGACTGACGGATGACCTGCCGCTGGCATACTGGTATCGCCACGAGCGGGCCGCCCGCATCTACGACGGGCCGGACGAGGTGCACAAGATCACCGTCGCACGACACATCCTGCGCAGGTATGCCCCCAAGACTTCATAGACCTCGGGTACCCTCCCGCAGGCTAATCAAACCTGCGGGAGGGTGAGCAGTCAGAAGGAGACATCCATGGGCACAGATTGGACCGACCAACCACGGGCCGTTCGACAGGGCGAAGAACTCGATACAACCAAACTGGAGGCCTATCTCCGCGCGCACGCCCCCGGCAGCATTGGCCCGCTCGCCGTCGAGCAATTCCCCAGCGGCCACTCCAACCTGACCTACCTGCTGCGCATCGGGGAGCGGGAAGTGGTACTGCGGCGCCCACCTTTCGGCGCGACGATCAAGACGGCGCACGACATGGGACGCGAATACCGGATTCTTTCGCGCCTGGTCGCCGTGTATCCCAGAGTGCCCCGCCCGCTCCTCTATTGCGAAGATGAAGCGGTGCTGGGTGCGCCCTTCTACGTGATGGAACGGCTCAAGGGCGTCATCCTGCGTGCCTCTGCGCCGCAGGGACTCGCACTGCCCCCGGCGCTGATGCGCGCGCTCTCGGAGAACTGTGTCGCCAACCTGGTCGAGATCCACGCTGTGGACTACGTCACGGCCGGCCTGGGCGACCTGGGCCACCCCGAGGGGTACGTGCGGCGGCAGATCGAGGGATGGACGACGCGCTACCATAACGCCCGCACCGACGACGTCCCCGACGTGGAGCGCGTTGCGGCGTGGCTGGCCGAACACATGCCGCCGGAGGCGGGTGCAGCGCTCATCCACAACGACTACAAGTACGACAACCTGGTGCTCGACCCACAGGACCTCTCGCGCATCGTCGGCGTGCTGGACTGGGAGATGGCGACTATCGGCGACCCGTTGATGGACCTGGGCACGACGCTCGGCTACTGGGTTGACGCGGGTGACCCGCCGGAATTGCAGGCGCTGGGCTTCGGGCTGACGGCACTGCCGGGCAACCTCAACCGCCGGGAACTGGCCCAGCGCTACGCTGAACTGGGCGGGCGCGACCTCTCGAACATTCTTTTCTATTACGTCTACGCGCTGTTCAAGATCGCTGTCATCGTCCAGCAGATTTACGCCCGCTACAAGGCCGGTTTCACGCAAGACGAACGCTTCGCCGGGATGATTTACGTCGTCCGGCTGTTGGGCCATACGGCGACCCTGGCCATAGACAAAGGGCGCATGGACGATCTATAGGTGGAGTGTTATGACACCAACGGTGATGCTCATCGGCCTGGGCGGATTGGGCAGCGTCATACTCGAACTGCTGGCGCGCGAGGAGGGGCTGGGCGAGATCGTCGTCGCCAGCCGCGACGCCGCGCGAGGTACGGCGCGCTGCAACCTGGCGCGGCTGGGGGCGCTGGCACAGGGCGCGCTGCCGGCCATCCGTTTCACACCGCTCGATCTCAACAACCTGGAGGCCGTCGCCGAGACGGTGCGCCAGGAGGCACCCGATATCATCCTCAGCACCGCCACCATGCAGACCTGGTGGCTGCCCGACCTCCTGCCGCCTGAACAGGCTGCGGCGATCAAACGCGCCGGGTTTGGCGTGTGGCTGCCGATCCACCTGACGCTGACGATGAAACTGATGCAGGCACTGCGCGACGCCGATTACCGCGGGCTCACGCTGACGGCCCCCTTTCCTGACGTGGTGAACCCGATCCTGGGCCGGCTCGGCCTGGCGCCGAGCGCGGGCGTGGGCAACCTGGACGAGATCGTGCCCAAGGTGCGCCTGCTCTCGGCCGCACGGCTGGGCGTGCCGCTCGAGGCAGTGCGCGTGTTCCTGGTCGCCCACCACGCGCTGGAACCGGCCGCCTTCGGCGAACCGGTGGACGAGGTCCCGCCCTACTTTCTCCGTGTCGAGCACGGGGGGCAGGACGTGACGGACGCGGTTTGTGCGGACGAACTGCTGCTGGCCCCGTACCCGGTGACTTCCGGCCCGGCGACGCACTTTCTCACCGCCGGTTGTGCCGTGCGGCTGATCCGGGCGCTCCTATCGCCCGGCGGTGCGCTCCTGCATACGCCCGGCCCGCACGGGCTTCCGGGGGGGTATCCGGTCGTCGTTGGTCCCAACGGCGTGCAGCCAGCGCCGGTCGAGGGGCTGACACTGGCGGAAGCCGTGGCCATCAACGAGCGCTCGCACCGCTTCGACGGCATCGAGCGCATCGAGCCTGACGGCACGGCCGTCTTTAGCCCGTGGGCGGCCGACGCGCTGCGCGACACGCTGGGTCACGATTGCCGGATGCTTCCGCCCGCCGACGCCGAAGGCCGGGCGCAGGAATTGATCGCCCGCTTTCGGGAGTTCGCAGCGCGGCATGGGGTCAGGGTGTAACCCATTATAGCGATTGGCGAAGGAGGTACGCGATGACGACGGATGAGCAAACGACCGACGAATCGTGGCACGAAGTCGGCAGGCAATTCAAGGCGCTGGGCGAGAGCCTGGCCACGGCTTTCCGCACGGCCTGGGAGAGCGAGGAAAACCGCCAACACCTGGAAAGTATGAAAACCGGCCTGGAAGCGATGGTGAATCAGGTTGGCCAGGCGATCCAGGAGGCCAGTGCTTCGCCCCAGGGGCAAAAGGTGCGCGTGGAGGTGGAAAGGGCGGCTGAATCGGCCCGCGCGGCGGGCGCGCAGGCGCTGCAAGACGCGCGGCCCCATTTGCTCTCGGCCCTGCGCCAGGTCAATGTCGAACTGCAGAAGGTGATCAGCCGCCTGGAGCAGAAAGCACCGACCTCAGGTGGCCCCGCGAGCGGGTCTACATCAGGCGTCGAATGAGTGAAACGCGCGGGGGCGGTTACACCAGGAAGCATATGCGCACGACGCAAGACCGAGCGCAGGGTTGCGCTGTAGGCGCAGCGATAGGGGACGCGCTGGGAATGCCCCTGGAGTTTGGTCCACGCCGGCCGGCCGGCCGTATGGTGCGGGAGATGACGGAAGGGCGGCTGCCCCCTGGCACCTTCACCGACGACACGGAAATGGCGCTGGCCCTGGCCGAGGGCCTGCTGGCACAGCGCTCCCTGGCCCCGGCAGATGATCCGGCTGGCCTCGCCGGAACTATAGCGCAGCGCTTCGTGGCCTGGTACCAGGCCGGACCATCCGACGTAGGTAACCACACCCGGTCTGTCCTCGCCCGTATTGCTGCTGGGGAGACTTGGGAACGAGCAGTGAATGCAGTACAACGGGGGCGGCCTGACTCGGCGGGAAATGGCTCGGTGATGCGCTGCTGGCCGGTGGCGCTGGCCCGCTGGAACGACCTGGACCGGCTGCTGGCCGGTAGCCGCCGGCAGAGCCAGGTCACCCATCCTCACCCGGAATGCGTGGCCGGAAGTGCATTTGTCAACGTGACCATCTACTACCTGTTGCGAGGAGCCTCGCCGGAAGAAGCAGTGACAAAGGCGCTGGAAACAGTGGAGATGCCAGAACCGCTGCGGGCGACCATCGAGGCAGCGCCTGGGCGTCGCCGTGAGGAACTGGAGAACAGCGGCTGGGTGCGCCACACACTGGAGAGTGCCGTGTGGGGGCTGCTGACCACCGGCTCGTTCGAGGAAGCGGCCGTCCAGGTAGTCAACCTGGGACACGATGCCGACACAGCCGGGACAGTGGTAGGTGCACTGGCCGGGGCAGCCTACGGACTGGAGGCGATCCCGAGCCGGTGGCGGGAGGCCGTGCGGGGTGAGTGGCCCCTGGGCAGCCAGCATATCTGGCGGGCCGATGACCTGGCTCGCCTGGCCGATCAACTCCAGGCTTGTAGCAACGATTGTAGTGGCGACTTCAGTCGCTGGCCAGGCAGGAAGAGCGACTAAAGTCGCCACTACGAACTGGCCCTGGCATCCATTCGAGTACCTGGTCATCTGACCAGGAAAAAGACCGGTCACCTGTCCAGGTCTCGAACTCCCCACATGCCCGATGCACGTGGGGAGTTTTGGTGGTATGCTGATGCCAGAAATCCAGGGGGTAATGGCCATGCGCATTTTGTTGGCGGATGATCAGGCAGCTGTCCATGCCTCAAGGTGATCGTCCTCAGCGGACGGCCGGAGGCACACCGGGCGGCATTGGCCGCCGGCGCCGACGTCTTTATCAGCAAGGGCGATCCGCCGGACCGGCTGCTGGCGGCTGTGGCCAACTACAGGTTCTCGATCGGCACCGGCTCCACCGGATCGGCGAGTGCGAACCCAAACACCCGCGCGTAGAAGTAGAGTTCGGCGTCGAGCGAGCGCTTGAGGTTCTCGGCGCGGCGGAACCCGTGCTGCTCACCCTCGAACGGCAGGTACGCGACAGGCACTCCCTTCGCCCGCAGCGCCTCCACCATCAACTCGGCCTGATTGGGCGGGACCACGCGGTCCTCCAGCCCCTGGAAAAAGATCACCGGATACGTCAGGCGGTCGGTGTAGTGGATCGGCGAACGTTCCCAGTAGATGTCTTTGCGCGCCGGGTAGGGGCCGACCAGCCGCTCCAGGTAGCGAGACTCGAACTTGTGTGTCTCCTGCGCCAACGCTTCCAGGTCGCTGACACCAAAATAACTCGCCCCAGCCTTGAAGACGCCGCGGAAGGTGAGCGCGCTCAGCGTCGTGTAGCCGCCCGCGCTCCCACCACGGATGATCAGCCGGGCGCCATCCACTTCGCCCTGCCTGACGAGATAGCGCGCGCCATTGGCGCAGTCGTCTACGTCAACGACGCCCCACTGGGCCTCCAGCCGCTGGCGATACGGCCGGCCATATCCGGTGCTCCCCCCGTAATTCACGTCGAGGACCGCAAACCCCCGGCTGGTCCAGTATTGGGTGGACAGGTTGAGTGTGCTGGTGGTGGCCGCCGTCGGCCCACCGTGACTGATGGCGAGGAGAGGTGGCCGCTCGTCCGGCGGAGCGACGTAATCGCGGTTCTGCGGCGGATAGAAGATCGCGTGGGCGGTCAACCCGTGCTCCGTCGGGAACTCGATTGCCCGCGGGAGCGACAGGTACCCGGCATCAAGCGCGACCTGGCTCGAGCGGCGCAATACGTCGAACTGGCCAGCAACCAGATCGAGCCGGACGACCGACGTCGGCTCGGTCGGTGACCCTCCCAGGAACACGACGTGGCCTGAGGCAGCCCGCACCTGCGCGATCGTGGAGTACGGGACCTCGATCGGGCTGAACTGGTCCGTCCGCGTGTCGAGGCTCGCCAGGTGCCAGGTTCCCTCTCGAGTATAAGCGCATAGGATGCGGTCGGCCGACGCAAACGCATAGGTGGACATGCCAAAGATCCACTGGGGCACCCCGCACTCGGCCTCCATCTCGACGACGGGCTCTACACGCCTGTCGCGCCAGCGGTAGAGGTTCCACCAGCCTGTCCGGTCGGAGACAAAGTACAACGTGCCGTCCGGCGACCATTCCGGCTGGAAGATGGATTCGCTCACGCCGCCCGCGACGCACGCGGCCTGCCTGAGCGCGCCATCTATTGCTAACTCGCCGCCCCACAGCTCTGTGCCATCCCACGGCATGCTCGGATGGTTCCAGGTGAGCCACGCCAGCCAAGACCCGTCGGGGCTGAGGCGCGGTGAGGCGTAGAAGTCGTTCCCGGAGGCGAGCACCTGAGCGTCCCCGCTGCCGTCGAGCGCCAGGCTGACCAAGGTGTTGACCGCCTCGCGCCCGGCAACGGTGTGGTCTTCGCGCACGCAGACGATCCGGCCCCGGCGGCGGTCTACGACCCCATCTGCATAGCGCAAATCTCCCTCAGGCGTGATTGGCCGTGGCTGGCCGCCAGGATCATGGCGGTAGAGCCGCTGGTCGTTCCAGTTCGAGAAATAGACCGTGCCGTCGGCGACGACGTATTCGCCGCCCCCATACTCGTGCACCCGCGTACGGGCATTGTAAGGGGATGGCGTGACGTTGGCCGTCCGTCCATCTGGAAATCGCCGCACGATGACGGAGCGACCATCCTCGGTGGGGCGCGTCTCGTTCCAGTAGACGTCCTCACCGTCGAGCACGATCTGCCCAAGCCCAACACTCTCGGCGACGATCAGGTCAGACGTGATGGGCGATTTCCAGGAGCCATACGGTGCCACTTGTGGCTTGGTCATTACGTCTCTTCCTCCTTTCCAGGGTTACGCACAGCCCTTAGTATACCAGCAAGCACAGGGGGAAGCAACTGCAAAGGCTACACATTGCTGGCGCTGGCCAACGAAAGAAAGCCCGGCTTGACGGAACGGGCGCGGTGTGGTATCATGCGTGCCAACTGGGGGCGTAGTGTAGCGGTTTAACATGCCGGCCTGTCAAGCCGGAGATCGCGGGTTCAAATCCCGTCGCTCCCGCAGGTAACTGCCCTGACTATTGAGAGTCAGGGCGGTTTACGTTTACCTGAAGACTACACCACAAGATAACCACCATCCACGGCTAGCGCCGTACCCACAACCAGGGAGGCATCGTCCGAGCAGAGCCAAACCACGGCCTGTGCCACTTCTTCGGGTTTCCCCAGCCGTCCAATGGGCTGGTGAAGGATCATTCCTTTCTCTGCTTCAGGATCGTGCTCCAGCATGTGCTCGACCGGCGGCGTCCTGATCCACCCTGGACACACCGCGTTGATACAGATGCCCTTATCCGCGTATTGCATCGCGGCGGACTTGGTCAACCCGATGACGCCGTGCTTGGCCGCAGAATACGCCGGGTCCCAGGGGAAGCCACGCTTGCCATCCACGGAGGAATTGTTCACAATCGCTCCGCTGCCGCACTGAAGCATCTCCCGAATCTCATATTTCATACACAGCCACACGCTCTTGAGGTAACCGGTGATCGTCTCATCCCAGTCTTCCTCCTGCATCTCGGCTACCCAGCCGCCCCGTCCGCCGCTTCCGGCGTTGTTGAAGGCATAGTCCAGGCGCCCATAGGTATCCACGATTTTCTGGATCAGCGCCTCGACCCGTGCCGCTTGCGAGACGTCGGCCTGGATCCAGACCGCCTCGCCGCCGGCCTCTTCAATTGCCTGCACAACTTCCTCACCCGTCGCCTGGGTACGGCTGGCGATGACGACTTTGGCTCCCCGACTGGCAAAGGCCAACGCCGTGGCTCTGCCAATGCCTGAACTCCCACCCGTGACCAGCGCGACCTTGCCTGTCATCTGTTCTGTCATCAAATGCCTCCCTGTTTGTGTGATCTATGGAGTTGCACGGACGATATGGCCCTCTGCACGGAGGCAGGACCTTCGAGGAAGGGGCAGTAGCGTTCAAAGCCCAGCCGCCCGTAAAGACGGACGGCAACCGCGTTGTCTTGCTCGACGTTAAGAACGACGTCTGGGATCCCCATCTGCAACAACCCGGCCACCACCGCGCTGGTGGTCAGCGTGCCGTAGCCCCGTCCCCGGTAATCGGGATGGGTGAAGACGTTGCCCACCGCTGCCACGCCGTAGGTCGGGCTGACCAGATGGGTGCCCGCTGCTGCCACCAGGCGGCCGTCCACGGGGACGCCGTAGAAGACGCCCGGCTCCATCTGCGCAGGGCTGAAGGCGTTACCTTCACCGAGCGCATACAACTCCTCCAGTTGCCCGGCGTGTACAGGCCCCAGCCGCAAGCAGTCGTCCTGCACAGGTCGAAACCGCCCGGGCTGCAGCACCATGCGCCACATCGGGACCACCTCGTCCCACACGTAAAAGTCGCGCGTGACGCCCAGATGCCCGGCGTGGCAGGTAAAGTAGACCCGCTCAGGATACGGCACGTCCTCGAGCATGGCCCGCAGGCCGTCGGCGTCGCCCATCAGGAACAGCGCCGGTATCTTCAGCCCACGGAAATGGAGCGCCAGTGCCTGCA
>Ga0315296_10003680_pt1 | contig 12738 bp, 6 predicted proteins | sample YL17G14_18_MG_FD_203921 | JGI IMG/M metagenome (GOLD analysis project Ga0315296, IMG submission 203921) | Sediment microbial communities from Yellowstone Lake, YNP, Wyoming, USA - YL17G14_18 | ecosystem: Environmental > Aquatic > Freshwater > Lake > Sediment | place: USA: Wyoming | collected... | reverse complement strand
TGGATCCGACCTGCGCCCATCTGCAGCGACCGTCGCGGTCGAAGACCAGAGACCACGGGATGTAGCCCTCGTTGCCGAACGGTTTGGTCGAGTTGTAGTAGGCGCTGCCGGCGTCAATGCACCAGTATGACGCCCTGTAGTCGTAGTCCTTGAGGAAGTTCTCCTGGATCGCCTGCGACTCGTAGTCCGACATGATGTGGTTGTACTCGCTGTTCCCGGCGTAGTAATCATACACATAGGTCAGATGCGGAAGCTCGGCTTTGCAGGGCCCGCACCACTGAGCCCAGAAGTTCATGTAGACGACCTCGCCGACGAAATCGGAGGCCATGTTGAGCGTGGCCGGCGGGTTATATGATACCTGGGTGCCCTCCGGGATCATGCCGTTGGTATTGCCGAGGATAACAGCATACTGGACGACCCACTGGCGGCAGGAGCCCTCATCCCACATGCCAGCCTGGTCGGTAACCTTGACGGTGATATCGCACTTGACCACCTGGTTCGGGGGATACCATGTCGGGTTCTTCACCGTGGCATTGCTGAATGAGCCGTAAGCGCAGGACCACAGGAAGGTCTGGGTGTCTCCGACGGGGCCGTCATCGGTGAATATCACATCGAGGTCGACAGCCTCGGCGTTGTTGCCCTGCTGGCTCGTGGTCCTCGAATGAGTGACCGCGCTGATGACGGGCGGCAGATGATCCGCGTCGACAACCCAGAAGGTCACGGGCTCAGCAAGCAGACTTGATTCGCCGTCATCATCGGTAACCCTGATCTGCATCTGGTTGAGACCCCATGAGGGGAAGTTGAAGACAACATCCTCGCCGGTCTGCTCGAACGATCCGTCTGCGTTCAGGTCCCATTCGTACGAGACGATCGTTCCGTCGATATCATCGGAGCAAGTGCCGGAGAAATCGACATTCCCGGCCCAATACGGATAAGGCGATGTGATCTCCGCGCAGGCGGACGGGGGACGATTGGAGACGGTGATCACGATCGGCGAATCCGTATCGTCCGACGCGCCCAGCCCGTCCGTCACTCTCAGCATGACGTCATACGTTCCTTCATCAATGAAAACCTTGATCGGCGCCACGTCAGTGCCGGAATCGTAGCCGTCGCCATAGACCCCGTCGCCGTCGAAGTCCCACTCGTACGAGACGATATCATTGCAGTCGGGATCGACTGAAGCTGCTCCGCTGAATGTGACGCTGTCGCCGCCGAAGATTTCGGTCGGAGTGGTTGCCGTCGCGGCGGCGGTGGGACCGACATTGGTGACCGTAACCACGATAGGCGTGTCAAGGGTATCGGTGCCGCCCTCGTTGTCGACGACCCTGATGTCGACGTTGAAAACGCCGACGTCGGAGAACATCTTGACGGGCTTGGAGGCCGTGCCGCCGTTGAACGTGTCTCCGTACGTCCCGTCACCGTTGAAGTCCCACAGGTAGTTGACGATATTGCCGTCGCTGTCGGTGCTCGAGGTCGCGTCGAAGCTCACTGAGCCGCAGGCGTTGATCCCGGTCGGCGATGTGGCCTGGGCGGATGCGGTGGGGAGCACGTTCGGCACGTCGTCGATGATCACTTCGATCTTGGTGTCCAGAACATCCCATGCGTTCTCGTTATCGAAGACCTTGAGGTCCACGTAGAATGTGCCGGGATCGGCGAAGAGACGCGTGGGCGTCTTACTGTCGCCCGTGTACGTGTCGTTGAAGACACCGTCACCGTTGAAGTCCCACGCCCACGTCACAACCTGCCCGTCGGGGTCATACGAACCGGTGCCATCGAAGCTGATAGTATTGTCTTCGAGGATATGGGTCGCAGTCGTCGCCTCCGCCACAGCGACGGGCTTCTGATTTATGTCCGTTGCGACCGTAACAGTCACGGGATCCGAGATCGCCGATCCGGTCGAGTTGTCGCGGACTTTCAGCTTCACATCGAAAACCCCGATGTCGTTGAACTTGTGAGTCGGAGTCACAGAATCTCCGGTGTAGGAGTCGCCGTAGATGCCGTCCCCGTTGAAGTCCCACAGGTACTGGGTGATTATTCCGTCCGGATCGTAGCTCGCGCTGCCATCAAAGCTGACCGTGCCGCCCGCCACGATCTCCGTCGCCGTGGTCGCCGCCATCGAGGCCACCGGAGGAACATTGAGAGCGGGGTTCACGTCTTCGACTTCGGTTATGTGTCTGTGATATGCCTTGAGGGGCTTGTCCACACCGGTCAGGGCCGGGAGGTAGTCGCCGGGGATCTGGACCGAGACGAGGACATCGAGCGGATCGGCGGACGAGAGGTCGGGCATGATCACGTCGAAGTGATAATAAGCGGTGTTGCCGTCGGTGCTCTGGGGCGCGGCGGCGGTGAAGCTGAAGATCCCCGGGCACTCGATGGTCAGGGTGCCGAGGTCGTCCACTCCCTGCCAGTCATGGACCAGGATATCGTAGTTGACATTGCCGCCCCATTCGCCGGCCTCATACCAGAGGGTATTGTTGGTTTCAGAGACCCGGATGAACCACGGCTCGGGCTGGTTTGCCTCGGGCGGGAAATCACCGGGGAGCACCACGGGCGGGTTGGGATCGGGCTTGGCCCAACTGCAGTCGACCGCGTAGTTGAATTTCACGCCGCCGGCGAGGCTGATCTCGTAATGCCGCGAGTTGGTGTGTCCGGCCCGGTAAAAGGCCCTGCGCGCAGGATCCAGGTCGACCATCCTGGCGTTCGTGTCGAACCCGTCGGCGAAAAGCTTGTACCCGTTCAGGATGGCCGTCTTCGAGGGATCCAGGGAGGTTCCGAGCCTGCCGGGATTGTATCCGGTCACCCCGGAGTGCAGGAATTCCGCCGGATTCCACCATCGAGTGAAGCCGTCCGCATTCAGCAGCCTGGTCTGATGCGCTCCGGCGATCCTGATGTCGGGATCGGAGAAGCCGGTCTCGCTCCCCTGAGTTATCAGAATGCCCTTCACATCGAAACCGGACAGTTGCAGTTTGCTCGCGAACGGATGTGTGAGCTTGATGTCCGCATTCAGCACACCGTCCTCAACCCAGGGCGGTGCCGCAAGTCCGAGCTTCATTGGCGGGATTTCCAGGATTCCCACCACGTTGAAATGGAACTCGGAGACACGAAGAGGAACGAACTCGACCGTGCCGTTCTCCGGATCGACGACGCAGTCCCAGTAGCCCAGCAGGCTGTGACCTTCGGTCGCCTCCGTGGGCGCCTGAGCACTCTGCGCCGACCCCGTCAGCTCCGGCGACTGGCCCGGAGAAGGGGTCACCGGGGAGTTACCGGACCCGGAGCATCCCATCGAGACAATCAGCAGAACTGACATGGCGAAGTAGATGAGCGATCGTGTCATGAGTTGTCACCTTCCAGAATATGTTCTGTCGGCTCCGGAATCACCCCCCTGCGATCGGGAGCCTGACGAATGACATCCTGATGGATCATCGCGCATACGCGACAAACGCGCACCGCCGCGAGGCGCAGAATGATCAAAATACACTGCACCCTTGGCAGCCTATCGCACCCGCCGGTGGTAGATTATAGCATCAAATGGTTGAGATACTAAATGGCAAGGGAATTTTAGTCGCGAAATAGGGGAATTGTTTTAGAGCGACGGGTGGCACCCTTAAGAACCGTCCTCGGTTCTTAAGGGTGCTTTATCCGTATCAACCACCCCTCCTTTGGATTTCCGAGTTTTCACCGAGCACCCTTAAGAGGCTGGGAAGCCTCTTAAGGGTGCCACCCGACGTGGAGCGCGCCGCGAGGGCAGGCAGGAATGAGAAATCGATCAGGATTAATTGACAAACACGCAACCGTCCGGTAGACTTGTAATGACAGAAAACTCGTTCATCAAGAGCTGGCGGAGGGACAGGCCCAGAGATGCCCGGCAACCCGTCCCCTTGAGGGCGAAGGTGCCAATTCCTGCCGAGATCCCCGGTCGATCTCGGAGAGATGAGCGAGAGAAAGAGTCCTCTTGCCGCCAGCTTGTGCAGCTGGTTTTTTCATGGGACGGCGGAATGAGGGTAAAGGCGATATCAGAAGCGGAGGAATCACCAAGTTGAGCCCACAGGATTACTATTTTTCATCGGAATCAGTGACTGCGGGGCACCCGGACAAGATCTGCGACAATGTGTCCGACGCCATCCTCGACGCGTGCATGGCGCAGGACCCCTACAGCCGCGTCGCCTGCGAGTGCGCCACCAACACCGGCTTCATCCTGGTGATGGGAGAGATCACCACCAAGGCGGAGATCGACTACCGGGAGATCGCCCGGAGGACGATTTGCGGGATCGGCTATAACAGCCCGGAGTTCGGGTTCGACGGGAACACGTGCGGAGTCCTCATCGCGCTCGACAAGCAGTCGCCCGACATCGACTCCGGCGTCTCAAGGTCGCTGGAGGTCCGCGACAAGGAGACTTTCGACCGGTACGACGAGATCGGGGCCGGGGACCAGGGCCTTATGTTCGGCTACGCGTGCAACCAGACGCCCGAGCTCATGCCGCTGCCGATCTACCTCGCCCACGCCCTGACCAGGAGGATGGCGCAGACTCTCTCCGCCGGCGTCCTGCCCTGGATTCGTCCGGACGGAAAGAGCCAGGTGTGCGTGTACTATGAGGACCGGATGCCGAAGCGGGTCGACTCGATCCTCATCAGCACACAGCACTCGCCCGACGTGACGAACGACGAGATCAGGGAGGGCCTGATCGAAGAGGTGATCAAGCACGCCATTCCGGCGGAGTTTCTCGACCAGAATCCGACAATCTACACGAATCCGGCCGGCCGATTCGTCATCGGCGGTCCGGTGGGCGACTCGGGCGTGACTGGTCGGAAGATCATTGTGGACACGTACGGCGGCTACGCGCGTCACGGCGGCGGGTGTTTCAGCGGGAAGGACTGCACCAAGGTCGATCGATCCGCCGCTTACGCCGCGCGCTGGGCCGCCAAGAACGTCGTCGCCGCAGGGCTCGCGGACGAGTGCGAGATCCAGCTCGCGTATGCGATCGGGAAAGCCTTCCCCCTCAGCATCTACGTGAACACCGTCGGCACCGGCAAGATCGAGGATGAGAGAATCCTGGAGTTGGTCAAGAAGCACTTCGATTTCCGTCCGGCGGCCATAATCGACAATCTCGAGCTGAGGCGGCCCATTTTCCAGCAGGTTGCGGCCTACGGGCACTTCGGGCGGCCTGATCTCGCTCTTCCGTGGGAGCTCACCAACAAGGCCGATGCGCTTCGCGAGGAGGCGGGGATCAAGTCGGGGACTTGATAAGAGTTAAACCTCGCGCTAACTTGTATATGGTAGCCTGGGCGCGGATAGAGCTGCGAGGGCACCTGACAGAAACCACGGAGGAACCATATGACTCGAAAACAGAGTGAACTAGCGTGCCGAATCCTGCTGCTGCTGGCGCTGGGCGTCCTGATCGCCGCGATGGCGGCTCCGTCGACCGGCTGCGGCCCCAAGAAGACGGCCGAGCAAGCGACCGACACGTCAGCCTCGAACGGGAACGGCAGCGCCGATGAGGTCGCCGCCGACGATGAAGAGGCCGAAGACGAAGGAAACAGCGTGAGCAAAGAGGACGATGACGGAGATGAAGCGGAGGACGCGGACGACGTAGAGGACGAAGATGAGCAAGGCGACGTAGACGAAGAAGATGACGACGACGGTGATGATGGCGACGGGGGCGGCTGGAGTAAGGAAAGACACTAGAGGACCGGGGACGGTCAACCGCCGTCGCGAGATGACGGTCCCCGATACAAGCGTAGGCGTTTTTTGGGGGCGGGAATCTTGACCGATGAGGAGGGATTGTCTTGAAGACGCAGAGATTCAATCTGGAAGCGTGCCTGGCGAAGGCGCACATGGCTATCCAGGATGGGCGAACGGATGAGGGGGTAGAGGAGCTTCGTCGCGGCATTCTCGAAGCGGCAAAACTCTCCCCACTCAAGGGGCGCGGGCAAGTCGAGAGGATTCTCAGCTTCGCCAGCGAGAATGAAGTATTCGGCGAGGTCGAGGAAACGCTGCATGAGGAGTCGCTGAGGCGGTGGCTGTTCGGTCCGGACTGACCGCCGGGAAATCCTCTGCGGCCCTTCAACACCTGCGGCACGATCGCTCGACACGTCCGCATCAAACCGGATGAATGCCGGCGACGGGCTCATGATCAGCCCGTCGCTCTTGGATATAACCATATCGAAACTCACACGGCATGACTGGAATACACGATACAACGCCCGCGACTCCTTCGTTGCTCTCCGCGGCGGAGCGATTCCGGCGTTTCAGGGAGCGCGTCCCGCAGAAGGTACTGGTCTTCGACGGCGGAATGGGAACCAGCCTCCAGGCGCAGAACCTGCCGGATGACGCGTACGGCGACTATCCCGGCTGCTATGAGTACCTAAATCTGAGCCGCCCGCAGGCGATAAGCAAGGTCCACGAGGATTTCCTCGCCGCCGGCTGCGACGTCGTCGAGACCAACTCCTTTCAGGGCAACAGGATCAAGCTCGCCGAGTTCGGCCTGCAGAGCGAGGTCGAACGAATCAACCGCGCCGCAGCGATGATCGCGCGCGGAGCGGTCGCGATGTATGACTCGGAGGACCATCCCCGGTTCGCGGCCGGCTCCATCGGACCGCTCGGCGGCCTGCCCTCGTCGGGCGACCCGACCCTCGACACGCTTCAGCTCGACGAGATGCAGGAGATCTTCTACGAGCAGGCTCGGGCCCTCATTCTCGGAGACGGAGCGCCGGAAGCTCCCACGGGAGTCGACGTGCTGATCGTGGAGACCGGCCAGGACCTTCTGGAGCTGAGGCAGGCGGTCTACGCGATCGAGAAGCTGCGAGCGTCGCTCGGTCTCGATATCCCGCTGATCGTCCAGTTCACGCTTGATTCATCGGGTCGGACCCTGCTCGGCAGCGATGTGAGGTCGGCTCTGGCGTGCTTTGAAGACTTGCCCATCGATGTCGTGGGCATAAACTGCTCGACCGGTCCGGAGGAGATGCGCGAAAGCGCCCGGTACCTCGGCGAGAACGCTCCGATGTGGGTGAGCACCATACCCAACGCCGGCCTCCCGTTGGAGAAGGACGGTCGGCTGTGCTGGCCGCTCACGCCGGAGAAATTCGCCGAATCTCTGCGCGAATTCGCCGGGCGGTTCGGCGTGAGCATTGTCGGCGGCTGCTGCGGCACGACTCCCGATCACATAGCCGCCGCGGTCAGGGCGATCGGGAAATGGAAGCCCGCTCCCAGGCCAAGCGGTCCGAAGCTCGTCTCCTCACCGCTTGCATCATTCGACCTCGACGAGCTTCCGCGACCCATCGTCGTCGGCGAGCGCGTCAACGCTCAGGGATCGAAGAAGGCCAAGAATCTCGTGCTTGGGGACGATGTCGACGGCCTGTTCTCACTCGCCGTGGACCAGGTGGAATCGGGCGCCGCGGTCCTCGACATCTCCCTGGCCACAAGCGAGCGCGAGGACGAGGCCGATTTCATGAGGCGGGTGGTCACGCGCCTCACAGCGGGCGTGCCGGCGGCCCTCATGATCGATACGACGGAGCCCGAGGTTGTCGCGAGCGCGCTCGCGCGCATACCCGGCCGTGCGATAGTCAACTCGATCAACTTCGAGAGCGGCGAGGATCGTGCTCGAAGAACGCTGGAGCTTGTGCGGCGGCACGGCTCGCTCGTGGTGTGCATGACGATCGACGAGCAGGGAATGGCTCGCGACGTGAGCCGCAAGCGCGCGATCGCGCGACGCATGAGCGTGCTCGCGCGGACCGAGTTCGGCATCGAGCCCGACCGCCTCATCTTCGACCCGCTGACCTTCACCCTCGCCACCGGTGAGGACGAGCTAAGGCGGTCCGCCACCAACACTCTCGAGGGTCTGCGGGAGATCAAGCGCGATCTGCCCGAGTCGCATACGATCCTGGGAATATCAAACGTCTCCTACGGCCTCCCGCCGGGAGCCAGGAAGGTCCTCAATTCGGTCTTCCTGTATCATGCGGTGCGAGCCGGGCTGGATTTCGCCATCGTGCACGCCGGCCAGGTCCTCCCCTACCCCACCATCCCGCAGATCGAGCGCGAGCTCGCGGAGAACCTGCTCTTCGACCGCAGCGCGGACGCGCTCGCGGAAATCACGACCTTCTTTCAGGAGAAGAAAGACGCTCCCTCATCTCCTCCACATCCGGTTGTGCATCGCCCGCCCGCCGAGGGACTCCGGCACGCGATCATGCATCGTAAGCGCGAGGATGTCGAGCTCCTCGTCGAGCGAGCCCTCGAAACCCACTCACCCGAATCCATCCTGAAGGATATCCTCTTGCCGGCAATGAAGGAAGTCGGCGAGAAGATGGACACGGGTGAGATAATCCTGCCGTTCGTCCTTCAGTCGGCCGAGGTCATGAAGGCCGCGGTGGCGCGACTGGAAAGCCATCTCCCGAAGGACCGGGAGATGAGCCGCGGGAAGGTTCTTCTGGCGACTGTTGCGGGGGATGTGCACGACATCGGCAAGAACCTGGTGAAGACCATCCTGCAGAACAACGGCTACGAGGTCATGGACCTCGGCAAGCAGGTGCCGAACGCGACGATAGTGTCGAGAGCGAAGGAATTCGGCGCCGGGGTGGTCGGCCTGTCGGCCCTGCTTGTCACCACGTCGCGCCAGATGGAGTACTGCGTCGAGGAATTGCACCGCGCCGGCCTGCGGATTCCGGTGATAATCGGCGGCGCGGCGATAAATCGCCTCTTCGCACGAAGAATAAGCTGGATCGGCTCGGACCAGATATATCAGCCCGGCGTCTACTACGCGAGAGACGCGTTCGAGGGTCTGCAACTGGTGCAGGGACTTCTTGACGGCGAGCGGCGCCCGCAGCTCGAGGCGATGGCCGAGGAGGGCGCGAGGACGTACCGGGAGGATCGCGAGAGGCTGGTCGCCGAAGCTGAGAGGAAAAAAGCAAGAGTGCTGGAGCCGAGGCTGAGCGCGGTAAGTTACGACTACCCCGCCCCCGTTCCGCCCTTCTGGGGGGCCAGGATTCTCGAGCCGTTGGACCTGCGCGAGATCTTCAAGCATGTCGACACCAAGATTCTCTTCAAGCTGAACTGGGGGATTCGAGGTCGCACCGCCCAGGAGTATCATTCCCTGATCCATTCGACCTTCGAGCCGCTGCTCGAGGATTTGCAGGAGGAGGCGCGAAGGAAGCTGTGGCTGCTGCCAGCGGCTGTTTACGGCTACTTCCCGGCGAATTCGAGCGGCGAGGAGATCATCATCTTCGACCCATTCGCGGATGACGATCCGCTCGCGAGCGATGTCGAGCTTGGGCGTTTTCATTTTCCGAGACAGACGAACGGCGAGCGATTGTGTGTCGCTGATTATTTCAAGCCTCTTGAGTCAGGAGAGCGGGACACCATCGCGCTGCAGGTTGTGACCATGGGCGAGCGGGTGAGCGAGGTCGTGCAGTCCTTCACCCACTCGGGTGAGTACGCGAAGGGGTTCTTCCTTCACGGTCTTGCGATGGAGTCCGCCGAGGCGTTTGCGGAGTATCTGCACAGGCGCATCAGATCCGAAATGGACATCGACAAGGGCCAGGGGCATCGCTACTCGTTCGGATATCCCTCCACGCCGGATTTGTCGCAACAGGAGATCATCTTCCGGCTGCTGAACGCGCAGGAGTCGATCGGGACCCGCCTCACGCCCGCGTACCAGATAGTGCCGGAGCAGTCGACCTCCGCCTTCATCGTTCATCATCCCGATGCCAGATACTTCCACGTTGAAGGCGAAGGCCTCGCCGCGGTGCTACGGGAGCCGCTTGCGTAAACGCACACCCGCGTGCGCGCCCGCGACGTTCCCCGCCATTTTCGTTGACGATTCAGCGTCGGTGCAGTAGTCTGATGATCTCGTGCCGCGCATTGGAAATAAGGTGTACTTGAATGCTGGGCGTTCGTAGGGGCGCACCTGCGTGTGCGCCCACCTGTCGGGGCGGACACGCAGGTCCGCCCCTACGCACGGAGATGTCAACATGGGCCGAATTTATCCGATTATTCTGATGCCATTGGTTTTCCTCTATCTCGCCTGCAGTCTCTCAACCCCGGACGCAGTTGCCTCGCCGTCCGGCCGCGCTGACGCAGGGAGCGGATCTCTCGCCGCATATGGATCGTCGCGGGCCGAAACATCGCCGCGCGTCATCTGGGGAATCTACGAGATAACGCTGGACCCTGAGACTCTCACCGCGGATGTGGTGCCGTCGCGTCTCGCCATGGGGCATTTCAACGTCCGGAGGTTCCTCGAGGAGGCTCCGTGCTCCCACTGCCTGGTTCTCACCAAGATCAAGATGCTCGGACCGCGCGAGTTCGAGGTCGATGCACAGCTACGCCACCCGTTCGTCGGACACAACTACTACACCGGCTTCGATGTGCGCGGAACTGTCATGTTCGACGGATCGTTCTCCTTCCCGGGCAGCGGGCTTTCGTTCCCGGACCCGGAGGACCCGGATTCCGGCGCCCTCCTGAATCCCGATGGATACACCACGCTGTTCAATCCCACCGATTACCCTCCCGGAAGCCAGCAGTGGCCCGCTTTGGAGTATCAGAAGGGCAGGTACGCGACCGATTTGTTCCCAACGGCGACGCTGAACCCGTACATATACTACTGCCCGGACGTGCCGAGACGATATTTCGGCAGCACGAGCGTCATCACGCGGACCTATCACATTCGACTCCCATCCGGTCAGCCCTTGCGTTTCGGATATGTGATTGACGCGAACTGGGCCCTCCCCGTCGCGAATCCGCCGAAAGTCCCCGACGATTTCCCCCTCGCCGCCAACATGCCCGAGCCGTATCGCATCGACATGCACGTCATCGGCAACAATCTCTGGTCGGAGGAGGGAGTGGGTGGCGGCGGCAGCATAAGGTTCAGCCTCAAGGTCTACGACCACCAGGACCCCAGAAGGGAGCAGGACGGGGGGACGATCAAGGGCTTCTTCTGGGAGATCGCCGGCATGACCGGCTGGAACGCGATCACACCGGACGCGTGGTCGAGCGGTTCGGATTCGGTCGGCAGCTACGCCGTCTACGAGTTCCTCGAGGCGCCGGTCCCGGACGCTCCCGGTCCCCATAAATGCCTGATCGGCGTTGTGGACAAGGAGCCCGGCATAAAGGGCATTCAGGAAACCGCGTACATGCTGACCGCGGTACAGGTGCAGCAGGGCCAGAGCTGCTGGTCGCCCGGCGAGATGGTCTCCGACATCCCCAGCAGCAGCTACCAGGCTCATCTCAACAACGCGCAGTGCACATTCGTCGACGACGAAGGCATCTTTCACCTTTTCTATCTCGATCGCAAATGGGAAATCCACCACCTTCAGCATCAGGGGGGCATCGTCTCCGACGAGATCATCATCCCGGACGAGAAAGGGTACAACCTGAATGCCGTCCCCGACTCTCTGGGGAACATCCACCTGGCGTACGCGGACAATCCCGACATGGAGGGCGGGAATGTGGTGTACCGGATGATCTCGCCGGACGGGGAGGTCGGGCCTCCCGTCAACCTGACAGCTTCGCCGCGAGTTTATCAATATGAGGTCGCGCTCGCGGTCGCGCCGGACAGCCAGATACTCGTATTGTGGATGGATACCGCAGCCTACCCCAACCGTCGACTGAAGGGGGGCTGGTTTAACGGGTCATTTTGGGTGACCGCTATGGAGTTCGCTCAGTGTTACCTTCCAAACAGCTGGATCGATCCGTCGGTCGTGGCCGACTCGTCCGGCGTATTCCATTTTGTATACTGCGACAACGATCCGTCGGACGTCTTTTACTTCCAGTTCTCCAACGGCTGGACAAGCCCGCGCGTGACCCTGATCGACGGGCCGCAGACATCCTGCAACGGCCGCCTGTCGATCGACTCGAACGACAGAATCTACATGACGTTCGAGGACGACCGCACCGGCGGACGTCGCGGCTGGCTCATGATGCGGGACCCCGTGACCGGCGGATGGACTCCCGAGATCGACATGGTCGGCTACAACCACGCCAATAACCGGTATCAGAATATCCCCCTGCCCGACGGCAGACTGGCGGTCGTCTGGACCGACTGGAGAGACGAGACGAGGGGCCTTTACTCGAAAGTCTTCGATCCGTTCCTCTCAGAGGCCCAAATCCAGGCGATTCCGGACGACGAGATCGATGCGTTCTACAGCGAGCTGAAGAATCAGACGCGCCTCTGCCTCGATCAAAACGGCACGCTGCACCTTGTCTGGAGCGATCACAGGGCGGAGGACCACTGGCAGCTCATCTACTCGACCTGCACTCCGTAGCCTGACTATCAAAGTCAAGCCGTCAATCGCCCATGTGGGGCAGGCTTTCCAGCCTGCAGGAGCGCGGACTGTCCGGTCCGCATCATGAGGAATCCCCAACGGAATCACGACGTGTGCCGCCTCCAAGCGAAGCTTGGAGGTGTTTCTCCTAATGTTGACTCCATCGGGACCCGGAATCCGTATAAAACCGCAGAGCATTCGGAATAGTCTACATTAGGCGATGCACCTCCAAGCTCGCTCCGCTCGCTTGTAGGCGCCACCAGTCAAATAAGCAAACGCCTACTTAGGTAGAAAGTGACACTGGCCCCTTGACAAAGTCATCCGGACATGATATTCGAATCCTAGGAAAGCTTAAGAGGTGGCGTCGGCTCCTTAAGCGATCCGAAGACGTCAGAACAAAGAGGGAATCTATGCGTCACCTACTTCTGGTCGTGGTTCTGGCTGCGACGGTTGTCGGCTGCGCGCACGCGGGTCGGAATCCCACGGTGC
>Ga0315296_10003679_pt1 | contig 12738 bp, 14 predicted proteins | sample YL17G14_18_MG_FD_203921 | JGI IMG/M metagenome (GOLD analysis project Ga0315296, IMG submission 203921) | Sediment microbial communities from Yellowstone Lake, YNP, Wyoming, USA - YL17G14_18 | ecosystem: Environmental > Aquatic > Freshwater > Lake > Sediment | place: USA: Wyoming | collected... | reverse complement strand
CGGCGCGCGCGAAAAGCATATGCCAGGCGGTGAGAAAAACCAGGGGAACCGCGGCGGCCTCGTCGAAGCTCAGGTCGCCGGGAATGGGGACCACGTTCATCTCGGGCGACTTGACGTACTCGGCGTAACCTCCGTCCACCATCACCCCAAAGAGCGTGTAGCTGCGGCAGGCGCTGTCCAGCCCCTGGAAGCAGGCCGCGCACTGCCCGCAACTGATTCCCGGGCAAAGCAGGACGCGCTCGCCGGGCTTCACGCGGGTGACAAGCGCGCCCACCTCGGCCACTTCGCCCGCGATGTCGCTACCCACGATGTGCGGCATGGGCAGCGTCCAGCGCCGCACGCCGACGCGCAGCCAGATGTCGAGATGGTTCAGCGCGCAAGCCTTGACCTTCACCAAAACTTCATTCGCTTGAATCCTCGGGTCCGGGGCATCCTCGTATTTCAATACCTCCGGACCGCCGTGCTCGTGAAAGCGAACAGCTTTCATTGGTGAGATCCTCCGCAAGTCATCGTCAGTTCTCCCAGGATTCTACTCCTTCCGGCTGAAGGGCACGCGGGTACAACCACGGAGGCATGGCGCGCTGCGGACCACCGCGGCCTCAGGTGCCAGAGCGGTCCTGGGCCTGCCTCATGGCCTTGTGACGCTTGACTGCCGTGTACACGGCGATCGCCACGGCAAGTCCGATTGAACCAAAGACAATCGCCAACCCGCCAAAGACGGTGGTGAGGACTCCCATTGTGAAACCCTGTCCCACTGCGAGCACCACCTCTGGGCCCTCCTGTCCCTCAGGATACCGAGCTGTTATCTCATAGATCCCGGGCCGGTCGATTTTGAAATCGAACACGCTGTAACCGGAACGCCCGCCGACAGAGTAACGAGAGCTGACCGCAGCGCGTGAAAGAGCCACCTCTTCACCCGTCGCCTTCGCCGTAACCGTGCATTCCAAGCCGGAAAGAGATCGGCTGGTTGAGTACACTTTCGATCCGACAACACTCTCCTGCTCGTAATAAATGGTGTAACTGCCGGGCCGGTTGAGGCTCAGTTCGGTCTTTCCCGGCACGACCACCTGCTGCAACTTGCTCGAAATGCCGCTCAGGTTCCGGTAAAGGAAGAGTCCGAACAACACCCACCCTGAGATGAACACTACTGCCGCCAAACCGTAGTACCAACGACCGGGACGAATCTCCTGTCCGTTCATGCGTTCTCTCCTGGTACACGTAAGGGCATTGTACCGGTCGGGAATCCCGCGGCCAAGCGTCTTTCGTTGACATCGTTCGGGACGGTGTTTAACCTACACAAGAGCGACCATGGATATCTTTGCGGAAATCGCCAGACTGAGAAAAGAAGGGCGCAAGGCGGCGCTGGCCACCATCATTCAGGTGCAGGGCTCCATCCCGAGTTACGAGAGCTCGAAGATCCTGATTCGCGACGACGGCTCGATTCTGGGCACGGTGGGCGGCGGCTGCGTGGAAGCGGAGGTGTGGAGTGCCGCACAGGAGGTGATGCGCGAAGAGAAGCCACGCCGCCTGCACTTCAACCTCAACGCCCACCCCGAATACGATAGCGGACTGCTCTGCGGCGGCACGCTCGACATCTTCGTCGAGCCAATCCTGGCCATTCCCACAGCCTACATCTTCGGCGGTGGCCACATCTCGCTGTACGTCTCGAAGGTGGCGAGTGTGGCGGGTTTCGACACCGTGGTCGTCGACGACCGGCAGGCGTTCGCCTCGAAGGATCGCTTTCCAGAAGCGTCGGAAACCCACGCCGGCCCGTGGGAAGAGATTTTCCCCCAGCTCAAGGTGAACGCGTTCTCCTACGTCGTGGTGGTCACACGCGGCCACAAGGGCGACCTGACGTGCCTGCGCTGGGCGCTGGGTACGCCCGCGCGCTACATCGGCATGATCGGCAGCCAACGGAAGGTCATCGAGATCTTTAAGGTTCTGGAAAACGAAGGCGTGCCGCGCGCGCGGCTGGAGCGCGTCCACGCGCCGGTGGGCCTGGATATCGGCGCGTTGACGCCGGAAGAGATTGCCGTGTCGATCGTCGCCGAGATGATTGCCGTACGGCGGAATGCCGTGCCGTCCGTTCCTTCGATGACGTATTCGAGGCAGAAGAACGGCGGTGGAAAGTAGGAAGACAAGAGTCAGAAGTCAGAATAGTGCATTGTGAATGCTGAAAGCTGACTGCTGACGGCTGAGAGCTTCTCGGAGACAGCACTCTCCTCATTCGGGCCTCGTATTCCAATGATTGCCGGATTGATTCTCGCTGCCGGGGAATCCTCACGCATGGGGCAGGATAAGGCCCTGCTCACATACGGCGGTCGCACTTTCCTTGAAATCATTGTCGCTACTCTTCACGAAGCTGGCATGGAGCGTGTCGTGGTCGTTTTGGGCCACCATGCCGAGCAAATCCAAGGCGCCGTGACCCTGGAGGGCGCGGAGATAGTCATCAACCGCGACTATGCCCGCGGCCAAACCTCGTCACTGCAAGCCGGGCTGCGCGCTCTGGAAAGTGCGGACCTCGAAGCGGTTGTACTCTGCCTGGTTGACCACCCGCTGATTTCCGCCGATACCGTGCGGGCACTCGTCGCGAGCTTCCGCCGCTCGGGCGCTCCCGTGGTGATTCCCACATTTCAAAATCAGCGCGGGCATCCGGTGCTGATTGGCCGCGCCCTTTTCGATGAACTGGTCTCGCTGAGCCTCGAGACGGGCGCCAACACTATAATCCGCAAGCACCACGACGCCGCCAAGTTTGTGGAAGTGGGTGACGAAGGAATTCTGATTGACGTGGATAATCCTGACGTCTATCGCCGGTGGTGTGAAGCCTAGCGCGTTCCTCCGGGAGCAGCCCGCCTAGAACCCGAGCCCTATGATTCCCACGAGCTGGTTCTTGATGCCGGCGTGGCGCGTGTAGTCCACGCCGAAGTATAGGGGAAAGTCCTTCTTGGGGAAGATGCGCAGGCTCGTCCCGGCGTTCCCCACGAAATTCCAGCGACTTGGGCAGGCACCTTCAAACGCTTCCAGGTGGCACACGTCCTCCCAGTTACCGTAAACGTCCGGCAACTCGAGGCGGGTGAGATTGGCCAGGGCGGCGGCGCCGTAGCGGACGGTGATATCCACCTGCGGGGTCTGCAAGATGTCGAAGCCCAGGGCAGGACCGAACACAAGGATTGATTCCCGCAGTCGGGCGTCGCTACCCAGAACCGGGTGGTAGTAGTCGAACCGCGACACGGGGATATAGTCGAAGGCAAACTGGAGACTGAGCCGGTGAGTCACGCGCCCCTGCCCGAGGTAAGGCGCAACGCGCACCCCGAAGTCAAAGCGAGTTTTTGCCTCGGCGAAAGCGGTCTCTCGCCCCGGCCACAGCGCGCCGACGCGAAAATCGAGCGTGGCGCGGACCGCGTCCTTTTGAAAGGTAGTCCCGCCAGGCTGTGCCGACAAGGACCCCAGACCGACGAATACGGCTCCCGCCACAAGAATTGCAGACCTCAGCGGTTTCATAACGCCTCCCCGTTGCCATCGCCGGTGTCCTCGTCAAGACGTGCTGGTTCGCGTCGAGACAACTCGCCAGCAGGACGGGGGGCAACGACAAGTTTCGGACCTGCTACACAGGCCGCCCGCAATGTGCACACACAACCCATCAGGGTTCACCCGGTCCCCGCGGTCGTTCCAGAATCAGGGCTTGTCCCTCGGGAAATGGTAGTGCGCCGACAACCTCGTAACCCTGCTGGACAGCTTCAGCCAGCTCCTTCCGCATCGTGGAGAGTCGAAAGGTTGCGAGGATCCGGTATTGATAGAGCGCTGTGGACCCAGAACGCCTCTCCATCGCTAACGTAAAGCCCGTGGTCCTGGGCCAGTAGCGAAAGCCTTTCGCCGCAGCCTCATTCATTTTCTTTTCCGGTGTTTTGCTCATACCAATCCATCGAGGTGAGATTGTCACGTACTCACAACCCTGACCGACCCCCGGGAGTTTCTCTAAAAGCCCTGCAGCGCCTCGACAATAGCCGCTTGCGGAAGCGAGTTCTTTTTCCGAGAAGACCATAAGGTAACGCGCCGTGGGGGCCTGCCGGGACGCGTCTTCGAGGCTCAGGGGCACCTCGGCCTCAGCCGCCGCAGCCTTTTCCAGTACGGCCGTACACCCACGCCGCTGGCAGCTGAACAGAACAGCCCCATAGCCCTTTTGGGCGGCGGCATTCACATCTCCGAGGAGGGCCGAGGCCTTCTCTGCTCTCAAAACAAGGTACTGATATCGGGAGTCTGAGATCGGAGATTTTTCCATTAGGCCAACGAGGCGATCCTCCTGTTCGTCGCACTCCGAGTAGTATGGGACTAGCCGAAATCCTTGGCTCGCAGCTTCATTGAGCCGTTCTTGTGGGCCATTTAGGTCGATGAATTGATAGGCTACTCTCTCTGGCGCGCCCTTTCCCATGACGATTCTACGCTCGCAATTTATTCTGTATTCAGTGTCGGCCCCAATCGAACCCTCACAAACCTCGTTTCCAACCACAAAACGGTATCCTGCGGCGCCTGCCTGGTTCAGTGTTTCCGCCCCCTTCCTGGCGGTATCGAGGACAAGATATCGCTGGGTCAGGTCGAGGCCCTTCAGCGCATTCTTAGGTTCCTTGCCGGCCAGCGCCGGAGGCAGAAACAAAAGCGCTAGACTCAAAAGGGCGGTGAATCTGTTTCTCATATTCTATCTCCTTTCGACAACCGTCCATTAAGTTGTGGGTGGACCTGTCCGGACACCGGAGTCGGGCGCGCCGACCGGGGCGAACACGGTCATCCGCAAGCATCGCGAGGCAACGCAATTCGTTGCGGTTAGCGATCCAGGAATCCTGCTCGACATCGATGACGCGGAAACGTACCGCCGTCTCCTGGAATCCTAGGCTATACCTTCCAGATTTCTCCCGGCAGAACCAAGCTTATCTGCTCAGCGCCCAGCACTTCAGTCCGACTACCCCAGCCAGAGCAAGAAGATGCTCCCTGTGGGGACTGCCGCGGCACCCACGCTAATGCCTGCCTTTGCATTCCTGTGAAGATTCGGGCCTGGCTGCTTCACCTCGCTGTATGGGACCCGGACAGGCGTTGTCCGCTTTTCGGGCGGCACGGAAAGGCGCTGGCCGGGCCACCCACAACCGTCGCACCAACTAGCGCGCAGAGCCCACCCCGCGCCTGCGGACTAGCGAGCTGAGGCGAGTTACCGTTTCGGCGCGCGGTAAATCGTACGAGAGCCGGGAAACGCAGCTCCGACACCCGCCCCAACAGCTGCAAAAAGGACGGTCGTGCCTGCGACTGCCCCCGCATAGCCTGTCTCTCGTTCCATTAGTCCAACTCCCGCCGCCACACCGCCTGCGGCGCCAATGCCCAATCCGATCAAGGCATTGCGGCCTCGCTTGCCCCCTCGCGCACTCACGCGCATGACACTGGCACGCTCGATGGCTCTCTCGCCCTCGTCCGTCCGCAGAGAGATGGCTGCGTCGGACGCGTTGACGAATGTGCCCTTGAGCGACTTCAAGTTCATGTCCACGACTTCGATCTCTTCGCCGACCCGCAACTGCTTGAGGTTGTCCCAGGACTCCCGCGCATCCTGCGCCGAGACCAGAAGAGGGAGCAACAGTATTAGAAAGACCGATCCACGTATTCGTCTCATGCTTGCCTCCTTGTGATAGAGCCGCGAGTCTCTCGCGGCCGTTGCCTCTCGCCCGGCAATCGCCGGACCAGAAACGATGCACCAGTAACACGCTGCAAAATCAATAAGCGTGACTGGCGTTCCTTCGCGAGGGCTTCGTCGGACCGAAGGATTCCGGCGTCAGTGCCAGTTTCCGCCGACAGTCCTGGAGCGGCGACCATCGGGCCTGCACTGTGATCTCTCTTGCAGCGTGGCGGCGGGTGGGCGGCACGGAAAGGCGCTGGCCGGGCCACCCACAACCGTCGCACCAACTAGCGCGCAGAGCCCGCCCCGCGCCTGCGGACTAGCGAGCTGAGGCGAGTTACCGTTTCGGTGCCCGGTAAATCGTCTCGTAGCTGGGCATAGCAGCGCCTATCCCCGCGCCTGCACCCGCTCCAATGGGGGTGAAAATCGCCTTGGCGAAATTCCCTTCACCTGTTTCGTGAATACCACGGTCGCCCGCGGCGCCAAGGGCCAAACCCGCACCGGCTCCGACTGCCGCGCCGATGAGTGCGTTGCGTGCGCGTTTCGAGTGCTCCCGCAGACTGATACGCAACACATTAGACCGCTCAGTGGTTAGTGACCCACTGCCTGTTTGGACTGAGATCCCGTCCTCCGCATAACTCACGAAAGTGCCCTTGACGGATTTCAGATCCATGTTCACAACTTCGATTTTCTGGCCCACCTGCAGCCGCTTGAGGTTGTCCCAGGACTCCCGCGCCTCCTGCGCCCACGCGGCAGAAACTGAGAACGCAAATAGAATCATGCCGAGCATAACGACTCGTTTCATGCCACACCTCCTCAGTGTGTTTGTTGCTTCGATCTTCTTGGGTTTGTCCAGGCACTGGGCGCCGCGAAGAAGGCGCGGACCATCTCGATGCGAATGCCGTGTCTAGTGTGCTTGCTCAGTGAAAACATCAAGGGCATGGTCTGCCCCTTAACTTGGTTCCGATGCCGCATAACGGCCTGGTCCCCTCACCCCTGCCCCTCTCCCCAAGGGAGAGGGTGGTCCGACCTGTCGGACCGGGTGAGGGCAAAGGCCGCCTTCCAAAACAACGCCGCGCTACCTTCAACCTGCTTCCTTCTTTCCGCCCGCCGCCGAGACACGTAGCGGCGGAACTAACCGGAGGTGAGGGGTACCCTGCCTGGAGAGCCGCGCCGACCACGCTGCCACCACCGCCCAAAGCACTCACCTCCTTGACGATCTGCTTGGCGCGACCGTAGAGCCGAATAGGGCGCGGGTCAATGGACAGCGCCTCCCTTTTTTGTGGATTTTTCCTTCCCTGCTATCCGAATGGGTTGTCGATGGTTGAGCGACCGCCTCCACCGATGGCGCGTTTTGCTTTCACGTCGTGTCGGCAATTGCTGGCAGTGCATGCACGCCAATGTGAGATGTCGGAATGGCAGTGTATCCGTTTTTCGTTGCGTTTCAACAGTGGGGAGAAATCAAAAGGGACAGAAAGTCCGTCGCAGAAAACGGCGCTTGACTTGCTATTGCACAGGGCGAGGATGATTTCAAAAGAAAGGGGCGTGCCGACCCCATGCTGCCCCCACCGACCACGTCACGCCTGATCCGCTTCGGAACCTTCGAGGCTGATCTTAGAACGGGCGAGCTTCACAAGAAGGGACTGAAGATCAAACTTCAGGAACAACCCTTCCAAATCCTCGCCATGCTACTGGAACACGCTGGTGATATCGTCACGCGCGGCGAGTTGCGCCACCGGCTCTGGCCGGAGGATACCTTCGTGGACTTCGACCAGGGGCTCAACAAAGCCATCAACAAGATCCGCGAGGCGCTGGGCGATTCCGCCGAGAGCCCACGCTTCATTGAGACTCTGCCCAAGCGCGGCTACCGTTTCATCGCTCAAGTGAACGGCTCAATCCCCAACTCCCCGCCCGCCAGCAGCTTCGATGCCGGCAAGCCGAGCATCAAAGAAAAGAATGATCTCGGAGCTGGGTCCAACAATCACGAGTCCCGGGGATGGGCGATCGGGGTGGCGTCCGCAGCGGGCCTCAGAACGGTACTCCACATCCTCGGCTTCGGAAGGCTTCTCTCCAATAAAGAATCTTGATAGTCCCCCTCGGGCCCAGGGCTCTGCTCTCCCTGGCAAAGGCCCGTGCCCTGACCGTGCGTCTTTTCTCGGGGTTGACTCGTATACAAGGCTAGAATGGACGCCGCACTTTGCTGGTTCATGAATTCGGTTGCATGTTCCATGGAGCATGAAGCCCAGGCTATCGCCCGCGGGCTGCGGCGGCGCGACCCGGAAGTGCTCGACGGCCTGATCGAGCGCTACCAGTATCGGCTGTTCCGTTACCTGGCGTGTCTGACCGGAAGCCGGGAAACCGCCGAAGACCTGTTCCAGGAAACTTGGCTACGCGTGCTCGAGCGCGGCTGTCAGTACGATGGCAAATCGCGCTTCGAGCCGTGGCTGTTCACCATCGCGCGCCATCTGGTGATTGATCTCCAGCGGCGCAGGCAACCGCGCTACGCCGATTTGTTGGACGGTCGCGAGGAGGCGGAGCTGCCTGAGCCGGAGGCCCAAGGGCAACCCTCGGCGCTCGAGCTTGTTGCCCGACGCGAAGAGCACGAATGGGTCAGTGCGGCGCTGGGGCGCTTACCGGCAAGTTATCGTGAAGTACTAATGCTGCGCTTTCAGGAGGACATGACGCTCGAGGAGATTGCCCAGGTGGCAGCGGCCCCGCTTTCCACGGTGAAGTCGCGGCTCTATCGCGGCCTGGAAGCGATGCGGCAACTGCTCGAGGGAGGTCAGGCATGAGCGAGGACTTGCACAAACACGCCAGGCGACTGCTGGCTGCCGCGCGCGTGGAAGGCATCTCGGACGCGGAGCAAGCTTGGCTCGAGACCCATATGCAGGAGTGTGCTCAATGCGGTGAGCACGCCTCCTCGCTCGCTCGGACGATCGGGAGCGTGCGTTCGCTAGCGGCCCCGCTGGACCCGGCGTTGGTCGAAGCCACGCGGCGGCGGGTACACTTCCGCGCCCGTGAACTCCGCGAGCAGGAGGCCCGCATGCATGCGCTCTGGATGGCCTGCGGTCTGTCCTGGGTGCTGGGCGTGGTGAGCGCGCCACTGCTCTGGTGGGCGCTCGAGTGGATTGGGGAGCGCATCGCCGTGCCGAAGCCGATCTGGGTGATCTCGTTCATGTTCTGGTGGATTGTCCCTGCCGTGGTGGCTGCAGCCGTCCTGACATGGAGAAGGTCGCGCGCGCCGAGCGTGAATGAGCACCCAAGACTCTGAGATGGCTCCTTGGTAACACCGCTGGCGCGGCCTCAAGCCGCCTCCGGGAGAAAGTGAGGGCGAAATCATGGTCAACGAGAAGCCACAAGTCCGCGAAGAAATCCGGTTGATCCCTTGGTGGGCAATCAGCCTGGCATTTGTCCTGTTCATTGGAGCCCAGGTGTTCTTGCACCTCTACGGGTTCCGACGGGAAGCTCATCCGCCGCCGTTCGCGCTGCGCGTCTTCTTGGCCGTGATGTTGGGCGTCTTCGTGGCCTTCCTCGTGCTGCTGGTGGGCTATGTGAACCGCGACGCCAGACGGCGGAAGATGAACTCGGCGCTCTGGACCGCCCTAGTGATCTTCATCCCCAACGCCATCGGCTTCATTCTCTATTTCCTGCTCCGCCAGCCCCTGATGGTGAGGTGCCCGCAGTGCGAGGCAGCGGTGAATCCGAACTTCAACTACTGCCCCAAGTGCAAATACAACCTCCGGCCCACTTGCCCCGAGTGCAAACACGCCGTGCAGACCGGAGACGCCTTCTGTCCCTACTGCGCCCGCGGACTGAAAGGAGCAACAACTCAGTAAGGGGAGCGGGCGCGGCACCCGAAAACCCCGGGCCCAAAACCGCAGGAGGGCTAAGCCCTCCCCTATCTCACTTTTTCAAGTAGTCGCTTCAGGACGGCGGAAGCCAAAACCGCAGCGTCTTGCGAAGCCTGAGGCAAGCCATCGAGTGCCGTTTCGATTTCCTCGGGCGGGAGGGGTGAAAGGTCAGAGAGGAACTTTCCAGCGAGCTGCTCGGTCAGCCAGGAGCCACAAGCGACCGCCGGCACGCAGCCCGCAACCTTAAACTTGACCTCCGCAATCTTGCCCTGCCGCACTACAACCCCCAGTTTCATCACGTCACCGCAAACAGGATTGGTGACCTCAACCACTGTCGTGGCGTTCTCAATCTCGCCCACGTTGCGCGGATGATGGAAATGGCCGAGGACTTTGTCGGAGTACATTGGAAGAAGTTGTCAGTTGTCAGTTGTCAGTGGTCAGTGATCAGTGGTCAGTGATCAGTTACCGGGAGAAAGCCATCAGCTATCAGCCGTCAGCGACCAGTCACTGGCCGTGAGCCATCGACGACCAACGCTCCAGATTTGACGCAGAACACCTCACGGAGGTGCTTCTGCCTTCTGCCTTCTGCCTTCCTCAAGGCGTCAGATAGGCGAAGAAAAGAAATCGGAGCAAGATCACGAGCGTCACACCCGCCGCTACGGTGAGGGCAATCCTTGGTCCCGGATTCTTGCTGACTTCCGGGATCAGGTCCGACGCCGCGACGTAAAGTGTGACTCCCGCTGAAATTGCCAGCCCGTAGTTCACGAAGCGGTGGGCGAGGGCCATGGCTAGAATGCCCAGGATGCGCGAGACGCCCAGCACTCCGGCAGCCCACAGACCGGCGCTGCGGCCTTTGCGCGCCGCGGTCATGACTGAGGCGATGGTGAACCCTTCCGGGACGTTGTGCAGAATGACGGCGCCGAAGATCACGGTCCCCAGCCAATTGGAGATCAGGAACCCGGAGGCGATAGAAACCCCGTCAAAGAACGTGTGGATCGTCAATCCTCCGAGCGCCGTGTAGGCAACCGAGGGGTTCAGGAATTCATCGGCATGGGTCTCTTCGCCGAAGTGGAAGTGCGCCGGCCAGGAGTGCTCGAAGAAATGCACAATGAAATAGCCCAGCAGGATCAGCAGCGGCGCGGCGCCCTTGGCCAAGCGCACGCTCTCCGGGACCATTTCGGTGAGCGCCGTCGCCAGCATGAAGCCGGACCCCAGCGCGATGAAGTAGGTGAGAAAGGTTCGGCTCCAGGCCCGCGCGGAGACAATCGCGCCGCCGAAAAGGTTGGCCGCGCCGGCTATCATTCCTAGCCCGAGACTGATCCACAGATAAGACATTGAAGAAGTTGTCAGTGGTCAGTTGCCAGTAGCCAGTTGTCCGTTGCACCCTGTTGCCTTGAGGTGCGGAGTTGCCGCACCGTCTGGAAAGTGGTGACTGGCAACTGGGAACTGACAACTGACAACTGCTCTTTCACGGCGCATGCCGGATGTACACCACCTCGCCGTCGTGCAACACGTATTCCTTCCCTTCAACTTTCAGCAGGCCGCGGCTCCGAGCCTCGGCAAGGCTCCCGGCGGCGACCAGATCCTCGAACTTGACAACCTCGGCGCGGATGAACCCTTTTTGAAAGTCGCTGTGGACCTCGCCCGCGGCGTCCCACGCCGTGGCCCCGGAGCGAATCGTCCAGGCCCGGCACTCGTTTTCGCCGACCGTGAAAAAGGAAATCACGCCCAGGAGCTGGTAACTAGCCCTGATCACGCGCGAGACCGCCGATTCGGCCAGACCGAAGCTGGCCAGAAACTCGGCAGCGTCGGCATCGCTCAGTTCGGCCAGTTCGGCCTCGATTTTCCCGGAGACCGCGGCCACGCCCGTCTTGGGCCGCTGCTTCAGCCCCGCCTCCGCAGCGAACTCTTCGGCAGCCTGGGTGCGCGCCGCGTCCTTCTCGCCCAGATTCAAAACGTAAAGCACGGGCTTGAGAGAAAGGAACATGAACCCACGCACCACAGCCTCTTGCGGGCCCAGAGCGACTTCGCGCAACGGCGTTTGCTTTTCCAGCGCTGCCTTGCAGGTCAGCAACGCGAGGTGTTCCGCTTCGAGCGCGGGATTCTTCTGCTTTTTGAGGTCGCGTTCCAGGCGTTCGAGGCGTTTTTCGATCACCGCCAGGTCAGAAAGGATCATCTCCAGTTCTACGTTCTCGATATTCCGTGGCGGGTCGAGAGAACCGCCTGGCGGCGGGAGCGCCTCGTCGTCGAAAGCCCGCACGACGTGGGCTAGGGCGTCCATCTCGCGCAGGCTGGCAGTCTGTATTCCCGTCCGCAGCAGGTCGATAACGCTTCCCGGCGAATCAACGTATTCCACACTGGCATAAACGGTCTTGCGGCCAGGGAACATTTTCACCAGTCGATCCAGGCGCGCGTCAGGAACGTGCACCACCCCCAGGTGCGCTTCGGGTCTGCCCGACGCCAAGCCGCTGCCGTGCGCATGCGTCAGGATGCGAAACAACGTAGTCTTCCCGACCTGGCCAAGCCCCACAATTCCGATTTTCAGCACCTGGGCCTCCCGGCAAGGGGCGAGGATGCGCCGCCCGGTGCCCACCATACTAACACACAGAAACGCCATGAACCGCACGTCCAGCGCAATTGCCAGGGCAGCGGCGTTGCAAACGCGAATGCCGGGGACTAAGATTGCAGTATAGGAACGATGGGAGGTTAGTATGCGCCCGCGGACTTGCTTGTTCCTTGGTCTGGCAGCAGTCCTGTTCGGGATTGCCGCCTTAGCGCAGGGTCACGGGCGAGCCGTGCCGCAAGCAGGGAAAGGCTCGTCCCTTGGACCGTCCTCTCAAGCATCGTCCCCCGGCCATCATCACCCACACCAGTGGACTCATGCCCGCTCTCCTTACTTCAATAGAGGCTTTGGGTTCGGGTCTCGGAGCTATCGGCCCTCCTGGCGCTACACCTACTCGCCCTACGGCCTTCAATCATACGACTGGTCCTACTTCGACACGGGCTATTACGGATCTCCGTATACGTATGCGCCGCAGTACACGTACTCAGATTATTTCCCCTACCTCTACTTCTTCGACCTGTACTCTCGCGAAGCGCAACGCTCGAAGGAGGAGGCCGACAGGTACGAAGCCGCTTTCGCTGGTAAGGGACCTGCCGGCGCCGCAGGCGATGCCGCGCCTCTCTCCCCGCGTGACGTGGTGCTGACCATTGACGGCGGAGTGGTCACTGGCT
>Ga0315296_10003678_pt1 | contig 12740 bp, 10 predicted proteins | sample YL17G14_18_MG_FD_203921 | JGI IMG/M metagenome (GOLD analysis project Ga0315296, IMG submission 203921) | Sediment microbial communities from Yellowstone Lake, YNP, Wyoming, USA - YL17G14_18 | ecosystem: Environmental > Aquatic > Freshwater > Lake > Sediment | place: USA: Wyoming | collected... | reverse complement strand
GCTGGCCGACTGGGAAAACAGATACCGCAGCGGCGGCACCGGCTACAGCCAGGCCAAAAAACGCCTGGCCGAGCTAGTGATAGACTACTTCAAGCCCTTCCGCGAAAAAAGAGCCGAGCTCGAACATGACCCCGCCTACGTTAGAGAGGTTCTTGCCGAGGGCGCCAGGCGTGCCGCAAGCGTGGCTGTTGAAACTCTCGCTGCAGCTCGAAATGCCGTGGGTTTGGGAGCGCACTATGGCCGATAAGCTCGTTACAATCGCACGTTTCACCGACTATATCGAAGCCGAGATGGCCAAACAGCTGCTCGATGATTTTGGAATCAAATCAGTGGTGACCGGCCAGAATGTGGCGACCGTGTATTCCGGGGTGCCTGCCGTCACCAACATAGAGCTGCAAACCCTTGAAAGTCAAGCCGAAAAGGCACTGGAAATCTTGCAGTCTGAAAGTGAACCCGTCGATGCGCCGCCCGATGATGAACAGGAGCAATAGTTGGTCGATTATCGTGTAAATCTCGAGATATTTGCAGGGCCGCTGGATTTACTCCTGTATCTGGTCCGAAAAGAAGAGGTGGATATCTACGATATTCCCATCGCCAGGATAACGGACCAGTATATCCACTACATCGAGATGCTCAAAAGCCTTGACATCGACCTCGCCAGCGAATTCTTGGTGATGGCGGCAACACTGATGGAGATAAAATCTGCAATGCTGCTGCCGAGCGCAGAGCCGGACCAACTGCAGGAGCAGGACCTGGCAGACCCGCGCGCCGAGCTTATTCGCCAGCTCCTTGAATACAAAAGGTTCAAAGACGCCGCCAATCTGCTTGAGGCCGCAGCAGACGAACACGGCCAGCGATTCTGCCGTCCGGACAACGTGATCGAACGACTAAGACCCGATGCGGAGCCTGAGCTTGACATTGAGCAGGTGAGCATCTGGGACCTGCTGGAAGCTTTTGACTCTATCTGTAAGGCCACCGGCGCAATCACCGATACAAGGCTCATTAAAGATGATACGCCTATAGACCTGTATCAGATCGAGATTCTTCACCGTCTGCAAACCGAAGGCCCGATGCCCTTTAAGCGGATATTCGAGTCTAAGCCCAGCCGTGTGGCAATGATAGGGCTGTTCCTGGCACTTTTGGAGCTAATTCGAGCGAAACTGGTCTGGGCCGAGCAGCCGGAATCTGCCTGCTCCGTCGAGCCTGCTCCGCCGCAAGCGGCTGCCAAGGGCGGATCGGCTGACATTTACTTACGGCCCTTGACCGACAAGAGCCCGCAAGAGGCTGTGCAGGAGGCGATTCTTGTTGCTGCCGAGCCGCCGCCGATTCCTATCGCCGAGTTGCCGCCGAAAAGCAGGCAGCTGGTCTCGTCGGACGTGCAAGAATCCGAGAAACTGGAATCCGCCGGCGATTAGCCCCCGGACCTGTGCCGGGGGCAACCCCTGCCCACAGGTGGCAGGGCTAAACAGGGTTAGCCCCGCGTTTCACGCGGGGTTCTCGCCTCGGTCAATATGATATAGAAAGATGCCGCATAAAATTGTCGCCAAAAAGCAACTCTCGCAGGACATTTTCACCGCCGAGATTGAAGCCCCGCTTATCGCACAGGCCGGAAGTCCGGGGCAATTTGTCATTGTCAGCATAAATAACCAATACGCCGAGCGTATACCGCTGACCATCACGGACGCCGATGTCCGGAAAGGCACTATTCGCCTTATTTGGCAGCGAGTCGGCAAAACCACCGCGGAACTATCCGACCTGCAGGTCGGCGACGAAATCGCCAATATCTCCGGCCCGCTCGGCAGGCCCACACGTATCGAAAACTTCGGCACCGTGGTCTGCGTGGGCGGAGGTATCGGTAGCGCACCCCTGCTGCCCATCGCTAAGGCCCTGAAAGACGCGGGCAACAAAATCATCAGCATCCTCGGAGCGCGAAGTAAAAACTTGCTGATCCTCGAAGATGAATTCCGCCGGATTTCCGATGAGCTGATAGTCACCACCGACGATGGCTCATACGGGCGAAAGGCTTTGGTGACCGAGCCGCTGAAGGAAGTCTGTCATCGCAAGGCCAGGCCGGACCGGGCTTTTGCCATCGGCCCCGCCCTGATGATGAAATTTTGTGCCGAGGTGACACGGCAATTCGACATCCCTATCCAGGTTTCGCTCAATACCATTATGGTCGACGGCACCGGGATGTGCGGCGGCTGCCGGGTCGAAATTGACGGCAAGCCGAAATTCGTCTGCGTGGACGGCCCGGAATTCGACGGGCACAAAGTAAACTTCGATCTGATGATAAAGAGACTAAACGCTTACAGCAGCCAGGAACAGCAGGCCTACGAACACTACAAAAAGTTTAGCCGTCGCCGGCACGGCGACGGTCCAGGATGGACAACGGACAACGGATGAGAGGTGACAATATAACGACGGAAGAACAAAGACGCCAGCTTCTTGAAGAGCTTTTTGAAAAGAAAAAGGCCGGCAAACTTACGCCTGCTGAGAGGTTCAAAATCCCGCCTCAACCGATGCCGGAGCAGGACCACAACGATAGGAGACATAATGTCAACGAAGTGGCGTTGGGCTACACTGAAACTGTGGCTCGGCTGGAGGCGATGCGCTGTCTGCAGTGTAAAAATGCCCCATGTATCAAGGGCTGCCCGGTACAGATAAGAATAAAGGACTTTGTCGCGGCTATCGCCGACGGCCGGTACGAAGAAGCCCTGGATATCATAAAAGAAAACTCGCTCTTGCCCGCCGTTTGTGGCCGGGTCTGCCCCCAGGAGGTTCAGTGTCAGCAGACGTGCACTGTGGGCGTCAAATTTAAGGACCCGACCAAAGCCGTCTCCATAGGTCGGCTGGAAAGATTTGTCGCCGACCACGGTTTAGCCGTTGCCGGCACGGCGACGGATGAAGGACCGGGGACGAGTTTAGCCGTCGCCCCCCAGACCGGAATGAGGGTCGCCGTGATCGGCTCAGGTCCAGCCGGCATCGTCGCCGCCGCCGACACCAGAAGAGCCGGACACGATGTTACTATATTCGAGGCCTTTCACAAGCCGGGCGGGGTAATGGTCTACGGAATCCCTGAATTCAGACTGCCCAAGGCCATCGTCCAGAAAGAAATAGACACCGTTGCGAAAATGGGCGTCAAAATCATCTGCAATTTTATTGTCGGTAGAACAAGAACTGTTGATCAGCTAATGAACGAAGATGGCTACGATGCGGTCTACATCGGCGTCGGGGCCGGCCTGCCGACTTTTATGGGCATCGAGGGCGAATCCCTTATCGGTGTGTATAGCGCCAACGAATACCTCACTCGCGCAAATCTTATGAGGGCCTACGACTTCGGCAAGGGCGCCGACACCCCCATTGCCCACCCGAAGAAGGTCGCGGTTATCGGCGGCGGCAACGTGGCTATGGACTCGGCCCGAATGGCTGTCAGACTCGGCGCAGAAAAGGTGAATCTAGTCTACCGAAGAACCGAAAACGAAATGCCCGCCCGAATCGAAGAAGTCCGGCACGCAAAAGAAGAGGGCGTTGAATTTCGCATATTACAAAGCCCCAAAAGAATAATAGGCGACGAAAATTGCCACGTTGTAGGCATTGAATGTCTAAAATATCGCCTGGGCGAGCCGGATGAATCCGGCCGACGAAGGCCCATTCCCATCGAAGGCTCAGAGTTTACCATTGAGCTGGACGCTGTGATTATAGCGATCGGCAATGTTGCCAATCCATTGATCCGCCAGACCACGCCTGCTCTTGCGTTCAACAAGCGGGGAAACATCATCGTTGACGAAGACTGCAAGACCTCGATGGAGGGCGTTTATGCCGGTGGTGACATCGTCCTGGGTACAGCCACGGTAATTTTAGCTATGGGCCAGGGCCGGATTGCCGCCGCCGCGATAAACGAGTACCTGGCGAGGAAGAAGGAGACAGCAAAACAGCCGACAGACCGGCGGTGAAACCACCGGCTAAATATTTAGCCCCGCGTTTTACGCGGGGTTCTTATCAAGTTAATGCGGATTCTCGTACCAGATAACGCCCAGCCCGACGCCATCCCCTGGACTTCGCTCGGGACAGGCCTGACTTTCTTCGGTGGTCAGCACATCAAGGTCGCCGTCTCCATCCAAGTCTAATAGCTCAATGCGGTCGTATTTAACTCCAAGTTTGTCGCCGCTAATATCATGATGTATCCATTCTGATTTTACCGCCGAGTGTGCCAAACTTTTTACCGGAGAGACCGCAGAGTCCGCGGAGAGAATATTATTTATTTTTCCAGTCTCTGCGTTCTCAGCGTGCTCTGCGGTGAGGTCTTCCTCTCCCGTCACGGCGTTTTGGTATGACAGCCAGCCCACGCCGTGTTTTCCACGGGCATTCTCACACGTAAACACTATGTCCTTTCGCCCATCTTTATCAATATCGCCTACCGCAACGGCTTTTGTCCTTCCAGCGCTATCGGGCAGGGCAATTTCATGCTGCTGCCACAACAGCCCAGTCGCATCAAGTCGGCGAATATACAATATGCTCTTTGGCTTGACCGCAACGACAATGTCGTCCAGCTTGTCATCGTCCAAATCAGCTATTTCCATAAACATAGCTTCCATACCCGCGGCGCCGATGAAGTGATTTTTCCACGGCTGATACTGAGCGGGGCCGGTTCCAGGGTTCTGGAGCCAGCGACAGCCGCGCATTGGCCCGAACCTGTCGCTGATAGCAACATCAAGATCGCCGTCGCTATCCATATCAGACAGAATAATGGACATAATCCACCCGGCGGGACAAATCGAATGCCACCGGTAGTCGGAAACAGACCTCGGTTTCGCCGGCGCTTCGAGCCAGCCGATCTGCGCTGCCGCGTCTTTGCCGCCCGCGACGATGTCGATGCCGTACTTGCCATCGACCTCCATAGGAGCAGCAAACATCCATCTGGTCAGCCCATCGCACGCAGGAAAGACCTCCGTCCGCCACCTGGCAGGATTCAAATAATCGCTCTTATCCGGCGGCGCCCAATGTACGAATAGCCTTTTGGTGCCGCCCTGGCAGGAGCTGATAACATCGACGGCGCCGTCACTGTCAAGGTCGACAAAGACGGCGTCTTCGACCGACGGTGTTTGCCCGACCGTAACTGCCGGCCAGCGCTGCCTTACGCCGGCATAGCCAGGATGAATATAGACCCTCGTGACGCCTCCTTGTTCCCAGCCTGTAGTGACATCCATAAGGCTGTCGCCATTTACGTCAGCCAGCCTGACCCCGTCAGCTCCCCGTGAAGAGCTATCAATTATGTGGAGCGTCCACGGCCCATCAACAGCGGCGTTATCCCGCTCGGATGCCGCAACCAGGATGCTGCCAGTGACACACAACCAGGTGATACAAACCACCATTCTTGGCCAAATGGTCATAAAAATCCCTTGGACCGCGGTTGTCGATCGTCGATTTTTTGCCACAGCTCGCTGTGCTGGCCGCGGGGCAGACGCCGTCCCTTCGACAGGCTCAGGGCAGGCTCTGAGCAAAGTCGAAGGAGAGCACGCCGCTCGCCGAACGGAGGACGGTTTTCTGTCTTCTGTCTTCTGTCCTCTGTCTTCTGTCTTCTGTCTTCCGTGCTCTTTTCTCGTCGGGCATATAATTAGACACCGACTTACACGGATTGGCACTGTTTTGTAATGGCTCGGCCATCCCTGATCGGGACTGTCACTTTTTTTGCCGTGTTAATCAGTCCCCTCGACTGCGCTCGGGACAGGGTTAATCCGTGTCAAGATCCGTTACGGCAGCGGGGTCACTTGATTTCCTGGTCGATCCAGCCGACAAGCTCCTCGACCTCCTCCAGTGTGATATCGCCCATGTGTGCGATGCGGAAGGTCAGCTCTTTTAGTTTGCCGTAGCCGTTGCCGAAGAGTGTGTTGTACTTCTGCTGGACGGCCTTTATCACCTCGGCGACGTTAATGCCGCGGGTATTCTTGATAGTCGTAAGGGTATTTGAGGCGTATTTTTCCTCGCAAAATAGCTCGAATTTTTCTTTGGCCCAGCTTCGTACAAAATCGCCCATTTCTCTGTGGCGTTTCCATACATTTTCCATGCCCTCTTTGAGAATTTTGGTGCACTGATAGTGAAGGGCCATAATGTGAGGGATACTGGGCGTAGTGGGGGTCTGGTTCTGCTCCGCCTTTTTTGCAAATTCCTGGAAGTCGAAATAGTAGCCTCGGCCGGGCACACTTTTGCTTTTTTCCAGTGCCCTGTTGCTGACCGCCACGACCGCCAGACCGGGCGGAATCGCAAAGACCTTCTGCACCGAGGCCAAAGCTACGTCCCAGCCCAGCTCGTCGAATTTCAGGGGCAATCCCACCATGCCGCTGACCGAATCTACAAAGACCAGCACGTCAGGATACTTTTCTTTCATCATCCGGCTGATCTGGTCGACCGGATTCATCAAGCCCGTGCTTGTCTCGTTATGAATCAGGGTAATGGCGGCGAATTTGCCGGCGGCGAGTTTCTGGTCAATCATCTCCGGCAGAGTCGGCTGTCCCCACTCGACTTTCAGCAGCTCCACATTTCTGCCGCAGCTTTTGGCGACATCAGCCCACTTTTCGCTGAACGCGCCGCAGCAGGTACACAGAACGACCTCGTCGGGAGCCACGCAGTTGCGAATCGATGCTTCCCACCCGCCGGAGCCGGAAGATGTAAATAGAAAAACATTTTGCCTGGTGAAAAGAATCTTCTTGAGCATGTCGGTGGTTTCAGCATGCAGTTGGGCATACTCTTTGCCGCGATGTCCCAGCGTGGGACGTGCCAGCTGCTGCAAAACATCGCTGTTGACCTTCACCGGCCCAGGGATAAATAATCTCGGCGGGTTTCTCCAATCTGCCATACTCGCAATCTCCGATACAAAAACTATAGTTTCTGGATAGTTAAGCCCGTATACATCTTCGGATAAAAGTAAGTTGATTTCGGCGGCATTCTTTCGCCGGCGTCTGTAACCACTTTCAACTGCTGCATTTTAATCGGGTTCATAAAGAAAACTACCTGTTTCTGCCGGGAGTCAACCTGACTGATTGCGTCATCTATTGCTTCAGGCGTATCTTTCATGTACTCAAGATTCTCGCCCTTTGCCAGTTTCTCCTGGTCGATGCCCAGAAGTCTTTCCAGGACAAGCTTGTGAAGGATAGAGGCGTCAAGCGTCCTCCAGGCGGCGCTTTTTTCCGGCGCAGCCGAATCCATAGCCTGCTTATTTTTGAGGATAGCCAGGTAAAAGCGGTTTTCGCCGGCGTAAATTCCAAACGCGGTTTCGTTATTATCGTACTCGGCCTTCATCATCTCAAACATCTTTTGCCTTGCCCGAGCTCCGCCGGTGGGCGAACTAAATGGCAGCTCTGTAACTTCAAAGTCATCTTCCAGCTCGGCAATTAGCCGGTCGATGTCAAAATCCTCCAGATTGCCGACAAGGCGATGGGTAGCCAAAACCTTCAGCCCGTCCTGGCACATATTGACAAATGCAAGCATCTGATACATAGCTTGCGGATTATTGCACTCTTTAGAGTAGTGAAGTCCGGTAGTATAACGGTGATGGCCGTCCGCAATGATGCAGGTTTTATCGCTCATCATCGTTGCTATCGCGTCTATGTCCCGTTTGGCGGTTATGGCATAGACACGATGCCGTACGTTGTCATCGTTGACAAAGTCGATAAGCGGAGCTTGCGTGGCGAGCTTTTCGATGATTTTCTCGGCGATTTTCTGCTGATCTTCGTAAAGCATAAAAACCAGGCCGAATCGTGCTTCGGTCGCCCTTTTCAGCTTGAGCCGGTCGATCAACGGCTCATTAAGGATCTGTTCGTGCGGCCTAACCCAACCCGGCGGGCCAAAATCTTCGAGCTTAGCCAGTGCGATGAAATTAAGCCGCTGAAATGTCGCCCCAGCTAACTCAAAGTCCTGAACGTATGCGTAGACAGCCTCAGTCGAATCCTGCTTCAGGGCGCCTTCTTTTATCCAGCGCTTAAAATACTGGGCCGCTCTTGTGTACTGGTTGTTGCTGTCATTGTCGGATGGTTCTGTTTTGCCTTTGGTTATATGAACGATATTGTACCGGCTCCTTTGATAAAGCCGCCGCTGCTGTGAAGGGCTAATGACATCAAAAGGCGGAGCGATACACTTACCCACATCACCCACTACGGCTGGGTTAAATCTGAAGGCTTTGAACGGCCTAATCTCCATATCCGTATCCTAACCACAGATTACGCAAACTTCTCCGATCTGGAATCTATGTTCATCGTCCGACGCGATAGTCCCGCTCCGGACGACGGCGTCTGTGGATGGCTCAAATCAGCGCCCATCGGCGGTTTTAGAACGCCAAATACTACTGTAGGCGCCGCAGATTGTCAAATCTGATTGTGCAAGGTTCGGGACTTTATTTGGGCGGGCGTAGATACCGGGCGTTTCCCCGGCGCTCGATGCTGGATGCTCGATGCCCGACCAGGATGGGGGATCGAGAATCGTGGAGACCTGGCGGCAAGGTCCTGCGCAGACAGAGGGCAGCCGAGATCACGGGGCTGCCGCCCGGCTGTGGATGCGAACATCATCAAGCAAGCCGGACCAGAAACTGCCCGGGCCAAGATTACCCCCCGCGCCAATGTACAAGCCGCCGGTTGAGCCAGCCAAACCAGACTGTGTGTCTTTGGCAACCTCTACATCATCCACGTATAAGATTCTTGTGGAGCCGTCCCAGGTAAGGCCCACCCGGTGCCAATCGCCGCCGGTGATTACAGACTGTGAGGCCAGCGCCTGTGGTGGCAAGCGACCGGCGGGTGGCGATAAATTGGTCATGAGTTTGCCTTCTGATGAATCCGCAGAAAGCCAATTCACCGCACCTATCTGCGATATGATGACTTGTCCTGGCGCCCCGCCTTTTATCCAGGCAAAAACGCTGAGCGGCCCATCCACAGGATTCACGACAAAAGGCGTGCTGACATAATCGTCGGCGCCGTCGAGCTGGAGCGCCCCATCTATCTTGCCGCCGGCGGGCTGCCAGATAGGATTGCCGCTAAGGGCGCCATCTTTGCCGGCGACGCTGTCGTGAACGATGGCCCCTCCTGTCTCATCCAGCTTCCAGTGCGCCATCAGCGAGAAATCTTTTTGCCAGTCTTGCGAGCTTATAGTTTCGCCCGCCGACATAATCTTAACGTTGCAGTACGCCTTTCGTGCGAAGCGCTGGGCATCGGCCAAGGTGGAGGTGCCCCAGTGGTAGGGCACTGCCAACTGCGGCATTATGTACATTGTGGCCTGGGCGGCATCGTCGGGGCCCATCGTGTAGGCTGGGCTGATGGGTAAAAAGGCCACGTCGATCTTTCCTAGTGTCTGCATCTCCGGTATCAGGTCGGTATCGCCGGCGAAGTAGATGCGTTTTGCCGCCAGCTCGACGATGAAGCCGACCCAGTTACTGCTCTTGGGATGATTGGTCTTATTGGTATTGTACGCCGGCACGGCTGTAACGCGGACATTTGGCAATTCAATAATCTCGCCCGGCGCGATGGGCTGTCCGCTGCCGTGAGTCGCAACCACGCTGGCTGCCGCGATCAGTTTGGTCGCGGGGCCTGAAACCCTGGTGATGTCGCCGGCTGAATAGTGGTCGCTGTGGCTGTGCGTGACAAGCACCAGCGTAGCGTCATGGGGCGACCCGCTCAGGTTTCGAGGGTCAACATAAATGACTAAATCGGCGGTCCAAATCTTAACGCTTGCATGACTCAGCCACTGGATATAAACGACTTCCGCAGACTCCTTGCGCCAATATTGACCCAGGACAGCCAGGTCCTTGAGATTGACAATCCCATCGCCCGAAGGCAGCGGAAAAATGTCGACTGATGGTTCATCCAGCAGCCAGTATTGGGCAAGCATAGAGAAATCGCTGAGGTTTACGATTCCATCGCTGTTGAAGTCGGTGTGCAAAGCGGAATTGTCAATTGGTCCACCTGAGGCGGAAAAATTGACAATTGAAACAAACGCTAAGACAATTCTAACATTAGTAAGGCCAGGCATCATCTTTTGCTCCTCCTTTCAAAAAAATAGCTTAAAGAATCAGGACGAAAATGTCAAGCAAATTACACGGCCACCGGCATCTGGTGTTTTTTGGAAAAAGCTAATGGCTATTGTATAATACTAGAGGGCGCGTTATGACCGTGCCTGCATAGGAGGGACAATCATGGGTACGGTAAAAGGGTTCTGGCAGCACACTAACGGCAAGATTTACGCCGTCCAGAGCACCACATTCGGTGAAATTATTGGCGGCGTCGGGCCTTTAGACCACAATAATCTGCACGACCTGGATGACTACGATTACAAGCCCGCCATAAAAGAATGGCTGGAGCAAGCGCTGGCCCAACATAAGCTGCACAGGTTCAACCCAGGCTAACGCCTATAACCCCACAGGCTGGCGCTGCAGAATTGTCCCAGCGTCGCTTACACTCCGCTGTTTTATGAGACATTTCCTTATCGCGCAGGATCCGCTGGGCAGATTAGACCTGCCGCCTGTCCGGCTACGGCTCGGCGCTCCGCCGAGACGAGTGGGCAGGTCCGGGGGTTAAACAAAGGAGCTCACTTTTTGCCCTTGATTGGAGCAACTTTCAGAATTCACAATTGACAATTGTAAATCGACAATCGAAAATCGTAAAGAAAGCCTATGGATTTATCTATTGTCATACCGGCATACAACGAAAACACCAAGATCACTGGCGACGTCAAAGCAGCAGCAGAATTCTTGCAGAATAGTAACATAGAGGGAGAAATCATAGTCGTCGATGACGGCAGCACCGACCGAACCGCCGAAGCGGCCAAATCAGTCAAAGTCCCCCTAAGCGCAAAGCTGAAGGTTATCCAGTACGAGCAGCATCGCGGCAAAGGCTACGCGGTCCGCACAGGTATAAGCCAAACGTCCGGCAAATACGTAATGTTTGCGGACAGCGGCCTGTGCGTGCCCTACGGGAACGCTTTGCCGGGCTTAGAAATGCTCAAAGACGGAAGTTGTGACATCGCTCACGGCTCGCGCAAACTGCTGCAAAGCGACATTCTGCACAACCAACCCTGGCGCCGCCGACTCTCCTCAAAGATTTTTAAGTGGCTAACACGAAGGCTTGTACAGATCCCTGCGGGACTTACTGACACCCAATGCGGCTTCAAGATGTATAAAGGCCACGTCGCCAGAAAATTATACGGCCGCTGCATCAGTGACGGCTTCATGTTTGATGTTGAAATCATCCTACGGGCCCAAAAAGAAGGTTACAGGATAAAAGAATTTCCTATTGAATGGACCTGCGATCTTGATAGCCGATTATCGCTGACCCGTGTCCCATGGCAGGTTTTCTCCGAGCTGAGAGCCATCAAGCAGGCCTTATCCGATAATTGAAAACGTTAGGAAGGCCATTATCAGGACAGGTCCATCCCCAAGCTGCGCTTCAGGCTGCCACACGTATGTTCCCCGTCCTATCGGGTGGCATCCTCAATCCGCCGTCCGTTGGGCGGATTGGGGATGGTTTCTTCCCTGGCTGAACACGTATCTTCTGCATACCTATCTGCACACATTCTGCTGGTATGCACAGCATACGCCACATATAAAACCTGGAAGCTGCCCGAATTGGTAGGGTATGCAGGTTTCTGCATACCTGTCCGGCCTATGGACAGGACCATCCCCAAGCCGCGCCCCTGCTTGCGCAGGGCCAGGCCTTGAGGCTGCCACTCCCGTCGCAGTTTACTGGGGGGGGTCCGACGCCGTGCCGGCGTCGGCTAAACATTCACAGACAATGTCCAAAGATTGGTATGCAGAAACCTGCATACCCTACGGACTCCATGCTACGGGGCGGCAATGCCAGAGCAGAAGGGTGGCAGCCTCAATCCGCCCCCCGCGTCTTCTTGTCGAAGACAATGGCGCCAGCCATCCCTTGCGGGAGAGCGGGGGCGGATTGGGGATGGTTTTTTCCCTATCTAAACACTAAACACGTACAAATTGCGGGGCTAAACCTGTCTCGAGCCAGGTCGAGAGATACTTTGCTTTTATGGAGGCTCGGCAGAAATTGGGATAAGCCTGAAACTAACCTGAGCCGGCGGCTGCGGCGGTATAATCTCGCCGCTCTGAACAGAGCGCCATGGAAGATTATAAACAACGTCCCTCTTTTGTTGACCCTGAATTTGCTCGTAACCAGCCAGAATATGCAAGGTCATCTGGACCGGCTCGTTCTCATAAGCCTCTTTGGCCTCACGAGTAGCCTGGATGGTAAAAGCACGCAATACTTCAGGCAGATTGGTTGGTTCCACCCGATATTTGCCCTGGAGGGTAGGACTGAATGCGTAGTCGAGCCTCGGGCTGCCTATAGTCTGTTCGCTTAATACATCTTCAGCCGAAGGCATGGTAACTTTGACCTTTGTGGACACGTCTCTCTGCTGGCCGCCGGGCAGCTCGACGTACGGCATTTTTTGGATAGGTGAGCCCCTTGCCCGCTCAAGCTCGCTGGGCGTCAACCGGACTTTTGCTGGGGCGGTCTGCTCCGCAGGCACAAAAGCCTCCACCTCCGGCGGGTCAATACTTGCCTCTTGTCGGAGAAGCCCGTTTTCGTCAAAACAGCGAACGGCCAGATTCATTTTGACCAGCTGGCGGACATCGATAGTTAAGTTTTGCGGTTCGCAGGCCTCGACCGTCAGGCCAAGGTCTTTTATTTGCTTATTCTGTTTCAAGAAACTCAGCACGTTTAAGCGATGCTCGCCCGGCTGGGTCATCC
>Ga0315296_10003677_pt1 | contig 12744 bp, 9 predicted proteins | sample YL17G14_18_MG_FD_203921 | JGI IMG/M metagenome (GOLD analysis project Ga0315296, IMG submission 203921) | Sediment microbial communities from Yellowstone Lake, YNP, Wyoming, USA - YL17G14_18 | ecosystem: Environmental > Aquatic > Freshwater > Lake > Sediment | place: USA: Wyoming | collected... | reverse complement strand
TGGACAGAGAGTCGTGATATACTCCAACAGACGGATGGGCAAGTCATCTCTTCTGAAGGAGTTGGCCCGAAGGAATCAGAAGGAATTCATCTTCGCCTACGTCGATCTCTACGGAATAACGAGCAAAAGCAAATTCCTGGAGTCGTTGGTGGGAGAGGTAGCCAGGGCGGCATACAGCAAGACCGAGAAACTGGCCTCCACGGTCAGAGAATTCCTCAGCAGCGTTCGGTTCAGATTCGTGATTACGAACGGCGGGACTGCTGGAGTGGAATTCGACCGAGCGGAAGTTCGAATCGGGGAGTTGACGGAGATCCTCGATTTCCCGGAGAGGACGGGCAAGAAGAAAGGGAAACGGGTCGTGGTCATGTTCGATGAGTTCCAGGAGATATCATCTCTTGACGGTGTCGCCTTGCTGAAGCGCATGCGTTCGAGAATCCAATTCCACGAGCACGCAACGTACATCTTTTCCGGGAGCAAAAGGCATCTCCTTCGCCAGATTTTCGAGGAGGAAGAAGGTGCTTTCTTCAGGTCTACGCGGCCGATAGAGCTTGGACATATTCCAAGGTCAGAATTCGAGAAGTTCATCGTTGGGAAGTTCAAGGCAGCTGGTGGGAATCTCAGGGTCGATTTCGCGAAGAGGATTGTTGATGCAAGCCGTGGATATCCCTACTACGCTCAGCAGATAGCCCACGAGCTGTTTGACAAATCGCCCTCGCCGTCGGACCCCGAAGAGGTAGAATATGCTATCAGAACGGCTGTCGACCACCATGCGCCTTTGTGCCAGTCCCTCTGGGATTCCATCAAGAGCCCATTGCATCGCCAATATCTTCTCGCAGTTGCTGAGGAACCAAGAGTGGCCCATGGGACAGTCTTCATTGAGAGGTACGGATTGAAGTCGTACTCCCACATCCAGAGGATAGAGAAACAGCTCGAGGGAAGAGGGGTCATTGAGGCAGGAGACATTGTGGACCCCATGTTCGCGCTCTGGCTGAGAAACTTGAAAGGTGCCGACTGACAGAAATAGAAGGGAAATTGACTATCCCTCCGGAGCCTAGCCGGAGGGATTGTTGAGTTTCTGTCTATGGCACGCCAGCATCAAGGATTGCCGCTGCATCGCCCCAGGCCCAAACCAGGGTGGCAAGGTCCGCCTCGAGCCACGGGACCAGCTGAGTGTTCTTGATGTCGTTCAGCGCGCCCAGGGCAGCTGACTTGCTCATCGTGCCGTCCTTTAGGCCGAAGTAGATCCCGTAGACATCGACATACGCCTGCTGCTGGTCGAAGTCGTCTCCCCAGTACATATAGCACTGGTCCATCGAGTCCATCTCGTCCTGGTATGTCTTCTCGCTGAAGTACTTGCCCCATTGCATCGTGTACACGTTGCTCAGCGCCGAGACTGCATTGCCGATCTGCCCTCTCAAGAGAGCGGTGATGGCCGCGTTGACATATCCGAGGTCGTTGACGTGCTGGTCAGGCCTCAGGAAGACATCCCACGAGCCCATGACGCCGCCTTCGCCTATTGTCCAGGGCGTGATGATCCTTCTTGCGTCAATTATCACCCTGTTCAGCTCGTTCGCCTTCGTCCATATCGCCGACTTCTGCTCGGGCGTCGAGGCTTTCGCGTACATGTCCGTCAGCATCTTGCCGTAACCGTTCGCCGTGACCGCCTGGGCTCTGAGCTCGCTCAAGGCGCTGCTTGCCATGTCGATGTTCTTCGCCTCTGCCGGGATGGTCATCCTCTCTGTCTTCAGGCGAGCCGTTGCCCAATCGCATGTGGCCGTCAGGTCAAGAGGCAGGACGAGCGCATTTGCTGCCCTCATGGCCATCAATCCGTGGAGCTTGAGCACTAGATCCAGCAACTCATGGCCTTGGACCGCCATGTTATCCAGCTGCGTGTGGTAGTACGGGTCGAAGCCTGCCATCCACATCATCTGTGTCGCAGAGCCTCCGCCCTTCGCGCCGAAGGACCACGCGTCCGTCCAGGACCAGATCGGGTTGTAGTAGCTGACCATTCCACCGACTCCGAGGTCGCTGATCGCTCTGGACACGAGCGAGTTCGTCTCCCAGGTGTTCTCGATCCAGTACCTTCCGGAGGACCTCGTGAAGCTCACTCCGTCCATGTTCAGTTCGACAGCGAGGCCGTTCATCACTTCTGGATGGGCCTGCACGAACTCATACGAGCCGACAAGCCAGTTGTACCATGTACCGTCAGGTCCGCCAGCCTCCTCTGCTCCGACAGAAGAGAAGATGAGCGTCCTCTCGTTCGTGAACAGGCCGTCCGCTCTCGCCTCAGAGAGCAGTCTCGCCAGCTCCAGCATCGCGGCGATCGAGGAGCAGTCGTCGTTCGAGCCTTCCCACCAGGTATCGATGTGCCCGGAGATCACGACATACTCGTTCGCTCTGGTAGTTCCCCACATCACAGCTGCGACATTGATCGATTCGGAGAACTTCTCGGAAAGGATATCGACCCTGCCATCTATCTGAAGGGTCACTGGGCCTGCTACAAGGAGATCCTGCAGGTGCCAGGCCGATATCGGTGAGATCGAGATCGCTGGTATCGGAGAGAAAGACGAGTCCTGCTTGATTCCCTCTGGATGGTCGGCGCCCGTGTAGTATCCATAGAACATCACAGCCAGGGCTCCGTGCAGCTCCGCCTCTCTTGCCGCCGTGTCCGGCCAGGCTTGGATGTCATCGTTCCTGTGCACTAGAGCTATCTTGCCCGCAATACTGCCGACCTCATCGTAGTCACCCATGGTTCCAAGGCCAACATCGACCAGATCTGCAATGAGAGTCTTTCCGTGGTTTGCGTTTCCGAAGTAGTATAGCTCGTGGTCCATCTTCCCCCAAACCGACGGGCCACTGCCGTAGGTCACGGTCGGGATGTCCTCATTCCCGTTGCTGATGACCTTCAAAGTGGTTCCGTAATGGATCCAAGCTTCTACGGGGAAGGTCTCCCACCATATCTCGTCCACGGGCATCTTCGAGAACTCGCTGTAGACATAGGCCTGCGCCGCTGCTTCCTGCGTCGTTCCGGCGGCCTTCTCACCAAAGCTCGAGAGATACTCAAGATGCCTCCAAGCGTTGTCGTAGTCGAGCCCTTTCAGGATCTCTGCCTCGTTGGGCGTAAGCCCTGAAGAGCTGCCCGTGCCGGTCGACGGAGCTCCGCCGACAAGCGGCACAGCCGCCACGACTGTCATCACAAATGCCAAAAACACTGCCGCTGCTGTCTTGTTCATCGTTCCCCCCCTTTGTACCCCGAGTCAGTGCGACCGAGGCCCCCCTTGATGGCCTTACTGACTTTAAAAGCTGGCGCCTGCTATTTGATTTCATCTCAATATGGTTATCTTCCTTGACCGGTATGCGTGCCTTCGATGCAAGTCTCCGTTGTCGTCGGGACCAGGCCCGAGATAATCAAGATGGCCCCCGTGTACTTCGCCATCAAGAAGACCTCGATGAAGCCCAGGCTCGTCCATTCGGGCCAGCATTACGACTATAAGATGTCCAAGGTGTTTTTCGAGGAGCTTGAGCTCCCGGAACCCGACTCGTTCCTCAATGTCGGCTCAGGATCCCCTGGGCAGCAGACAGGGGACGCGATCACCAAGTTCGAGCACGAGTTCACGGAGCCGAAGCCGGACTGCGTGCTCGTCGAGGGTGACACGAACACCGTGCTGGCGGGCGCGATCGCCGCCATGAAGAAGCATGTCCGGGTGGGGCATGTCGAGGCGGGGCTCAGGAGCTACGACCTCAGGATGCCCGAGGAGCTCAACAGGAGGCTCACGGATCACGCTTCGGACTACATGTTCGCCCCGACCGAAGACTCGGTCAAGATACTCAAGGGCGAGGGCGTCTGGGGCAAGATCTACAAGACGGGGAACACGGTCATCGACGCTACCATGGTCTACCTACCGAAGGCGATGAAGAAGACCGGCATAATGTGGGACGTCCCCTGGAAGAACTACGTGCTCGCCACCCTGCACAGGGCCGAGAACGTGGACAACCCGGAGACTCTAGGGCACATCGTCACTGTGCTCGACCAGTGTCCCTTGCCAGTCGTCTTGCCACTTCATCCGAGGACCGATCTCAGGCTCCGCGAGTACAATCTCAAGGACAAGGTGGAGCGGTCTAAGAACATCAAGCTCCTGCCGCCTGCGGGGTATTTCGACATGCTCGTCCTGATGAAGAGCTCGAACTTCATCGTCACCGATTCCGGAGGCATCCAGGAGGAGGCTACCTCGCCCGTCATGAAGAAGAAGGTCTTCGTGATGAGGAAGAGCACCGAGCGGCCGGAGGCGGTCAAGACGGGCTACTGCGATGTCGTAGGGACGGACTCGAAGAAGGTGCTGAAGGCACTCAACAGGTTCGCCGACGATCCTAAGACGAAGTTCAAGCCCTGCCCCTACGGTAAGGGCGATTCAGGCGAGAGGATAGCTGCTATCCTGAAGAAAGAGCTCAGGCGAAGGCGATAATCGCAGGCAATTCTCAAATAGTGCCAACGGTGTTGGCTTGACCCGACAAGGGGTTCCGAGAACGATGGCGAAGCGTGTGAAGAAATGGTTCATGCTTCAGGTCTGGAGGCTGCAGCAGGTCGCACAGGTTCTAACGCTGGCACTTTTGGCGCTCAACCTGGCGCTGCAGGTATTCGGCCTGATTAAGTGGAGGGAAGACTCACTCCTGTCCATCTCCTACGTGGGGGTTCCAATGATCCTGCTCCTGCTCGCGGCGGTGATATGGACCTTCGCCATAGTCTGGGATGTCAGGCTCAAGATGTGGCGCGAGCAGACCTCCGTCCTGATCGAGAAGAACCCGTACATGAAGGAGAGGATGTCCCCGAAGGAAATCGCGATCCACGCGATGACGTGGATACCCGTGATGGATCACCTTGGCAAGAGCGACCCGGCAATGAAGGCGTACGCGGACAGTCTCAGGGATTGGCTGAAGAGGGAAGCCTATGAGGACAAGCTCACTCCGAAGGAGCTGGAGGACATTCTGCGCCACATGGGCAGTGAAAAGAATGACCTGTTTGGCCTGAAGGACAAATGACGTTGTCCGAGGTCGGGGGTGCGGCGCGAGCGGGATGTGCAATCGACATGGAAGTGGGCAAGAAACGGGTGCTGCTTTTCAATGCGAAGCGTGAGAAATGCCAAGCTGTTTCTCCTCATCTCGGCCTCGCGATGCTATCGGGGGTGCTCACGAGGAGAGGGCATGAGGTCTTGATCGTGGACTACCAGTTCACGCACACAGCGCCTCCTCCAACGGAGTTCGTGAAGAGTTTCAGGCCAGACGTCGTGGGTGTGACTCTCTATACCGCGACCATGAAAGAGGCGAACGCGGTCATCGACGAAGTAACGAAGTTCAATCTGCCGATCATGGTGGGCGGCCCTCACGCGGCTCTGTATCATGATGAACTTGCGGGAGACACGAGACTGGATTACATAGTGGCCGGCGAAGCCGAGAACGTAATCGCGGATGTCGTCGAGAATGCCAGACCTCTCGAGAAGCCTCAGTTTGTGAGAGCAAGCCCTCCCGATCCTAAGATGCTGCCTTATCCAGAATTCTCTTTCTACGGTCGCGAAGGCATGACTATCTACCCGATGCAAACGAGCAGGGGCTGCCCTAATGTGTGCTCATTCTGCGCAGTCCACCTCGTGTCGACCAGGAAGTGGCGACCGAGAGACCCTGAAACCTGCGTCGCCGAGCTGGTCAAGGCCAAGAATGAGTTGTCGAACCTCAGTTACGTGATAATATTTGACGACAATCCCACAGTGAAGAAGGATCACATCAAGCGATTCCTCGAATCCTACCTCAAGGAGAGAATCGACCTCACACTGACTGTGATCAACACAAGGGCGGACGGGCTGGATGAGGAGATTGTCGCCATGCTGAAGAAGGCGAAGTGCCCTTCAATCGGTCTCGGCGTCGAATCCGGTTGCCCCGAGGTCTTCGACAAAATACGAAAAGGGGAGACCCTGGACGAGATCAGGACTGCTGCTAAGCTGGTGAAGAAGCACGGGGTGCCTCTCTGCTTGTGCTTCGTCATTGGGCTCGAGGGCGATTCGCTCGAGAAGACGAAGGATTCGATTGCCCTTGCCAAGGAACTGAAGCCAGACCATATTATCTGGAACATGATTACGCCCTTCAAGGGGACTAGGATCCGCGAATGGTACGACGAGAACGGCAGGGTCTTCGATGTCATAAACCGCTCGTCATATGTTGACGGAGATTTCGTTTGCGACGAGCCATGTGCGGAGTCTCCCGACTTCAGCGTCGAGGACAGAAAGAAGGCATACTTGATGGCAATTCTCGAGACCAACGACAATAAACTGCGCCTCAGGCACATCCCTCGTCTCCTGCCATCTGTGAGGAAATACAGGCTGTTCGGAGAGTTCTTCCGATGGATCCCCCAGCAGATGGCCAAAGATCTCCGCAGGCTCGGTGCCCTCGCTCGGAGAGCAATCAGACTGTTCAGGGAGGAGGGCCCTACTCAGGCTGCAAGGAAGATACTCCGGTACATTCGCCCGAGTGAGAGCGCGAACCGCTGATCAAGCCGTCGCCCCCGACGGAATGATGGTCATGACCTTCCCAGTGGGCTACAACCCTCAGCTTGACAGGTTGCTGGAGGAAGGGATAATCGGGTTCACCAAGCGGGTTTGCATGAAGCGAGTCTCGAGAGACCAGTGGGTGGAAGCCGATTTGGCCGACTGCCGAGGGGCGATGTACGGGCCACCACATACGGCTGCAAATGCTCTTGTCGTGCTATTCATATCAAAGATGTGAGGTCTCATAAGCAAGAAAGGAATATGGGTCGTCATGGCTCCGGCTGCGAGTCGAGAACTTGGGATGGACGACGCATGAAGATTGCGGTCTTCCACAACCTACCCTCGGGCGGAGCGAAGCGGGCTCTTTACGGGTCCGTCCGCCACCTCGTCAACTCCGGGCACTCCGTTGACGTCTTCGTCCCATCCACAGCAGAAGAAGCCTTCCTTTCTTTGAAGAACATCGGCGCCAATGTAACGGTGTCACCGGTCAAGAGGACTTTGTTCGGCTCCCTGTACTCGTTTGCCAGATACATCCCACCGATGGAGATCTCTCTGAGGGACCTCGAGAGGACCCAGAAGGACATCGCCCAGACGATCAACAACGGGGAGTACGACATCGTGCTCTCAGAGCAGGATCGCTTCACGATGTCGCCGTTCTTCTTGAAGTTCGTCAAGAAGCCTACGGTTTACTTCTGCCAGCAACCTTCGAGATTCCATGAGCAGGTTCTTCTGAACGTTAAGAAGGCTGCGGGGTACAAAGACAATCTCAACCCGTTGCGGAGATGGATTAGGCGACAGTTCGCAAAGAGGCTACCGAGGATTGACAGGGAGAATGCATCCTACGCGAAGTATGTGCTCGTGAACTCCTACTTTTCCCGAGAGTCAGTCCTTAGGAGTTATGGACTCAACTCCAATGTCTCGTTCCTCGGGGTCGATACAGAAGTGTTCAAGCCTTCTGATGCCCCCAGAGAAGGTTATGTCCTCTCGGTCGGTGAGTGCGCGCCCAAGAAGGGGTTTGATTTCATAATCCGGTCACTTGCGCTCGTGCCCCTAGGGACCCGACCCAAACTCGTATTGGTCTGCAACAGCGTCGACCCTGCCTGGAAAGAGTATCTAGAGCGGCTCGCAACAAATCTGGGGGTCCGTGTTGATTTCAAGACACTGGTAGATGACCAAGAGATAGTCGCGCTGTACAACAGGGCGACCCTGGTGCTTTACGCACCGTATCTCGAACCATTTGGCTTAGTGCCGATTGAGGCCATGGCATGCGGGACTCCCGTCGTGGCTGTCAGAGAAGGAGGAGTAAGGGAGAGTGTCGTCCACAATGAGACGGGGATACTCACCGAGCGGGATGAGAGGATGTTCTCGGAGGCAGTCTCCAACCTCCTAGCTGACGCCAAACGAAGAAAAGCGATGGGGAAGAAGGCTATAGAGGTCGTTCGCGGCTTCTGGACTCTGGATCACGCAGGACAGAGGTTCGTGGGTCATCTGGAGCGCGCAAAGAAGATCTGAGCCGATGTCATCGCCCGTGCTTCTTTCTCGCCTCTTCCTCTGCCACAATCAAGTCCGCCTCGACCATTATCCTAACCAGCTCCTTGAAATTCGTCTTCGGCTTCCACCCTAGCTTCTTCCTCGCCTTGGATGCGTCTCCCGCAAGGTGTCCGAAATCTGCCTGTCTGATGAGACGCTTGTCTACCTTAACCCGGCTCATCGGGTCGCTGATGCCGGCCACTTCGCATGCCACCTCCAGGAACTCGCGGACCGAATGCAGCTCCCCAGTCGCTATGATGAAGTCCTCGGGTGATTTCTGCTGCAGTATTCTCCAGGCGGCGTCGACATATTCAGGGGCGTACCCCCAGTCTCGCTTGGCATCCAAGTTGCCGAGCTCGATGGTAGTTTGGAATCCCTCTGCAATCCTCGCAACGCCGAGCGATATCTTCCTCGTGACGAACTCAGGAGGCCTTCGCGGTGACTCATGATTATAGAATATCCCGCCACCCACGAATATCCCGAAGTTATCGCGGTAACATGCCGACGACATTGAAGCGAACACCTTCGCAATTCCATAGGGAGACTTGGGACAGAAGGGAGTTTGTTCGGTCTGGGGGGATGAACTTGTCCCAGCGAACATCTCGCTCGTCAGTGCCTGAAACACCTTTGCCCCTGGGGCCTTGAGCCTCGCCGCTTCCATGACCCTGAGCGCGCCGAGCCCGGCCACCTCGCTCGATAGAATCGGGTCCTTGAAAGAAGACGCGACGAAGGTGGGTGCCGCGAGGTTGTAGATCTCATCGGGTTGCGAAGTCTTCACCGCATGTTCCAGGGAGGATTGGTCTCTGACGTCCCCCTCGATGAGTTTGAGATCGTTCTTGTTGGCAAGCCGTTCCACGCCGGCCATGTCGGATTTGAGCACGAGTCCGCAGACTTCGTATCCCTTGCCCAGCAGGAGCTCTTGAAGATAGGATCCATCCTGTCCCGTGATGCCGGTGATGAGAGCGGTTCTTACCATGATAACGGCCTGGGAACATTCCGCATCCTCATAAACCCTTTTCCCGGAACTGGCCTCGCTCACGGACTATTTCGACAGATATATATCACAACCGTGATGATACTGGCTACATCGGAGAATGAAATGAAAAGGGCTCTAATCACGGGGATAACCGGGCAGGACGGCTCTTACCTAGCTGAATTGCTGCTGTCGAAAGGATACGAGGTGCATGGCCTGAGGAGGCAAACGAGCACATTCAATACCTGGCGGATCGACCATGTTTACAGGGACCTTCACGAGGCCAATGGAAGATTCTTCCTCCACTATGGCGACCTGACTGATTCGGAAGAGATATCGAACATCATCTACAATGTGGAACCGGAGGAGGTGTATCACCTTGGCGCTCAGAGCCAGGTGAGGATAAGCTTTGACACGCCCTCTTACACGGGCGACGTTACGGCCCTCGGGACGACGAGGCTGCTCGAGGTCATCCGGAGGAGCGCCCTCCCAATCAAGTTCTACCAGGCATCGAGCTCGGAGATGTTCGGTTCGTCCATGTCTCCCCAGAATGAGACGACCCCTTTCCAGCCCAGGAGTCCCTACGCGTGCGCCAAGGCGTACGCCTACTGGATGGTGAGGAACTACAGGGAGGGGTACGGCCTGTTCGCGTCCAACGGGATACTTTTCAACCACGAGAGCCCGAGGAGGGGCGAAACCTTCGTGACGAGGAAGGTCACGAGGGCGATAGCCGCGATCATGGCTAAGCGCCAGAAGGCGGTCTACTTGGGCAACATGGACGCGAAGAGGGACTGGGGCTACGCGCCCGAGTACGTGGAGGTCATGTGGAGGATGCTCCAGCAGAAGAAGCCGGATGACTTTGTGCTTGGCACCGGGGAGGCGCACTCTGTGAAGGAGTTCTTGGACGTCGCCTTCGCGTACGCCGGTCTCAGCCCGCACAGGCATGTGAAGATTGACAAGCGCTACTTCAGGCCGACGGAGGTGTACGACCTCATAGCAGACTCGACGAAGGCCAAGAAGCTGTTGCACCTGGACCTCAAGGTCAGGTTCAAGGACCTCGTCAAGATCATGGTGGACGCTGACATGCGCGCCGCAGGTCTGAAGCCTATCGGTGAGGGCGACGCGCTATTGGAGAAGTGCTTCCGCCACAGGTGGTGGAAAGCGGATTGAAACGAGCAGCCGAGGTGGATGCTGACATCTCGAAGGCCGAGCAGTCCTTCGGACTTGAGACCGGGACGATTACGTCAGGAGTGACTTCGGCCGGTGGCAACCCCGACTCTGGTTCAAGAATTCCGAGAGCTTTCACCACATATGTCAATTCTAGTTCCGATTGTCGTCGCTTCATAATCTGAAGGATTGAGTCCTGCTAGCGCGTGTGATGAGAAAGACATTTGAATATCGAGGAGCTTATTGAAGAGAGTCCGAATCGGAGAAATAGCATGATTCTAGCCAGGATAAGAATGATCACGACTTGGGGCATCAGGTGCGGGGTCGCAGAATACTCTGGTGGCCTGAAGGCTGGACTGGACAAGCTCGATTTCATAACCACGGAAGTATTTGGGACAGTGAAGCCCAAATCCACAAATCCATTTGCGTTTCTTAGATTGGTGACAAAACTTGATTCATCGCAGATGGTGCATTTCCAGTATCAACCCTCGATATATGGACGGCGGCTTCTACCGATAATGCCTCTCGGATACTTTCCACTTCTAATCTTCGTCGCGAAGATGCTTAATCGCTGCAAAGTGATCATCACGATTCACGAAATTGGGCTAAATGGTATTCTTAACCGTGTCAATCTCAAGTTTCTTAATCTATCTGATACGCTCGTAGTGCCGTCTCAGGCGATGTCGGAGTCGTTGGTGAGGAACGGGATCGAGAGACGTAAGATACGCATCGTTCCCCTCGGAACCCCGGATCCATGGATTCTGCCGAAGGAAGACTGCAAGAGGGAGCTTGGTGTCCAGGGGAAGAAAGTGCTCACCATCCTTGGTTTCATTCAGAAGTACAAAGGTCATGATTTGCTGATAGACATCATGCCGAAGCTAGGGGAGAACGTCGTGCTTGTGATTGCTGGCACCACTCTTTCCGAAGCTAACGAAGCATACTGTCGTTCGTTGAAGGAACAGATATCCAATCTTGGCATCCAAGACCGAGTCAGGTTCCTCGGCTATGTCAATGAGTCAGAATTGCCCACTCTGCTAAGTGCAACCGACGTGGCTATCTTCCCGTATCGCTGGATCACCGGCTCCGCTGCGCTGCACAGAGTCTTGAGCTATCGAATTCCTACGGTCACCTCGGACTTGGATTACTTCAGGGAGATGAAGCAGAGATATGACTGCATTGAGCTATTTGAGAGCGAAAACAGAAATCAGCTCCTCGAGACGATTGAGAGATTGCTCAACAGTGACGAGATGCAGAATCGTCTCCAGACGATGTCAGACCGGTTCTGCAGGGAAACGGGTTGGGACTCGATAGCCTCGGAGACCGCCAATCTCTATCTCGAGTTGGTAAGCGCACATCCGGAAGATCTGTATGTCGAAGAACATCAGAGAGAGAGAATCGACTGGTTGAAGAGCAATGTCGCGGGGAGAGTTTTAGAAATTGGGTCTGCCACTGGATTTGTGACGAACTATGTGGGTGCTAGCTCCGGGGTTGACATAAGGAGGGACCGGACACTACTGGCCAGCAGGAAGTATCCTCACGTGGATTTCATTGAGTGCAATGCGTCATTTCTGCCATTTTCCGATTGCTCATTCGATACGGTACTCTTGCCTGAGATTCTCGAACATGTCCAGTTCGAGATTGCGCAACTGATACTACGCGAGGCCTACCGGGTCTCCAAGAGCAGTATCCTGATAACTCTCCCCAACGCGTCTCGGCCTGGATGGTCGGACGATTCCGCGATCGGTGGCAAGAATCCGGAACATATGTGGGCTCCGACTCACGCTTTGGTAACGCGAAAGCTGCTAGATGGCTATGATTTTGAAATCAGTCCGTCTAATGAATCTTTGTTCTGGTTTGTAAGGATCTTCAAAATTCGGGAGAATAGGGCCAGCGAGTGTGGATAGTATTACCTCCAATCGGCGAGGGTGACGCGCTATCGGAGAAGTACTTCCGCCTCAAGTAGTGGAAATCGGATTGAAATGGGCAGCCGAGGCGGATGCTGAACGTCTCTAAGGCAGAATCAGGGGAATAACCGAGGCTGGAGGCTACACTATTGTCCTCCACCATTCCTGGTTAGAAACATACCAATCCACTGTGGACTCAAGTCCAATATCGAACTTGATTCGTGGCTTCCAGCCCATGCTCCTGATTCTGTCCCAATTGAGCGAGTATCTGAAGTCGTGACCCGGACGGTCTTCGACGAACTTGATTAGGGTCTCCGGCTTGTTCATGTGCTTGAGAATCCTCTTCGCGATCTCTATATTCGGCACTTCATTCCCAGAGCCGACGTTTATGATGTCTCCGCGCTTTCCTTTCGCGAGGACAAGATCAATGGCTCTGCAATTGTCCTCCACGTGCAACCAGTCTCTTACATTTGTTCCCTTGCCGTAGATTGGCAGCGATTCATTTCTCAGGGACTTGATAACTAGGACCGGGATCAGCTTCTCTGGGTATTGGAAAGGCCCGTAGTTGTTCGATGAACGGGTCACCATTACATCCAATCCATAGGTCTTGACATAGGAGCGAGCAAGTAGCTCCCCT
>Ga0315296_10003676_pt1 | contig 12745 bp, 15 predicted proteins | sample YL17G14_18_MG_FD_203921 | JGI IMG/M metagenome (GOLD analysis project Ga0315296, IMG submission 203921) | Sediment microbial communities from Yellowstone Lake, YNP, Wyoming, USA - YL17G14_18 | ecosystem: Environmental > Aquatic > Freshwater > Lake > Sediment | place: USA: Wyoming | collected... | reverse complement strand
AGATTCAACAAACTGGTCAGCATGTGCTGATTTCAGTAAAGCTTCTTCCCTCACTATTGACCCAGCTGACCCTGATACATATGACTTTACCTTACAGCTTGGATCAAGCCCATATCCCACTTATACAGTATATTCAAAAATAGTTGATACAGTTGAAGGAAATTCAGGTGGAGACGAAGGTTTGATAGGGAAAGGGGTTGTAGCATCGAACACAGGAGAAGTGGCTGTTAAGAGTGTACCGTATCTTTATACAGTTGAGGTAGATGCAGAAAATACCTCTCAGCCTGTTGGCAATAGAGAGAGGGCAAAACTGTCAATACTTTATCAGTATTAATGATGCAAGATGCAAGATGCAAGATTACAGTCTGAGCCCTTCGCTTCTGTCATCTCTTCGTTTCCTGTCATTCTGACCCTGAGTGCAACGAAGGGGAAGAATCTCTATGAAGCATTATTACGTGTACATCGTGTACATAATGACTAATAAATCCAAAACACTTTATACTGGCGTCACAAATGAGTTAGTGCGTAGAGTGTTTAAGCATAAACATAAACTTGTTGAAGGTTTTACAAAAAGGTATAACATTACGAGATTAGTTTGGTATGAGGAGTTTAACAACGCCCAAGAAGCTATTGAGTGCGAAAAGCGAATAAAAGGGTGGGTCCGTAAAAAGAAGATTTCTCTTATTGAAAGCAAAAATCCTAATTGGAAAGATTTATCAGTGGAGTGGTTTAGAGATTCTTCGGCTTCGCCTCAGAATGACATAAGAGATATGGTGATCTTCAGAATGACATAAGAGGTATGGTAATCTAATGAATAAGTTTTTATGCTTAATACTTTTACTCTTGCTTCTATCATGCTCATCAGAAAAGCCTGCTGATTTGAGCACTCAAAAGCCTTCAGAGGCAGGAGGTGGCAGGGGTTCTGAGCTGTCCAGGCCGCCTGATTCTTCAGTTGGTGCACTTTATTCATTGGAAATCGTTCCCACTAATGCCACTCGTAATTCAACGATATACTTAGTTGCTCAAGGTTTTAAACCTTCTGATGCAAAGATAGAATGGTTGGTTAATGGAAATCCAGCTATTAGTCTTATACCTAATCAGTTTAAGGCAACGGAAAATAAAAAAGGGGATGAGGTTCAGGCAAAGGCGATAATTCAGGACAGGGAGGTTACGTCCAACATTATTAGAATAAAGAATGCCCCGCCTGAGATTGACAAGGTCAAAATCCTTCCTGAGGTCTTCAAGCCTGGAGATGCGCTGTATGTGGATGTTTCCGGAAGTGACATAGATGGAGATGAGGTAACTATTACTTACGAATGGGCTAAAAATGGAGAGCCTGCAGGCAACGACAAAAAGATTGAGACATCGCTCAAAAGAGGAGACAAGTTTTCTGTTAAGATCACGCCTTTTGACGGGGAGAGTTATGGCAGGCCGATAGTTTTGCACAGAGAGATAAGAAATATGCAGCCCACGATTATTGAGGATAAGAAGTTCGTCTTTGATGGAAAAGTCTGGAGCTATCAGGTCAAAGCTACTACAGACCCTGATGGGGACCCGCTTACCTATTCTCTCAAAACCGCACTTTCTGGTATGACTATTGAACCTTCAACGGGATTCATCAAATGGAATGTTCCACCTGAGTTTAAAGGGAAGGCTCCTGTAACTGTGTCTGTAAAAGATGGTCATGGCGGCGAGGCGGTTCAGAGCTTTACTCTGGAGATAACGCCTGAGAAAAGATAGATTACTAAATAAGTATCTTCAGGCATACCTCAACTTATCTATAGTTATTCCTTTTTGTGATATAATTAAAAGTACAAAGGAGGTTTGCATGCAAAAGACCTTACCAGTTGTACTTAGGAAAAAAGGCTTAGATAAGATAAGCCTTGAAATTACGAGAGATAATTTTGAAGCATTTTGTAATGCTATTGGTCTTTTCAAGCCGGAATTTTTAAGGATTCTCAGGAAATCAGAAGCTGACCACAAGGCTGGGAGGGTTACAAAAAGAAAGTCCCTTTACGAGCTTATTGTTCAAATCGAATCCATTCCATCCATCTTTAAAAACTGAGAAGCTAAGTCCTAAAGGTTTTGATGTGTGGAGTTTCAGGATTGATTTTTCTTATCGTATTGTATTCAAGTTTATATCTGAGGGTGTTGCAGAGTTCAGGTTTATAGGACACCATAGCGACATTTACAACTATAATATCTTTGGATAGAATTTGTCGAAGACTGAAGATGAAGTTTACTATCTCTGTCACCGATGGACATGGTGGAGAGGCGATGCAGAGCCTTACCATTGATATACAAACAAAAACGAGGGTGCGTTTAACTTAATAATCTTTCTTCCTCTAAATCAAAGACAGATGCTATTTTTTTAAAATCCTTATCGAGGTGCAACAGGCGGGCTTTTTTATATGCAGCTGAGGCTATTACAAGATCAGTTGTAGAGACTACTTTCCCCTTTCTATCAAGTATAAATCCCCATTCTGCAGCTCTTTCGATGACGATGTTGTCTATGGGAAGTTGGAGGAGTGAAAGGAGAGATTCACGGAGCATTTGAAAGCCTTTTTCATCTTTTGCTCCTCTCAGCACTTCGACGATTACAACCCCACAGGAGACAGCCTCCTCTTTCTGAAGAATTTCCTTAACTTTCTCTTTGATCGTATGAGATCCTTTCGGCTGAAGATACTCGATCCATACAGAGCTATCGATAAGGAACATCTTTTCTCCTTCTGTCAAGAAGTTCCTGAAGTGTCAAAGAAAGCTCTATTTTCCCTTCAAGATCAATCAGTTTTTTTGCTTTTCTTCTTCTAATGAATTCTTCGAGGGCTTTCTCTACAGCCTCTTTTTTTGTCTTTGAACCTGATAATGTCTTTGCCTCATTGAGCAAATCTTCTTTTATGGTTAATGTGGTTCTCATTGATGCCTTCCAAAAGCATATTTTAAAAGCATATTATCATATGTATTTCTTTGATGTCAATAAGATAATCTGCTCATAATTTTCAAATCATAATTGACAAAAATCATTTCAAGATAAGATTGAGTATACCGCCTACTGTCAGAGCAAATATAGTGATAAAAAGGAACATTGAAAGAGCTGTTTTTATTCCTCTTTCTTTTATAATCATAAAGAAATTTGCAAGACATGGCACGAACAGTGTCAAAGTAACGAGACTCACAATCACCTGATTTTCAGTCAGGAGCCCCTGCCTTGAGAGGTCAAATATTCCTGCAGCACCATAGTCCCTTCTGAGAAATCCCATAAGAAATGCCCCTGTGGTTTTTGCAGGCAGTCCGAGGAGATTTACAACGACCGGAGATGCCAGGGTCTCCAGCCAGCCGAGTATCTTCACTTTATCGAGTACAAAAAGGATTAAAGTACCAAGCACAAATAGAGGAACTGCTTCTTTCAGGTACCATTCAATCCTGCTCAGTGTTTTCATTAAAATATTTCCCATAGCTGGAAACCTCATCGGTGGCAGCTCCATAAAAAAGTCAGGTTTTTCTCCAGGGATTATCTTTGATGCAAGATATCCTGAAGTGACAAGAATCAGTATTATGCAGCCAGCCCACCACAATGTTGCTCTTACAGGAAGAGGTCCTAACATTCCAAATATAACGCCGAGTTGTGCAGAACAAGGAATTGCAAGAGCTATAAGAAATGTTGCAATGACCCTTTCCCTGTTTGTTTCGAGCATCCTCGTTGACATTGTTGCCATAGTTCCGCAGCCGAGGCCAAGAACTATTGGTAAAACAGCCTTACCATTCAGACCAATTAACCTGAATGCCCTGTTTGAAATCGCTGCAATCCTCGGAAGATAGCCACTGTCTTCGAGAAAGCCAAATGCGAGGAAGAAGGTAGCTGTTATAGGGAGAATGATGCCTACAGCATAGGTTAATGCCATCGTAACTATTCCGTACTGACCTACAATCATGTCCTGTATAAAGGCAACAGGTATGATGAACTTGACAACTTTCTCTATTGCAGGGGTCAGGTACCTGCTGAATATAATTTTTTCAAAAAAATTTACGAGTAGGCCTGCACCCAGCCTGCCGACAAATTCATAAAAACTGAAAATAACAAGGAGGAGTATAGGTATCCCAAAGACGGGGTGGATCGTCAATCTGCTTATCTTCTTGGCAAGGAACCCTGCCTCGGGTGTGCCTTTTTTCTGGACCCCTTTAATTATTTCTTCTGCGAGTTTTATCCTGCTGTGTCCTATGATATGTGAAATCGGCTCTTTTAACTTCGATTGAGCCTCATCCCTCAGGTCCTCTATAGTTCTGATATCTTCTTTATTGAGATGTGCAACAAGCCATTCTCTAAGGCTCTCATCACCTGAAAGTATCATCAATGCGAGCGAGCGCTTTGAGATAGTTGTCTCAGGAAGGAGCATCATTATCTTTTCCGCGTGTTCTTCTATCACATTACCATAGTGGGTATGGAGAGATGGATAACGGGGTTTTAAAATAGCCTCTTTTAATCCGTGGATGCCTTTTCTTTGAGGGGCAATAGTACCTATAACTTCAATATTCAGTAACGCACTCAGCCTCTGGTAGTCTATCTCGATGCCCTTTGCCTTTGCTTCGTCCTCCATATTAAGGTCAAGTATGCAGGGGAGTTCCATCTCTGAGAGTTGCAGTAATAACATAAGTGCCCTTTTGAGATTCTTTGCATCTCCAACGAGGACGATAGCATCTACGGTCTTATTTAAGAGCATATCCCTTGTGACTTTCTCGTCCTCGCTCATAGGGGTCAGACTGTTTACACCGGGAGAATCGGTAATCAGAAGTTTTTTATCCCTTATAGTTGTGTATCCGGATGATATTTCTACAGTTGTGCCTGGATAGTTTGAAACAGTTACATACTTCCCGGTAAGGAGCCCGAAGATAATACTCTTGCCGACGTTTGGATTGCCGACAATGACGACCCTTCCATAATCATGGTGGTCCTTTTTATTTTCTGTTATTTTTTGTTCTTTTGGCATCTCTTGCAATATCCTCTTATCTCGAGACTATGTTTTACTCCTTTAAAGTCCTGTCTCCTGCAGATGTTCTCTTGAAGTCTTTCAAGATCTTCAGAATAAAATTCCATGATGGTTCCACATCCGATACACAACATATGATCATGGTGCTCATGACCGAACGTGTATTCATAAATAGTGCCATGTTCTGTCTTCGTTACCTTTTCTATTAAGCCGCATTCACAGAGAAGGTTTAAGGTTCTGTACACAGATGCCCTCGATGCCTTCAAGCCTGTCTCCCTTATCTTTAGATAGAGAGATTCAGTGTCGAAATGGCCGTGATAGGAGAATATCCTTTGCAGGATGGCTGAACGTTCCTTTGTGAATTTTTGTCCTCGTTCCTTAAGGAACTTGTTGAATATCTTCTTTTCCATAATTGAGACTGATTCTCAATATCAATTATAGCGTACAGTTGTTTTCTCAGTCAAGCAAAGATTGTCCTCAGCGTTTTACATTTATTTTAGATTTATGCTATCGTTTATAGTTTTTAAAATAGGCTCTTGACAAAATGGTGTAATATATAGTTTAAGTTAAAGTACTCAATAACCATATACGTAGTCATTAATAATCAAATTCCGATAACCAAACATGAGGTGGAATTTCGAATTTGATTATGAGGATTTATTTTGTATTTGGTTATCGGTGTTTGGTTATCAGGTCATAAATAAAATGAGGTATTTTTAAGGGACATTATGGTATGAATAGCTTATTGGAGGTACATATATGGTAAATAAGATTGTCATTGCATATTCAGGAGGTCTTGATACCTCTGTCGCAATAAAATGGTTGAAGGAAAAATATAAAACAGAGATAATTGCATTCTGTGCGGACCTCGGCCAGGTCGAAGATCTTGAAGTCATAAGCGAAAAGGCATTAAAGACCGGCGCCTCAAAAGTGTATATAGAAGACCTGAAAGAAGAGTTTGTAAGAGAGTATATATTCCCGATGCTCAGGGCAAACGCAGCGTATGAGAGTTCATATCTGCTCGGAACATCAATTGCAAGACCTCTTATTGCGAAGAAGCAGATAGAGATCGCAGAAAAGGAAGGTGCTGAAGCTGTTGCTCATGGTGCGACAGGTAAAGGCAATGACCAGGTCAGGTTTGAACTCACCTATTATGCGCTCAAGCCAGATATTAAGGTTATAGCGCCATGGAGGGAGTGGCAGTTTAGTTCACGACAGTCCCTGATTGAATATTCTGAAATACATGGCATTCCGGTGACTGCAACAAAAGAAAAACCTTATAGCATTGATAGGAATATTTTTCATATCAGTTATGAAGGAGGAATCCTCGAAGACCCCTGGCAGGAACCACCTTCTGAAATGTACACGATGAGTGTACCACCAGAGAAAGCACCTGATAAGCCAGTATATATTGACATCTCTTATGAGAAGGGTGATCCTGTTGCAATCAATGATGAGCAAATGTCTCCCGCAGTCCTTCTCATGAAGATGAATTCCATTGCAGGTGAAAATGGTGTGGGAAGGATAGATCTGGTAGAAAACAGGTATGTTGGAATTAAATCCAGGGGTGTTTATGAAACACCAGGTGGTACGGTACTCCATATAGCCCACAGGGCAGTTGAGTCAATAACCCTGGACAGGGAAATACTCCATCTCAGGGACTCGCTTATCATACGTTATTCGGAGCTTATATATTATGGGTATTGGTTTTCTCCTGAGAGGGAAGCTCTTCAGACTTTTATGGATGAGGCACAGAAAGAGGTGACAGGTACTGTGAAGGTTAAGCTCTATAAAGGGAACTGTTATGTTGTAGGGAGGAAATCTCCGAATTCTCTGTATCATCCGGAGCTTGCAACATTTGAGGCCGAGGGTGGATATAATCAGAAAGATGCAGAGGGGTTTATTAAAATAAATGCCCTCAGGCTGAAATTAAAAAAATTGAAAAATCAGGGCAAAGATTAATTATTGAGGATAAATGGATTAAACTATGTCAGATTTGAAATACTGGATTGCGCTATCTATGCTGTCGGATGTGGGTCCTATTGTGTCCAGGAAATTACTCTCAGTGTTTGGTACACCTGAGAGTATATTCAAAGCAGAGATTGATGAGCTCCTTTCTGTAGATGGTGTCGGGATAAACAGGGCAAAAAATATAAAAGGATTTTCATCATGGAAGGACGTGGAGAGACGGATTAATGTTCTCGAAAAAAGAGGGATAAAGGCGGTGAGTTTTGGTGAGTCCTCATATCCGGAGTTGCTCAGGGAAATAGAGGATGCCCCTATCATCATTTATATTAAGGGTGATATCCAGCCACAGGACAGATATGCAGTTGCAATTGTTGGTTCACGCAAGCCAACCCCCTATGGGACATCGGTTACAGAAAAGATTTCAGAAGATCTTGCGGCTATGGGATTTACTATCGTAAGCGGTATGGCCAGAGGTATTGATGGTATATCACATAAAAGTGCGTTAAGAGTTGGTGGGAGGACTATAGCAGTACTTGGCTCAGGTCTTGATATTCCTTATCCTCCTGAGAACAAAGGATTAATGGATAAAATTGTGAGTTCCGGTTGTGTGATAAGTGAGTTCCCTCCAGGGACTCCTCCTGACAAAGAAAATTTCCCCCGGAGAAACAGATTAATTAGCGGACTTTCTCTGGGTGTCCTTGTCATAGAGGCTACCTCTGACAGTGGCTCACTCATTACTGCAGGATGCGCTCTTGAACAGAACAGAGAAGTATTTGCAGTGCCTGGTAATATCACCTCACCTACTTCGGAAGGGACAAACAACCTTATAAAAAAAGGCGCGATGCTCACAAGAAAAGCAGATGATATTGTGGAGGAACTTGCCCCTGTGTTAAAAGGATTTATCAAATCAAAGGAGAAGGCAAAGATGGAAGTAACAGATGAAGAAATGAACCTGTGTAATATGCTCACCGGAGAGCCAAAGCATATAGATGTTATCTCACGGGAAAGTAGATTACCGTCATCAAAAATACTTGGGGTCCTTCTTGGACTCGAACTGAAAGGCATTGTCAGGCAAACAACTGGCAAGAGGTTTTATCTGGCATGAACAATCTTGTAATCGTTGAATCGCCTGCAAAGGCAAAGACCATACATAAGATACTCGGAAAAGAATTTACCGTGAAGGCATCGATTGGTCATATAAAAGACCTTCCTGAAAAAGATCTCGGGGTCGATATTGAGAATAATTTTAAACCCCATTATGTGGTAATCCCCGGTAAGGAGAAAGTGATTAAAGAACTGAAAAAGGCATCAAAAGAGGCCGACAAGGTATTTCTTGCTCCTGATCCCGATCGAGAGGGTGAGGCAATCGCATGGCATATTGCTTATGAAATATCGGAGAAAAAATCTCAATCTCAACCTTCAAATGAGAAGATCTACAGGATAATTTTTAATGAGATAACAGAGCGGGCCGTAAGAGAAGCAGTTAAAAATCCGGAAAAAATAGATATGAACAAAGTTGATGCCCAACAGGCCAGAAGGATACTTGACAGGCTTGTTGGGTACGGGCTCAGCCCTCTCCTCTGGAGGAAGGTAAGGAGAGGTCTGAGTGCAGGGAGAGTACAGTCTGTTTCAGTAAGACTTATTGTAGAAAGAGAGCGTGAGATAGAGGCATTCAAACCTGAAGAATACTGGAGTATACGTGCAGAATTTGAAGGTTCTCAACCTCCTGAGTTCTGGGCAAGGCTCAACAAAATAAGTCAACAGCCGAAAACAGACAGTAAATCCCTTATCCCTGATGGAGAGGCTGCAAATGCAATTGTTGCGGATTTAAATGATAAAGAATTTGTACTGAGCAAGATAGAACGTAAACAGAAGAAGAGAATGCCCTACCCGCCATTTATTACAAGCACTCTTCAGCAGGAAGCAGCAAGGAAACTAAGATTCACGGCGAAAAAGACCATGTCAGTAGCACAACAACTCTATGAAGGAATTGAACTTGGTGAGGAAGGTGCAGTAGGACTCATTACCTATATGAGAACAGATTCGCACAGGGTAGCATCAGAGGCTCAAGAGTGGGCAAGGAAATTCATTGAAAAAGTCTATGGAAAAGATTACATCCCTGAAAAACCACCTATTTATAAAAGCAAGGCATTAGTACAGGATGCGCATGAAGCAATAAGGCCAACATATCCTGATAAAAGACCAGAAGAGATTAAACAATTTTTCTCAAAAGACCAGCATGCACTTTACACACTGATATGGAATCGTTTCATAGCAAGCCAGATGTCGCCAGCACAACTTGAGCAGACGACATTTACCATTGAGAGCTTGCATGCTGGACAGCCTGTCAGCTTATATGAGCTCAGGGCAACCGGGACTGTCATACGTTTCAATGGTTTTATAGCTCTTTATATCGAGGGGAGAGATAATGGAGAAGAGGAAGAAGGAGAGCTCCTTCCTGCGTTAAAAGAATGGGAGAAATTGAAACTTCTCAATTTACTCCCGAGACAACATTTTACAATGCCACCACCACGTTATTCAGAGGCAACACTTATCAAAGCGCTCGAGGAAAGGGGTATTGGCAGACCGAGCACCTATGCAGCAATCCTCTCAACAATTCAGGAAAGGAAATATGTTCATAAGACAGAAGGGAAGTTTTTTCCAACTGAACTCGGTATCGTAGTAAATGATTACCTCGTTGAAAGATTTCCTGAACTCATCGATATAGGTTTTACTGCAAAGATGGAAGATGAACTTGACCGCATAGAAGATGGAAAGATGAAATGGGTAAAGGTTGTAAGTGAATTTTATAGCCCCTTTAGCCATGACCTTACAGAGGCTATAAAAACTACAGGCAGGGTAAAGCCAAAGGACATACCAACCGAAGACTTATGTGAGAAATGCGGCCTTCCAATGGTCATCAGGTGGGGAAGGCATGGAAGGTTTATGGCATGTACAGGATTTCCCAAATGTAAGAATACGAAACCTCTTAAGACAGAAACCACAGAGCAAACAGTACAGGAAATGGAAAAAATTGCTCAGTTCACAGACGAAAAGTGCGAGAAATGCAGCGCTCCGATGGTGCTCAAATCAGGGAGATATGGCAAATTTCTCGCCTGTTCAAAGTATCCTGAATGCAAAAATACAAAGCCTCTTTCTACAGGAATAAAATGTCCTAAGGACGGAGGAGATATTGTAGAGAGACGTTCAAGAAAAGGAAAACCGTTCTGGAGCTGCAGCAACTATCCTAAATGCAAATTCGCAACGTGGTATAAACCCGTTTCCCACAAATGTCCTAAATGCGGGGCTGACTTCCTTCTTGAAAAGCGAGATAAAGCAGGAAATGTAACAATCTTCTGTCATAAAAAAGAGTGTGGATATAAAGAAACTGAAAAACCACCCTCAGAAGAGGCTGTATAAGACCTTTTATCATAGGGATTGGCGGTGGGCATAGTGGCGCTGGAAAAACCTCTATTGCTTCATTGATTCTTAAAAGGCTGAAAGGTTGGGGTGCGATAAAATATACAAAGACCTCCCTTTACTGCTCCATAACAGATGATAGAGAAATTCTTTCAGAAGAGGGGAAGGACACAAAAAGGTTACTGGATGCTGGTGCTGAAAGGGTACTCTGGGTTCAGTCTCCTGCCTCTGGACTTGAAGAGATACTTCCGATAGCAGTAGGAAGGCTCTCTGATCTTAAAGGTATCCTCGTTGAAGGTAATAGTGCAATTGAGTTTTTAAAGCCTGATGTGGTGATATTCATATCCGGAACTAAGGAAAGATTCAAGAAAAGTGCAGAAAAAATACTGAGCATAGCAGATGTTGTTATTTTTGAGAAAGACCTTCCACAAGGAACACCTGAAGGTGCTAAAAAATTTCGTAGTGATGACATGGAAGGTTTTTTGAATTTTATAAAAAGACTTATTAAGTAGCCTACTTTTTATAATTCATTTTCATCTATTTCTGTAATTTTCATTATTGCCTTTAACATGCCTATTTTCAGGTCTCTATTACCATGAACTGAAACACTTATTCGCTCTTTTCTTCCTGCCTTCATGTATACATGATGACTTCCGTGTATGTTTTTCAACTCCCAGCCTTTTTTCTCTAAAATCTTGCATAGATCCTTTCCAGATATGCTTTTCATACAGCAATTTCCAGCACCTTGTCATCTGGATTTAATTCAATCTCTTTCGTATCAACAGACAAGCAAGCCTCAATTGCTTCATAAATATTTTTCAATAATTCTTCCCAGGTATCTCCTTGTGTAAAACAGCCTGGAATAGAAGGCACTTCTGCCCAGAATCCCCCCTCTTCAGCCTTGTGAACGACAACCTTTATTTTCATGTTTGTTTCCTCCTGAATTAATCAATATACAATTATATCATTTTATAAAATCTTCTTTAATTTTTGTTTCCATACCAGTTTAATTGAATTTTCGAAGCCTGATGTTTTAAAATTTATATTACCCGTGAAATCACATGGGGTTGCAGGAACTGTAAAGTTGCTTGCAATTGAAAACCAGAGTCTGACGTATATATACTGAAATGAAAGATAGAGTGGTAGAAGAGATTAAGAAGAGAGCGGTTAAGGGTAAACTCCCCTGTCTTACTGCGAGGATGATTGCAGAGGAGCTTGGTGTTCCCTATAAAACTATTGGAGAGGCTGCTGACAAGCTTAAAGTGAAAATAACCAATTGCCAGCTTGGCTGTTTCTGATGGGAACAATCCTTTTTGAACTTGCCCTGATATTTTATTTTGTAGCAACTATTGTCGGCATTATAGAGCTTTTCAAGGATACAAAGATCACCTCAAAGATAATCCTTTCAATGGCTGGCATTGGGTTTGCCTTTCACACAGTAAACATTATTTATCGTTATGTCACTGCAGGCCATATTCCTATAACAAATTTCCACGAGGCAACGTCTTTTTTCTCCTGGTGCATCGTTCTCATATTTTTCATGTTAGCATTCAGGTACAGGATCAAGCTTCTCTCATCTTTCATAATGCCTATTGTATTTGTTCTGATGCTCTCATCTTCGATGCTGCCAAGAGAGATAAAACCATTAAGCCCTGTATTGCAGAGTTATTGGCTTGAAATACATACGGTTATTGCCTTTTTGGGTAATGCTGCCTTTGCCCTCGCTTGCGGAATAGGGGTCATGTACCTTGTTCAGGAACACTATGTAAAATCCAAGCGGCCTGTAGGGCTCTTTGGGAGATTGCCAAGTCTTCAAACCCTTGACGAAATGAATTACCGATTAATAACTCTGGGGTTTCCCCTCCTTACCCTTGCAATAATAACAGGTGCTTTATGGGCAGAAAGCGCCTGGGGAAGTTACTGGAATTGGGATACGAGAGAGGTCTGGTCACTCATAACATGGTTTATCTATGCGATTGTGCTTCATGCCCGGCTTGTGGCTGGTTGGAGAGGCAAAAGGGCTGCTCTATTATCCATAATCGGTTTTCTCACAATTCTGATCGCCTTTTTCGGTATTAAATTACTCCGAAAAGGTCTCCATGTTTTTCTATGAAAGTGCTTGTAGTAGGACTCAATCATAAAACTGCTGATATTGAGGTCAGAGAGAAAGTAGCGTTTGACGGCCCCAAACTCGGTGAAGGTCTCTTGAGATTAAGAGGACTCCCTGAGATAGAGGAGGCCATGATACTTTCTACCTGTAACAGGGTAGAACTGTATGCAAATGTGAAAGATCCGGTACAAGCATCTGAATCCATCAAGACCTTTCTCTCAGAATTCCACGATGTGAACAGAGAGAAAGGTCTTGATGGATT
>Ga0315296_10003675_pt1 | contig 12747 bp, 23 predicted proteins | sample YL17G14_18_MG_FD_203921 | JGI IMG/M metagenome (GOLD analysis project Ga0315296, IMG submission 203921) | Sediment microbial communities from Yellowstone Lake, YNP, Wyoming, USA - YL17G14_18 | ecosystem: Environmental > Aquatic > Freshwater > Lake > Sediment | place: USA: Wyoming | collected... | reverse complement strand
ATTTTTTCGCATTTCTACAGCATCCTCCGAGGGGGTGTTTAGGATGGCATATATTTTGTTATAGGTAAGGAAGCCAGTGTCGAAAGTCTCTCGCCTTGCTCTGTAAGTTTCGAGGTGGCAAGCGTCGTGTTCGGGGTCGCTCTCGAATAGTGGTGTATCGGGTGGCGGGGTTACTATGGTGCCCCGGTATGGGCATTTGGTGCAGTCGTCTCTCGGGACCGGTATTTCAATCTCCATAGGTTTGTTGAATGTTTTTTCATATTCTATAGCCTCTTTCATTCGTGTGAGGCAGGATTTCTGGTTTGCGCTCAGGACGAAGCCGTTGATGACGATGCCTCTCTTCTCTCGGGCCAGACATATGGTATCCCGGAATGTCTCCTCTGATATACTCGTCCTAGGCACTAGGAATAGAATCTTTTTTCCCTTCTCCCTGGCGACGATATTTAGTGCTGTTGTGAAGCCCGCTCGCGTGGTTTTGGGGCACAGCACTAATGGCTTGCCGCTGTCGATTATCTTCTCGCATATCTCATATGTTTTTTTAAAATCCTCTACCCTCGTCAGATGTATGTGCTTGGGTGATGGCTCCAGTTGAGCAGGATTTCTGCGCCCGCATGGCTCCTCGCAGCAGTGTTTTTCATTATCCGTCTCCTGGAACCAGTCGCATTTGCAGTGAAACTTCTTTCTGTACCAGTGGTCTACCTGGTACTCCAGCTCGCCCCTGTTTGCGTTGTCTATATCGTTGTTGATTATCTCGCGGAAGAGGTATGCAATCTCTTCTCTAGTGTAGCCTATGCAGGCCAGCGTTGTCACTATATTCGCTCTGAGCCGGTAGACTCCGCTTTGCGATATTGCCGTGTCGAGGCACTTCGTAAGGCAGGGGACTTTGAGGATGCGACAGAGCATTTCGACGGTTTTCTCGTCCCTCTCCGGGGAATGCGGGGGCGTCGTGAAGCGCACTCTGGGCTCCTTTTTGAATATCTTGGCGATAGCTTCTTTACTGTCGGGCTCCGTAAGCGGGGTGTCCACTTCGGCTATCCTCAGTATATCCTCCGCCTTGTTCTTTTCGACTTCCATCACCAACTTCTCCGCCTCTTTGAAGTCCTCGTCGGTCTGCGGGTCGCCCGTCTTTCGGGACAGGATTTTCTCGATAGAGTACGGCATCTCGTGCCTTGAAAGGTCCAACGGGTGCATTGAGAATATCGCTTTCAGCATCTTACCTTCACCGAGAGCCGTTAGGGTCTCCACTATAGTGTAATCCTGTTCATCTACAGGTCTCTCTGGGTCGAAATCCGGCGGGAAGTATATCCATCGCTGTTCTTCCTTCTTGGCAAAACCGCACTCTTTGAGTATGACTTCTTGGAAGCGCTCAACCTCCGTGGTGTGGATGGGCTTGTCGAAGAACATCCACACATGGTACCCTTTCTTGCCGCTCTCGCTTGTCAGGAACCGTACTCCGTGAGCTTTGAGCCGGTTGCAGTATGCCTCAAACGGGATTTTGGCGCTTTCGGGATTCTTGGCGTTATCGAAATCGGTGATAGCGAATACTTGGAAGTTAGTGAACACTTCGCCATTGTAGTTGGATACGGATATGACAATTGGTATCTTCTTGATGAGTATCTTAAAGGATTCGGGTTTTAGGAGGTCGTGGACCGCGTTCCGCTTTCTTCGATACCATACATGTGTGATTTCACCATCCTGGTTCCGGATAGGACCCGTCCCCCACCCCCTGGGGAGCCCGAGCAAGTCGGTGACCCTGTCGAGAGCGCCATCGCTCAAGTGTTGCAGTCCAATGCTAATCGCCGCCCGTGGGAAGGTGGTATGTGCAAGCGCTTATTTATATTTGCTTCTTCTGTTCTATTTACTATTCTAAATGGACGTTCGTTGTTTTTTCCTTACTTTGTGGGCGGTACAGGCAAAGATTTTGGTCTAAAGTCACAGGGGCATACGAACTTCTTCATTAACGCACTCCATTTCTTTGCGTGTCCTTCCTTACACCGTATTGTTGTATCATTTATCATATTCTTCTCCCCATACTTTTAGGACTTTCTCTCCCTTATCTTTCGCCAATCGATTTTCATATTGTTCTTTCGGGCCATCCTTTGAAGTTTGGTACGAGGGATACCATTGAGTAGTTCTTTCCGCATTTCTTCGACAATCGAATCGTTTCCGTGAAATCGCTGCTCGAAGTACATGGCGGTAAGCACACCGTCAATGTACCCCTCAAACCGGATGGCATTTTTGTCCATAGAGCCTCCTAAACGGACTTCTTTGGGCGGAGTTCTTTGCAGTCACAATCTCCATAGTCACATCTGTCCCGCTTCCCCGTAAGTATCCCTATCGGGTGATACGTTTCCCCGTGCCCACATTCACATATATCTTCTTCCACCATCGTTTCACATCCTCGGTCTATTTCTTGCAGGTGGGGCAGGTGAACGTTACCATCTTAGGGCGGCGTTCACTCGTAATCCACACCTCGTGTCCGCATTCTAAATCCAGTACCCATCTTTTCACGTTCATCGGTGACTCTGTTATTCTTTTCACAATCATCGTTTCACCTTCTCGGTCATTCCTCTTCTTCATGCGCTTGAGTCATATAGCATTCCCCGTCAGAACGCTTGCGCGGCAGTCCCGCCCGACACGTGGTAAAGCCGGGGAATACCTCATCGAACAATATGCAACCCGCACATGGATGTACTTCAGCCATAGTTTCACTCTCTCGGTCACCTATGACATCCATCAACGACAGGACTCGTTGGGTAGTCTTTACGGAAGTTCTGGTCTTTCCACATGCATTCATCGCAGACTATACCCTCGCTGTCGGTCATGTACTTGCGATAACCCCGTTTGTAATATCCGCCGGTGCCGAGGAGTATTTGCCCATCGACAACCATTTCCATGCCCTCAACGACCCTTTTGCACCTGTCGCATACCACTCGGGTTTTGATTTCTTCCTGCATTGCATCACCTCAACCGGATTGTTACCTCTAACTTTCGCCCTCTCCATAGGTTGATTGCCTTACTTATCTCATTTATTCCATCACCATCAGCTTCGATTTCGTAAATAAATGTGGTGCGACCTTTATAGACTTTGACCATCATTTCACCCTCTTCGATGGACGCATCCGTTTCCCACAAATGTCACACCAAACCTTACCATGCTCATCGATTTTGACGGGCTTCATCTTCTCCCGTTCGCACTTACAATATTCTGTCATATCAATTCCCTCGGTCTATTTGGACTTTCTCTTTATCGGCTTATACTCTGTCGTGTATTTATTCCACATATCATCCGGGTTCTTTCTGAGTCGGAACTTCCTTTGACAGTTGGGGCAATCGATAGTTGCTCCGACCTTCGGGCTATGTAGTATCAGTTCGAGATTGCAGTGAGGACAATCTACTCCCGGCGATATTCCTGTTTTCCATACATCATGGATTGGGGCAGTCTTCATTGTTTCCTTTCTCACTTGAATCCCTCCTCAGTCTTTATTATGCCTCTCCCTCCTCTGGTCCAGGGTCGTCTGTCGGATTGATGATAATCGAGAATGATTTACCCTCGTACTTCCTCAATACCTTCTCCATCCTTGGATAGTCTATTTCGTGGATATATCCAATTACCTGCTCGCCTTTTGGCATCTCGGGCGGGGAGGTGGGCTTGGGTGGCCCTATATCGAATTGCTCGCTGGCATGTTCCCGCTCCCAGAATACCTTGCATTCAATCAGGTTGCTCAACTGCATCCCACATCTTTCGATGGCGGCGTGCTGGCACAATCCGCCCCCATAGGGGCAATACATCGGTCCTGTTCCCATATCATCCCTCCATAGCCTTTTCACCAAATAAAGCGACTTTTGCTCTTATCTCCGTTGAGACTTTCTTTCTGGCCATCCTAAAATTATAAATGGATATTGCATCGGTTCTGCTATTGGTCTGGATGTCGGTTTCGACTACAGCGTTATCTACATGGAGGAGGTGGAGACGTTTTATCTTCCTCTTGTTATGAGCCTTTATCGCTTCGATATTATGCCAATTACTGAGGCCGCGGGACCGTCCATCCGGGTCTAAAACGAATTTCTCAAATACTCTCAGTGGGATGAGCCTTTGCCCGAAGGTCTGATAGCCCTTGGTCAGTCTATAATCCTTAATCCATTCCCTTCCGAATGGATAAGGGATGAGCATGTCAAATCTCCAATCGCCCTTCTTATGGCAACTCTTACAGACATGGATTATATCCTGGTCATCGCTACATTCCATATAACGAGGGATGGCATGATGGGAATGCAGGGGATGGTCTGGGACTTTACCGCAGGCTTCACATGGTTCATTCATCGAACTCTCACCGGTAAAAGAAATGGCGTTGGGGCTATAAATAGCTTGTGGGAGGGGGAGGAAAAAGAAGTCTTGGTGAGAGTCCGATTCCCTCCCCCCCTTTCCACCGATTACCGTTATCTCGCTCATAGTATTTTAATGAAAGGCAGATTTCACCCAGAAACTCCCATCTTTTCAACGGATTTAATTCCCTTCTTGGTCAGGCTATAATATGTCTCACCCTTTCTGCGGACCTTCCTGAAATCTCCTTTCTTTACAAGTTGCTCGCAGATTTTGGTTATAGCATCGTCCTTGGCCCTTATATCCCCCTTCTTCATCATGTCCTTTTCCTCCCTATGATTTTCTTAAATGCATCACTATCTGATTTCGTACTTCTCCAACAGTTTCTTTATTGCTCCAATGAGTTCGGCATTACTCTTTTCATGAATTGTTGCTGCCCTCCTCCAGTCATCCCATTGTTGGGCCGCTTCTGCGAGTTTTATTTCCAGCTCAACGATATGCTTCTTTTGCTCTCTGTTCTCCTCTATTGTGGCATTGATTTTCTTTGCAAACGCCTCCTCTTCCGCAGCAGTTTCCAATTCTTCTTTTGTTTCTTTGTGTCCATCTTTACTCGCTTTTATTATTATCCCCATAGTAATCACCTACAGATTTCTATTTTGCATCATTTCCTCGCTTTCCTCGCGGCTTTGATGGTCTCCACTTGTATCGGGTTTGGAAGAGGGCAATCTTGGGGGATTGGAATGGTGTTGCAACCTGTATAGATGTATTTGCCAGTTTTGGAACATATTTGTGTCCCAGCATATCCCCTCGCCTCAGCAAATGTCCTTCGCTCAAACAGAGGACAATCTTGGCAATCCGATATTATCATAGTTATTATTTTCTCCATCTTCATCACCTACACATTTCCGTTTTTCTTTATTATAGGACTTTGACTACTCGCTATGATTTGCCCGCCTGCTCTTCCTTCTCTTTCAGTCGTTTTGCCATCTCGCTGAGCGTAGGAGGCTTTCTTGTCTCTGCGGCCGGAGGTGCGGCGGCTGGGGGTGCAGCGGGTTGGGGGGTCGGCGTGGGAGCGGGTAGTAGGGGCGGAGCGGGTGCGGGCGTCTTAAGTAGCGACTCTATGCTGGCGAGCAGTCTGATGACCTCCTCGTTCTGCTGCTGGATGCTCTCAAGCACGCCTCCGATGTAGGCGAAGCCCGTGGGCTCTTCTTCCTCTTCGTCTTTTCCGGCCATCCGGCTCACGCCCCGTTGTTCTCCGCATTGGCGAGCCTTTCGGAGAATCTGCTCTTTTTCTTCTTCTCCACGACCGGCATGCCGAGCTTGGTCTTGAGCGAGTTGTTCTCGGCTTCGAGCTTGGCGAGCTTCTTGCCGTAGGAGATGAGCTGGCCTTTCAGCCTCATAATCTCCTGCTCGTGCGCCACTTCCTCCAGCACCTTCTTGGCCTCCTCGGGGTTCTTCAGAATCCAATTCCTCACTTCGTTTCTGTCCATGTTCTCATCTCCCCATCTTCGTTGCCTTGAAATCAACGGAATCCGACGGCACCCACTTGCCCAGCTTGACCATGGCGTTCTTGAACTTGATAGCATCCTCGACGTAGCGGGGGATGGTGCCGCGCTCATCGGGATTCTCGCCCAGGTCTTTCATGCAGTCGTGTATGCCGATAAAGGTTTCGTACTCCAGGGTTATGGTTAGTGTTGGTTTCCTCAAATTACCACCGGTATCGCTATGGCGACCCGGATTTATAACAGTTGTGGTTGTTGTTACTACTGTTGTGCCCGGAAGAGCTTGTTCAGGGCGTTGTCGATGTTGGTCAGCACCTTCGTCTTCAGCTCCTCTATGACCTGCGGGTCCTTCGTGATGCTGCATGCCTTCTTGAACGATACCATGGCGTGGGTGATTTCCCTTATGGCGTCGGTCACCGGCTCCAGCTCCCTCAGCCGCCTGCCTACTTCATCCGACGGCATCGCTGCGGGGGGCGGCACCGGCTCGGCGGCGGTTGCGACGGCTACGATGCTCTCGGCGATGGAGTCTTTCATCTCCTTGAGGCACGGCGCTTCCGCACCTATCTCGACCAGGTCGAAGTCCTCGCCGCACAAGGGGCACTTCTTCAGCTCGCTCCCCTGCTTCTCGGCGATGGTCTTCTCTATCCTGGAGACTATCTCCTCGGCCGCTTTCCCTGCCTTTTCCTTGAGTTCTTCCATATTCTTTATTCCCATCCATATCCCTCCTATAAGTCCATCAGACTCACTTCGAACCACTTATGCCCGTACCCCCTTATCCGGCGGTAGACCCTGCTGCATTTCGGGCAGTTCTTCTCGTAATAGCCCCCCTCCCTGTCGTACCCGATGTCGAGCAGCTCCTCGCCCTCGCAGTGGGGGCATTCGGTGAGTATGACGCCTCCGACAGGCTTGTGCGTCATGCTTTGCCCCTGAACTGGGAGAGGAGCCTATGGATGGCTCCTTTCCTCTTCATGGCTTCGCGTATGTCAACGGCGTCTACGCCTGCATTGCTGTAGAGTTCGTAGTAGCCCTTCCTGGTGGATTTCTCTGGGGTATTTATCCGGATGATGCTTGCCTTTCGCTCCAGGGCCAGCTCCGTGAATGCGACCACTTTTGCTATTATGTTATTGCATGGCGCGAGGAACACCCGGTTCTTCCGTCTCGGGTCGTATTTCGGCGCTCCGTAGAACTCATACTTCTCCATGGCGCTCACCTCTTTTTGTCCTTTCCTTTATTACCGGCCTCTTTCATATACTTATTGACCCCGCCCATGATGGCCTCGTAGGTCCGTTCGCAGGTCGCTTTGATATCGCTGATGACTCTGCTCCACAACTTGATAGTCTTCTCGTCCTTGGAGGTCCCGCATTTCTTGTCGAACTCGGCCACGCGCCCGAGCGTCTCGATGTCCTTGAGGGTGTGCTCGCCGATGTCCCGCATCATGTGAATGTTCTCCGGCACTGACAGGAATGTCCTGATGCCGAGAGCGGTCATCTCCGGGTACCCGGTGTCCTCGTAGGTGCTCGATGCCTGGCCGAACGGCTCGTACGTGCCCATGAGTTCGTCTGCGAGCTCATAGCAGGTCTTGAGCAGCTCTTCGCTGTTTCCTCCTCTCATGTTCTCCTCGTCATATGGGTATGCTGGCATATTGCTCACCTCATTTCCCTGAATTGGTCGTCCTCCGGCTCCTCGATGCGGGGGCCGAGGAGGTAGCCGAACTCGGTGAACTGTTTTATCGTCATAAATACCCAGGGGTCGCTCAGTGAGCGCCAGTAGCCGTTCTCCGTCCGCTTCCATATCGCACCGAAATAGAGCGGCATGTTATGCTTCTCTAGCAGGTCTGGTCGGGTTGCAGATTTCACTTTCACCCAATATAGTCCCGGCTTGAGGTCGCCCGCGGTCTCGGCAGGCGCGTTCTCCTCGGCGCAGTGCTCCACATTCCCGCAGTCTTCGCAGAATGTGGTTTGGCTTTCTACATGGATGCGGATGTTTTTGCTTTTACATTTACTACACGCAATTCGTTGCAGCCAATGTTTTTCTTTATCCGATGCCGCCACGGGCGACCCATATCGCAAACCTGTGTAATGTGATTTGACGAGATATCCTTTTTCGTCTACATGCCAATATAGACTACATTTGGTACATATCACGCCTTCAATATTTCCCTCTCCCCCATCAGTATCTAATCTATCATGGGAACAGCCCTTCGGCGCCTCGGGTGGTTCTAATGGCGGCTCACCGTTGGGTCTGAAATTGACTTTCTCGGGTGGATAATCATTATGTTCTTTCCCGTCGCCGGAGGGCTTGTCGATATTGTACCACTTACACCCCGCACATAGTATATCGTCAGTATCATGGTCGCATTCGTCACATCGCTGTCTGAGTGCGGCTTCAAGCTCGGCGATGCGTCGCAGGCTGCCGTCCCTTTGCTTGAGCAGGTCCTCTACGGTCTCCTTGTCGCCGATGGCTTCGGTGATTCTGTCGCGGATGATTTCGAGGTCCTCGGGTGCCCAAGGCTTTATTAATTCCTTGGTTATGACCCGGGCGTCTACATCCACTTTGACGTAGACGCCATCCTGAACATATCCCTTCCGCCTGGCTTCCAATTCCATTCTATCGTCTCCCTCGCTCATTTCATCGTCCCCCATTCCTTTTAACTTTTCTCACTCTAATGAATCTCCCATTCCCGCATCTCGCCACTCTTCCCCGTATTACCCATCTCGGTTCTCTCTCCCAGATGCAAGGGTCTCCACCATAGCAGGGCTGCGCGCACTCATATTGCTCGGTCATAGCAATTTGAGTTTCGCCAGCTCGGGCGGGGCCTCGCTCTTGCGCAGCGGGATGAACGCTAAAGTCGTAAGTGTTCCTTTTTGGATTTCCGTTCGTCCCTCATCCCGCGTGAATACTACCCGTTCGAAGTATTTCTCCATCAGTTGTTTCATCTCGAACTCGCTCGCTTTGAGGATAATTTTGGTGTAAGAGCCGCAGTACCACTTTTCCCAGCATTCGGTCTCACGGCCTTCCTCAGATGCCTTCACCGCCGAGTGTGCTACCTGCGCAGCCAGCTTCCCGGGGGATACTTTTATTTCGGAGTTGACCACTATGTACATCACTACTTCGCTATCGGTTCTGGGCATTGCTTCTTCCTCCCTTTTATCCAGTCTTTCCTGTTATCATGGCCGCATAGTTGCAGCGCCATAGTGGTGCCCCCGCACTCTTTCTCGATGCACCAAGGGCACACCAGGCTGTCGTTGAGGTCAAATTGCTTCTCGGGCGGTAGGTCCTTGGGTATGAGGTCTTCCAGGGCCTTCCTAGTGTGGGCACCGCAGTCCTCGACGCAGTAGCGGATGCGCTTTGTCATATCCATCACCAGTTGAATAATCCCTCTTTCGCAGGCGTCTTCGCTATCTGTATGCGTCCAATCTGGGGCTCGTACAGAAATCCGGTGTCGAGCGCTTCCATCACGGCGTCGTCTATCTCGCCCCTGCTCAAGCCCCGCTCGGTCAGTTTCTCAACCAGGTGGTCCCAGCGCGCTCCCTTCGGGTCCTTGCCTTCGAGCTCCCCTACTACCTTTACCACTATTTCTATGGCTTCTTCAGGCTTCATTCCGTCTTGTCCTCCCAGAAATATTCCACTTTGCAGCAGAATGATTTTGCTCTTTCGGCCCCCCACCTCTTTCGCAGGTTGAAGTTAGGCCCAAGCTCGAAGGGGTGCTCCACTATCAGAAAGTTGCCCTCTACTCGATAGTCGAACCGCTTGGTATAGCGGAGGTGCTCAAGCAGCGTCCCGAGCGTGCCCGTAGGATGCGCTCCATCACCGCTTTCCATTATTTGGAAATGGCTCGTTCTACCTTTCTTCCCGACGATAATCGGGCACTTCCAGCGCACCCACAACTCTTTCTTCTTACCCATCACACCCGCCTCCATTCGTTCTTTACTATGGGGTGACTCATCCAGTGCTCGTCGGTCTGGACATGATGGGGCCTGACGAACTTCGCAATGTTCTTGGCAAAATCCCCCCAGTAGTAGGGATAGATGCTTCGCACCACTATGCCCTCGTGCCCATTCTTTATTGTATTCCATCCAATCTTGGTTATCTTCCCTTCTAGTTCTCCGGCTGATGAGTATGTAATATTGCCGGCAATTACCGGCACGGTTGTCACTCCGAGCTTCGTCGCCCACTCTCCGACGACTTCCCAAGACTCCCAGAGGCACTGGTCCTTTCGGTATACTGCGAAGATTTGAAAGAGATATTCGAGCGATAATGCTCCGTGGTAGTGAATGCTGTGCTTAGCGTACAACCACTCGCCAAAAATTTGAAGGTTATCTGGAATCATGTGCCGGACCTTCGAGTGCTCTGCCTTGGCGAGGTCGAACGATTTATGGGGGGCGTCGTAGGCGTTGCGGGCCGCTACTTTTTCGTTTGTCCATAGGCAGTTGGAGCCATCCATCTTGATTGTGGCTACGAGAGGTTTGTCTACGAGGTCGCTGGGGTTGGAGTATCCGCAGTCCGATATGTCTTTCTCGTCGGCCGAGGGGCTGGATGGGAGATAAGGGGTATGCGGGTATTTTATCAGGTGTCTATTGGGTTTCGGGATTATCCTGCCCCATTTATCATAGAGATTTGACGGGTCTAGCTCCTCGGGCAGGACTCTTCGCTCTATACCCGCCCAGTTCCGTAGGGCCTGCGGTGGGATGAAGCACTTCTCGGCATGGACATGGTGTATCTCGCAGAGGCTGGCACCATTGTCTGGTATGTAGCCTCCCTCCTCCGAGGGCTGGGTCCAGAGGGAGCGCTCTATTATATGGTGGGCGTCTTGAGCGCTCCGCCCGCAGCCCGGGACGACGCAGGTGCGACCGTCTCTTCCAAATACCGCTTTTCTGAACTCGTCTCGGCTCATTGTTCGCTTCCCATTCTAAATGTTTTTGGCTACTTTCCGAAGTTTCTCTTTCTCCTTCTCGTCTCCTATTCTAACCCATTCATAAATGTTACTCGTTCTTCTATCATTCGGCGAATGCGCTTTCTCGACCGTTGCTCCTCTTTACGAGTTTCATTATAAATATTGTCATCGAAATATGATGATACTTTATCTCGGATTAAATTCTTTACCGCATCCGTAGCCAAAGCATAAAAAGCATCTAATTCAACAAACATATCCGGTGGATAGTTCTCTTTATACCATTTCAGTCGTGGGTCTCGACTTATCTTTTCCATCACTTCTTCGCTCTCTGGCATTTGAGGAAGGTTGTGTTTTCTGACCTGTTCTGGAGTAAGAGCGATTTCGGAGAATGTAAACTCCGAGATTCCGAGCTTTTCCTTAAAATGCTCAATAGCCTCCTCAGACATGAATCGGGGGATGTCTTTTCCGCTCGGGTCGAGGTCTCCGAGATATATTATACGAGTGGCCTTCTTGCTTTGTTGCTTGAGTTCCCGCTTTATCTTCTGCATTGCATCGTGAATGAACTCCCATGCTCCATACCCCTGCGGAGCTCTGACCGTTACATCAAGGTCCTCTGTCCAATTTGAAGTCGCTCCGAGAAGGCCGTCCTTTTCCACCCATACTTCTACTAGGTTTTTTTGATTGTACCAGCGAGGGAGTTGAAAATTGCCCGCCGCGTCTTTTAGTTGTATGATGAAATGCTCCGCCCAATCATCCGGGAATACAAACGGCACTGTCACTTGACAATTATGGGGTAGATTGACCTTGACGCCAGCCTCGATAGATGTCCCTCGCTTTACGGCGAAGAACCCCCAAGGAATCTTTTCTTCGATACGCATTTCGACCATTTTCTTATCGAGAGATTTATAACCACTATCAGTTAATGGAATGGTATTGAGAGTGCCTAAGACATAATAAACAGAGCGAATCGTGGGCTCTGAGAATCCATGCGATTCGAGGCCATCTATTGCATCAAGTATTGACTGGTCCATTTCGGTCCATTTTATTCTACTCTTTTTCCCCTTTCTTCTCGCCAACCTTACCACCTTCCACTTAGATTATGGATTTCTGCCCCTATATCAATGTAGTATCGCTCCAGATGGCGATGGTCGTCCCTCTCTTGCTCTTGATTAGCTTCGCAGACCCGAGGCAGGTCAGGTCCTCGATGCCCTGCTCCTCAAGCTTCAGGAGCTGGGCGTCCATCCCGTCGAGGATGCAGAAGTACCCCTTGTAGTCCCCCTTGAAGCCTCCATCGCCCCTGTAAGTGTCGTAGTGAAAGTTCATCTCCTCAAGGACTTTGAGCCCGCGCAGGTAGGTGATTAGCGTGTCTCCCATCTCGTTCGTGTCGAATGTCTTCAGCCGCTCCCGCATCGTGTTCTCACTCTTGCTCAGCCCCCGGGTCGTGACCTGGTAGAACTTGAACATCACCTTCTTGAGCTTCTCGGGCCACATCCCGTTGGCGTCCGCCCAGCCCCTGAGGGTCTCGTCCTCGTTGTCTATCGACTGGGCCTTGTACGCTTCCTTGAGGATGTTGACCTTCGTGAGCAGCATGCTCTTGGGGTGCACCAGCTCGCGGTCGAACAGGTCGAAGCCTCTGGCCTCGGTGCCGTCTATCATGTTGACCTTGCCCTTGAAGAGGTTGAAGATGCCTTTGTCGAACGAGGCGATTGCTATCACCGCGGGGAGCAGCTCGTCGGGGCATTGGGCGACCATGACCCCGATATCTATCTCCAGGGGCAGGGCGTTGACCCGCTTGCCGAGGACTGTCAGCTTGAGCGTATTGTTCTCCGTTTCGTCCTCGTAGATGAGGTTGAGCCACTTCAGGCGGGAGACGCTGTGCCGGATGTCGTTGACGTCCAGTTCCGAGAGGATATCTATGCCCCTGGCATCGACCTCGTACTGGGCGCATACCATGACGACGTGGTCCGGGCTCACCTTGCTGAGCGGTGGGACTATGGCCTCGGGCTTGATGTTGGACCAGCCTTTAT
>Ga0315296_10003674_pt1 | contig 12747 bp, 5 predicted proteins | sample YL17G14_18_MG_FD_203921 | JGI IMG/M metagenome (GOLD analysis project Ga0315296, IMG submission 203921) | Sediment microbial communities from Yellowstone Lake, YNP, Wyoming, USA - YL17G14_18 | ecosystem: Environmental > Aquatic > Freshwater > Lake > Sediment | place: USA: Wyoming | collected... | reverse complement strand
GTGGTAATAGCCGGGGTTGCGTACCAGCTCAAGGCCCTTGTCGAGGCTGAACGTCTTGAGCATGAAGGGGCCGCTTCCAATGACCTGTGATTTCAGATCACCGAATTCCTCAACCGCCTCTCTGGGAATAATGCCGGAGACGCCGGGGCTGCCCAGTGTCATAAGCATATAGCCGTAGGGCTTGGAGGTGCGGAAAGTGAACGTCTTTGCATCCGGCGCTTCGTATCTGTTCGTCCACTGGTCCCACTGTTTACTCGAGCCCGGCAGGCTCCGGTAACGGTCGATGCTGTAGACGATGTCGGCAGCGACGAGCCCGCGGCCGTTGACTGGGGGAAGATCCTGGAAGCGCAAGCCGTCGCGAAGCTTGAATATCCAGTTAAGGTCGTCGACGATCTCCCACGATTCAGCCAAGTCGCCGACGATGCCCTGCCAATCGGTGACGTGGACGACGTAGCTGTAGAAGTTGGGGGCCAGGATGCCACCCTGGGTGGTATGAGGGTCGAGGCCGATGATGGGAGCCAGCGATGAGAGGTGAAGCGTTCCGCCGCGCTTCGGCTTCCCCTCGCCCGGTTGGGGCGTTCCCTTCTCTTCTTCCACCCCGCCGCCACAGCCAGCAAGGACCGGCCCCGCGGCCCCGGTAGCTGCCAGAGCTCCAGCCAGGAAGGTGCGCCGAGACAGCCTTGACCTGTCTAGCATACACGAGTCTCCTTCTCACGGTCAGCTTTCCACTTGTTGCCAGATAGCATCGCCACGTCGGTAGTCGTTTCCCAATTTCGGGGGCCGCAAAAACGGCGGGCTACTGGGCGTGGGCGAGCGAGATCAGGCGCGTCAATTCTACGCCCGCTGTCAATGTGCAAACACACGCATGGAATGCCGAGCCCCGCCCAGCCGCCTGCGTCGCTGCTCCGCCTGGAATCCCTGAACTTTCGAGACGTCAGAAGGCCGCCCAAAGGCGACCTTTTGCCACCAGAATAGACTCGATTCTAGGTCTTGGTGGCGGCGGCAGGATTCGAACCTGCGACTAAAGGTTTATGAGGCTGCGGGAACCCAATGCTGGCCGGAAGCCGTTGATGCACACCATGGGGGCATCGTGCGCCCTCTGTCAGTCTCTGGCGTTTTCTTTGATGCCTGCGCCCCACCGACTGGCGGAGGGGAAAGACGCGGCTATGCGTGAAGAGTAAGGCATTGTGCCTTGGAGTACTCTCGGAGCCGCCAGATGGCCCCAGGGGCTAGTGGTGGGGCGGCGGCTGGGTGTTAGAGGGCTGAGCGGGTTTTCCTGCCGCCGTTGGCCCTCCTGGCCCGTCCAAAAGGCCGGCGCTCTGTCTCCAACGGGCTACCATCGCAGCCGTGGACTCTCGGAGGGCAGCAGAGTGCTGCGCCTCATCTGTGAGTCGCGGAACATCAAGGGGAGGCAGATGAACGTGCGGCAGGCGACCGAAGCGCCACGGAACAAGGCAGAAGAACATCGCTACACCCCCAAGGATGAGGGTCAGTCCCGGATCGGCGCCGGCCGCCAGTGCGATAGCTCCCAGCACTGCTATGCCGGTGCTGGCGAGGAAGGCTTGGAGGGCTGGCATCTCCCAGCGCACCAAAGACGGGCCGTGAGCCATGACCTTAGGGGCGCTGGCTTCTTGGGGCTCCTCAACCGCCCCTTCTCTTGCGGCCGTCTCTAGCTGCACGGCTGAACCGGCCAGCGCATCTGCTCTCGGCGCCTTTGGGTCTTTCGACTCCACGGGTGCAACCGTCGCCATGGGCGTCACCGGCTCCACCTGCACCGGCTTCTGCGGCGCCACTCGCTCCTTCCCGTCGTGGGCGTGTCGCCGCCACCAGCCAAAAAGCCGTCGGCGGGCCGCCTCTGTCCCCACGGCGACGCGGGCCGGCAGTTTGTCGTGCTCGCCGCGGAGCTGTGGCGCGGTTAGGACTTCGTAAGCCTCGTTGAGGTCTCTCAGGAGCCGGGACGCTTTGGGGTCTGCTGCCAGGGCAGCGTTGTAGCGTCGCGCCAGGCGCCAGTAAGAGACCTCGATGCTCGAGAGGTCCGCTCCGGGCGGCACGTCAAGGATCGCGTAGTAGTCCTTCTGCTCCATCTATCCCCCGCCTGGCCAGGAGGACCACGCACAGCAAGATCTTCTCTGCAGCTATAACGCAGGAAGGCGGAGAAGGTTTCAGATCCCGGCGGTGAAGGGGGAGTCAGCAGATTGTCAATTGCGGGGCGCTAGGCGGCTGAGGTGGCCGAGGCCTACGTTCGACCTGTTTGGCGATGATGTGTTCGACGAGGGATGGGTGTGCCAGGGCGGTCAGTCGAGGGAGTTCTGTGCTTCTCCGTACTTGGAGGGATGCGAAATCCGCTCACGGTGTGCGCCCTGCCGGCGTCGTGAGGCTTCCACCACTTAGCGCTCTCCCGCCCGCCGTGTGGCCTCCCTCATCTGCTCCATCTCCTCCTCATCGGGCCCGGGCAGGTCAAAGGGGCCGGCGTACTCCTGGACCTGCCGGTGTAGCTCCTTGAGCTTCTCCTTGCCTTCGGTAAGCGCCTGCCGTTCCCTGGGGTGGGCGAGGTCCTCGCCATCGAACTCCGCCGCGATCTCCTCCAGGACCTGTTCCACCTCTAGCAACTCCTGCCACCGCATCTGGATGCTCTCTCGGAGGGTCGTGCCCAAGGCGTCGGCGACCTTGTTGCCACCGATCGAGCCTTTCCGGGAGTGACCTAGCTTTCGGCTAACGAGGTCGAGGCCCACGCCAAGGGGTGCATGCTTCAGCGAGTCCCTGGCGGCCTCTCGGGCCTGCTGCAGGCGGCGCACCTCGTCGGCCCGCTTGTCGGGCAGAACCTCGAACTCCCATCCCCAGTCGGGGAATAGGGGCACCGGCTCGCCCCATTCGGCAACCACCGCAAGTACCTCAGCCACAACCCGGCGGTGCCGGTGAGCACGGCCTGGGTGGCCCGCTCATACGTCTCGTGGGCGAGCAACGGACTGAACCGGCTCCTGGGCCCGCACGACGCACCGGAGAAGGCTTTCGACGCCCTCTTTCGGTCGCTGGAGCCGGTGCTGGGGTTCGGCCGGACGGGACGGCACGACTTCCTGCGGCTCCTGGGCCTACTGGGGCTAACGGACCTGCGCCCGGGCCGGTGCTACCTCAAGGGGGCGTCCGGCCCGCTGCGGGGCGCCGCGCTGATGTTTCTGGGACGGGAGCCGGACGGAGAGTCGATCGACCGGCTGGAGGCTCGGTGCCGTGGCCTGGCCAACTGCCTGGGTGTGGAGATCCAGGTCGTGGAGGAAACCCTGTGCGAGTGGCAGAAGCGACGAAAACAACGGATGGTCATCGGCTGAATTCCGCATGAGCCGTTCCTGCCCATTTCTTGGCCAATAACGAAGATTGGCCGTCTTTGGCACTCGATTGGCGCTGCGCGACGCGTATCCACAGCGTACAGCATCTGCCTGGCAAGCAGAGGGTTCACGGCGAGATCGAGGGTTCGAACGGCAATCTGGCCTCGAAGCCCGTGCCCGCCTCCACACACCCCACCGCTCGCTATGTCAGTCCCGCCATGGCGGTGGTAGGATAGTCCGGCCGGACCGGGAGACGTGGCCTAATCCCTGAAAGGATGCCGCGCCCATGAGCCTTCGCTTACGGTACTAGCGGATAGGGGTTACCTGCAGCACCTGACGTTGAGAGAGTGAGGTCAGGAATGACGCATTGGACACCGTACGTCTTCTATCTGCTCATCCCAACGCTCCTCGCCATGGCCGCCTGCAGCGACAACGCCGGAGAGCGGGAGAAGATGCCATCTAACGACGAGGCCCCCGTCAGCGAGGAAGCCTCAGGCGAACTCACCACGCTAGCCTACAACGTGGCCGGCCTCCCTCAGGAAGTCTCCCAGGTAAACCCACAGAAGCACATTCCGCTGATCAGCCCGCTGCTCAACGACTATGACATTGTCCTGACGCAAGAGGATTTCGACTGGTGGCAGCCGGCGCTGAACCAGCTCGACTTCGCCAACTACCATGCGCGTCTGCGCGCTAAGGTCGACCATCCCTACCAAAGCGAGCGTCACCCGGGACCGGAGGCGGTGGGAATCGACGTGGCGACGGAACGACCCATGCTACAGGTGGGTGACGGTCTCGGCATCCTGTCGCGCTTCCCGTTCGACGAGTTCCGCCGCGTCCCGTGGGAGACGTGCGGCGAAGGCGCGGCCGACTGCCTGGCGATGAAGGGCTTTGCCATGGCACGAGTCGAGCTCGCTTCGGGTCTGAACGTGGACGTGTACAACCTGCATGCCGATGCCGGCAGCGAAGACTCGGACATCGCGGCACGCGCCGCAGGCTTCGTGCAGCTCGCCGCCTACATCCGGGAGCACTCGGCTGGCCACGCCGTCATCATCGGTGGTGACACCAATCTGCACAGCGACCCCCGGAGCGACGATCCACTGGACCGCGAGGACGCAAGGGTGTGGGAGACGTTCCTCGCGCAGACCCGTTTCATAGACGTGTGCGATGCGCTCAATTGCGAGGATCCGACCAGGATCGACAAGTTCGCATTCACCAGCGGCGGGGGGATCGATCTCGAGCCGCTGGCCTGGAAGCTGGAGGTCGAGAGGTTTCGCGATGCGGACGGCGAGCCGCTAAGCGATCACGACCCGCTGGCCGTTCGCTGGCGCTGGTCGGCCACGCGCGACTGACGAGTCGGCCCTGTTGCCCCAGGGCTGGCCTGGAGGCCTGACCGTGTCAGCGCTCCAAGTGCGGATTGAGTATTGGCACCCCACAGGGCCCAGAAGATGCTCCTCAGGCGGTAGCTCGGGCGACGCCTCGAGCAGCTACGGGCCCTCGGCCAAGCTGAGGGGATACCCCGCTTCCTGCCAGGCTATCATGCCGCCTTCCAGGTTCCAGACGTTGCTGTAGCCGAGTCGCACGAGTTTGCGAGCCGCTTTCGCGCTCGTTGAGCCGCTGCGGCAATACACCACGATCTTCGCGTCGCGCTGCGGAAACGCGTCGAGGCGCCCTTCGATCTCGTCGAGCGGGATGAACTCGTCCGTGGACTCGATCTCCCCCACGTAGGGAACGCGCACGTTCACCAGCAGAAAGTCCTTGTCACCCAGCCACGACTTGAGGGTCCGCGGCGTGATGCCGAAGTACGCGCCGCCTTCTACCTCGACGCGTGTCCCGACCGCGCCGTCGCCGACGTTGGTCGTCGTCGAGCCGCCGCCGTAGGCCACGAGAGCCAGTGCCCAGGCCGTGGCTACGGCCACGAGAATCGACCTCCTCAGATGCGTGTTCAGCGGACCTACTCCTTTCGCCGCGACCCCTGCGGCCCATGACCCGGCGACCCGAACCGTCCGACGCCGTGTCCCAGCCACCAGCGTTCACCAGTGGCCTTGAACCTGCGGCCTACGCTGCCAGCGTCCTCAAGCGCCTTGTGGCAGCGGGGGCAGAGGGGTAGCACCTCGCGCCGCCAAGAGGTGGTGTCTTGGGGGTCGCCGGAAGACATTGTCAGAGCGTAGTCAGCGGTGGGGCTACGGCCACAGAAGGTGCAGGCGGGCATCCCGTTACAGACCCCCAAGTCCACTCGTTGTCAGTGTGGAGGCCACGCACCCCAACCTGCGACCGATTGCAGGGCAAACCGGGGTTAGCGCGGCCCTACTCTTGTGCCTTCGGCCCGGCCGATACTCCCCTGCCGGGCTTTCTGGGTATGGAAGCGGGTGTTCCGCTAGGCGGGAAGCGGGCATCGGGTCAGTCCTCCTGGAGGCCCGGCACTTCGCCCAGCCTTCCTCGTTGCCATCGCACGCACCATCTGATCTCCAGGCAGAAGGTCACCGGTCAGACCTGCGCGCCATGGCTGCAGGACCAACATGCAATATGGTACCGTAGCCACGGGCGGGTCTCAGGTACGTCGCCATGTGCGCCCGCACGTGCTTCATCCCGAAGTGAGGCCGGCCGGCCGGCCAGATCCACCCTTCCAGCTCCATCTTGAACTGGAAGGGCGACCCTAGCCGCGCCTTCCAGACGCCGAAAAGAAGCAAAGGAGGGCCGCTGCGTCTTGCGGCTCGCTGGACTACGCGTCACTATGCAATCGCGGGGTTCGCCAAGGTCAGAGAGGACAGACTGGCTTGAACACCGGCAGTAGAAGCTCTCGCATCGCCATCCGCGCCATCGGCGCCATTTGGGGCCGCCGCCACGGGCACGAGGTCGAGCCCGCAGGCGGAGCCAACGATCAGCCGCTGCGCGCCGAGCTGCTCAGCCTCGAGCAGCTCAAGGAGCACGCGAGGGCGCTCGCGGCGAAGCATGCCGTTGATGAGAAGCGGGGGCCGGACCTTCTGCTCCCGCAGCTCAGCGAGAACGAGTCCGTCCTCCTCAATGCCTACCGCCTCGTCACGGACGAGGGGGAAGGCGAGCTTCGTGTCACTCCGGCCACGGAGTGGCTGCGCGATAACTTCTACCTCATCGAGGAGCAAGTACGGGCAGCCCGCGGCCACCTGCCCAAGGGCTACAGCCAGGAGCTCCCCCGCCTGCTTAGCGGCCCCTCGGCCGGCTACCCCGTCGTCTACGACATCGCGCTAGAGCTTGTCTCCCACGGCGACGGCCGCGTCGACGCGGGCAGCTTGAGCGCCTTCGTCCACGCCTACCAGACCATCAGGCCGCTGAAGCTGGGCGAGCTTTGGGCAATCCCGATCATGCTGCGCCTGGCGCTGATCAACAACCTCCGCCGCGTCGCGGCGCGCATCTCCGCCGACCGGCTCGGGCGCAGCCAGGCGAACCACTGGGCCGGCCAGCTGATCGAGGTGGCGGAGAAGGAGCCGACGACCCTGATCCTCACGCTCGCGGACATGGCGCGGTCGGACCCGCAGATGTCCAGCGCCTTCGTAGCCGAACTCGCGCGCCGGCTCCAGGGGCAGGGGCCCGCGCAGGCCATGCCGCTCACCTGGCTGGAGCAGCGGCTCACCGAGATGAGCCTGACGATCGAGCGACTGACCCAGCTTGAGGGCCAGCAGCAGGCGGAGGACCAGGTTTCGATCAGCAACAGCATCGGCAGCCTCCGCTTCCTCGACGCGACCGACTGGCGCGAGTTCGTCGAGACGATGAGCGTCGTCGAGGAGACGCTCCGCGACGACCCGGTCGGCATCTACGGCCAGATGGACTTCGCTACGCGCGACCGCTACCGCCACGTCGTCGAGCGCACGGCCCGCCGGGGCGGCCTCTCGGAGCGGGAGGTGGCGCAGAAGGCAGTAGACCTGGCTGCGGCCGCACGGACGCAGGCCGGTGCCCAGGACCGGACAGCTCACGTCGGCTACTACCTGATCGACCGGGGTGTGCCGCTCTTCGAGCGCGCCGCCCAGGTCCGCCTCTCGCCCTTCAAGCGGCTCCGGCGAGCGGCGGGCCGCATGCCGCTCCTCTTCTACCTCGGCTCGATATGGCTGATCGCCGCGACCGTGACGCTCGGCGTGATGGTACAGGCGGTCGCTTTCGGCGCCAGAGGCTGGGGGCTGTTGCCACTCGGCGCGCTCGTTCTCCTTTGCGCCAGCTCGCTCGGCGTCGCGGCTGTAAACTGGCTGGCGACGCTTCTCGTCAAGCCCGATACGTTGCCCCGGCTCGACTTCTCGCAGGGGATACCGTCCGACCGGCGTACGCTCGTCGTCGTGCCTACCCTTCTCACCGACCCAGAGGGCGTCGAGGGTTTATTGGAGGCGCTGGAGGTACGCTTCCTGGCGAACCACGACTCCAGCCTCCACTTCGGACTGCTCACGGACTTCCGCGACGCGCCGACCGAGGTGATGCCGGAGGACGCGGAGCTGCTTCGTCTGGCGCGCGAGGGGATCGAGGCGCTCAACCGCAAGTACCAGGACAACCGCGACGACGCCTTCTTCCTCCTCCACCGGCCGCGCCGCTGGAACCCCCAAGAGCGCGTCTGGATGGGCTACGAACGCAAGCGCGGGAAGCTGAGCGACCTCAATGCTCTCTTGCGCGGCGCCGAGGACGGCCGCTTCTCGCTGATCGTCGGTGAGCGGTCGGTGCTGCCAACCGTCAAGTACGTGATCACGCTCGACACCGACACGCAGCTCCCTCGCGACGCCGCCCGCCTCCTCGTCGGCACGCTCAGCCACCCGCTCAACCGGCCGCGCTACGACGAGGCTAAGGGGCACATCTGCGAGGGCTACGGCATCCTGCAACCGCGCCTCTCGGCGACGATGGCGGATGTCAGCCGCTCATGGTTCGGCCGCCTCTTCGGCGGCGAGCCGGGCATCGACCCCTACACGCGCGCCGTCTCCGATGTCTACCAGGACATCTTCCGCGAGGGGTCTTTCACCGGCCAGGGCATCTTCGACGTGGACGCCTTCGAGCGCGCGCTTGGCGGCCGCTTCCCCGAGAATCTGATCCTCAGCCACGACCTCCTGGAAGGCTGCTACGCGCGGGCGGCGCTTGTCACTGACATCCAACTTCACGAGAGCTATCCGACGCGCTTCAGTGCAGACGTTAGCCGCCGCCACCGCTGGGTCCGCGGCGACTGGCAGATTGCCCGATGGCTGCTGCCGCGCGCACCCGACGCCAGCGGCCGTCCGGCGCGCAACCCGATCTCGGCGCTCTCGCGCTGGAAGATCCTCGACAACCTGCGACGGAGTCTCGCGCCCGGTGCTCTCGTGCTCCTCTTACTCCTTGGGTGGACAACCCTCAGCCCGGCTTGGTTCTGGACATGCATTGTCGCTGGCATTGTTCTTCTCAGTCCGCTTCTGACGTCCTTTGTCGAGATAGCTGGCAAGCCTGCGGATTTACCGCCCGGGTTGCACCTCAGGGCGGCCGCTGCGGCGTTTGCCAGACGAATGGCCCAGAGTGCGTTCGGCCTGGCGCTCCTGCTCTACGAGGCGGCCTTCAGCCTGGACGCCGTGCTCAGGACGTGGTGGCGGATGCTCGTCACGCGGCGCCAACTCCTTGAGTGGACGACGTCAAGCGACGCCAAGCGGAGCGGCAGCAAGCGGCTCGGCGAGTTCCTCCAAATGATGTGGGTGGCGCCGGCCGTCGCCCTCGCAGTGACCGTCTTCCTCTCGGTGGAGCGACCCATGGCGCTCCTACCCGCGGGACCGCTACTCGCCGCCTGGATCGCCTCACCGGCCATTGCCTGGTGGGTGAGCCGGCCAATCGTGCGGCGGGAGCCCAGCCTCTCGTCCCTGCAGACAGCCTTCCTGCGCAAGCTCGCCCGCAAGACGTGGCGCTTCTTCGAGGCGTTCGTCGGCCCCGAAGACAACTGTCTGCCGCCCGACAGCTACCAGGAGGCGCCCGTCGAGGTGATTGCCCACCGGACCTCGCCCACGAACATGGGGATCTCCCTCCTCGCGAACCTGGCTGCGTACGACTTCGGTTACATCTCCGCCCGCCGCCTGATCGAGCGGACGACGCGCGCTCTTCAGACGATGGAGGGGATGGAGCGGAAGCGCGGCCACTTTTACAACTGGTACGACACGATCACGCTGCGGCCGCTCGCGCCGCTTTACGTCTCCACCGTTGACAGCGGCAACTTGGCCGGCCACCTGCTCACGCTGCGGCCAGGCCTCCACGAGTTGGCGGATAGCCCGGTTCTCCCACCTCAGGCTTTTGGCGGCCTCCGTGACACGCTCAGTCTCCTCGTCGACGCGGCCCAGACGGCGCGCTCGCCCGACACGCCCGGCCGCAACGGCGGCGGCCTCGCCGGGACGCTCGACGAGATCGACCGGCTGCTCGAGGCACTCGCCGACCCTCCCACCGGCCTGCGCGCCTCCCGCTCGCTCCTTGACCGGCTGACGACGGCCGCCGGACGCATCGCCGACGGCTTGGGCCCCGAGCCCGACGCTGAGATGGAGTGGTGGGCCCTCTCCTTCAAGGAGCAGTGCGACGATGGGCTACGCGACCTCGACCTCCTGGCGCCCTGGGCCGCGCTGCCGCCTCCGCCCGCCGCCCTAGTCGAGAGTGAGGGGGCCGGCGAAGCTGCGGCGTCCGACTCGCTGCGCGAGGCGATTCGCTGGCTCGACGAGGGGCCGACTCTCCGCGAGACCGCCGACTTAGACGAGACGCTGGGGCCGGCGCTCGACGAGGCGCTCGCTGCCCTGACGGCCGACCACACGCGGCCTGCCCACGGGTGGCTGGCTCGTCTCCGCCTCGCCGTGAGCGAGGCCAGCGGCCGCGCGGCTGACCGGTTGGAGGCGATCGAGCGGCTCGGCCAGCTCTGCTACGAGCTCGCCGACATGGACTACGACTTCCTGACGGACCAGTCGCGTCACCTGTTCGTCATCGGCTACAACATCGCCGAGCGGCGGCGCGACCCAAGCTATTACGACCTGCTGGCCTCAGAGGCGCGCCTCGCTAGCTTCGTCGCCATCGCGCAACGGCACCTGTCGCAGGAGTACTGGTTCGCCCTCGGTCGCCTCGTGACGACCTCCGGCGCCGACCCCGCCCTCCTCTCCTGGGGCGGCTCCATGTTCGAGTACCTGATGCCGCTCATCGTCATGCCGACCTACGAGGACACCGTGCTTGACCGGACCTACAAGGCCGTCGTTCGGCGCCAGATCGAGTACGGCACCCAGCGGGGCGTCCCCTGGGGTATCTCCGAGTCCGGCTACAACACGACGGACGCCCACCTCAAGTACCAGTACCGCGCCTTCGGCGTGCCGGGCCTCGGCTTCAAGCGCGGCCTCGCCGAGGACCTGGTGGTGGCACCCTACGCGACGGCGATGGCGCTGATGGTCGCGCCGGAACAGGCGTGCGCGAACCTTGAGCGGCTCGTCGACCTCGGCGCGGAGGGCCGGTACGGCCTCTACGAGGCGATCGACTACACGCCCTCGCGGCTGCCGCGCGGCGAGGCGTTCGCGCTCGTGCGGTCGTTCATGCCACATCACGAGGGTATGAGCTTCCTCTCCCTCGCCTACGCGCTCCTCGGCCGGCCGATGCAGCGCCGCTTTCTCTCCGAGCCGCTCTTCCGGGCGACGGAGATGCTGCTGCAGGAGCGCGTGCCGAAGGTCGCTCCCTTCTATCCAAACGCCGCCGAGACATCCGGCCTCCAGCAGCGCGGCAGCGAGTACCAGGCGCTCCTCCGCGTTTTCAGCAACCCCAACTCCGCCTCGCCGGAGGTGCACCTGCTCTCCAACGGCAGCTACAACGTTATGGTGACCAACGCCGGGGGCGGCTACAGCCGTTGGCGCGACCTCGCGGTCACACGCTGGCAGGAGGACGCAACACGCGACTGCTACGGCACCTTCTGCTACCTCCGCGACCTGACGACCGGCGAGGTCTGGTCCGCGGCCTACCAGCCGATGCTCAAGCAGCCGAAGACCTACGACGCGATCTTCTCCCAGGCGCGCGCCGAGTACCGGCGCCGCGATGGCGACATCGACACGCACACGGAGATCGCCGTCTCGCCACAGGACGACGTCGAGATCAGGCGCATCAGGATAACGAATCGCTCGCGCACGCGGCGGACGATCGAGGTGACGAGCTATGCGGAGGTGGTGATGACGCCGCCGCCCGCCGACGCCACCCACCCGGCCTTAAGCAACCTCTTCGTCCAGACGGAGATCGTCCCTTCGCACGACGCGATCCTCTGCTCACGGCGGCCGCGCTCACCCAGCGAGTCGACCCCCTGGATGGTCCATTTGATGGACGCCGGTGCGACGACCTCCGTCGGGGAGGCGTCGTTCGAGACGGACCGGCTACGCTTCATCGGGCGCGGCCGGTCGCTCGCCGACCCGAAGGCGATGGCGGACGACGCCCGCCTTTCCGACAGCCAGGGGCCCGTGCTGGATCCGATCGTCTCGGTTCGCCGCCAGGTTACGGTGGGTCCGGATGAGACGGTCTGGGTGAACGTGGTGACCGGCGTCGGCGAGACACGCGAGGCGGCGATGGCGCTCGCCAGCAAGTACCACGACCGCCGCCTGGCCAACCGCGTCTTCGATTTGACGACGACCCACCGGCAGGTCGTCCTCCGCCAACTCGACGCGACCGAGTCCGACGCCCAGCTCTACGGCCGCCTCGCCAGCTCGATCGTCTACGCCAACGCGGGCCGCCGTGCCCCGGCGAACGTCCTCGCCCGCAACCGGCGCGCGCAGTCCGGCCTCTGGGGCTTTGGCATCTCCGGCGACTTGCCCATCGTCCTCCTGCGCATCGGCGACCGATCGAAGATCGAGCTCGTGCGGCAGCTCGTCCAGGCGCATGCGTACTGGCGTCTCACCGGGCTCGTAGTCGACCTCGTCATCTGGAACGAGGAGCCGTCCGGCTACCGCCAGGAGCTGCACGAGGAGATCCTGGGGCTCATCGCCGCCGGAACGGAGTCGCACGTCATCGACCAGCCGGGCGGCATCTTCGTCCGGCACGCCGACCAGATGTCGGAGGAGGACAAGATCCTTCAGCAGACCGTCGCCCGCGTTGTGATCATCGACAGCGCCGGGACGCTCGCCGAGCAGATCGAGCGGGGGCGCCGCGTCGAGCAAGCGGTGCCAGCGCTCACGCCAGCGGAGGACGTTGTGCTAGAGCCCGAGCGCGCCGTCGAGGTCCCTAGCCGCGACCTCGTGCTTTCGAACGGCCTCGGCGGCTTCACGCTGGACGGGCGCGAGTACGTCGTCACCCTGCGGCCCGGTGAGACGACGCCCGCGCCCTGGGCGAACGTGCTGGCGAACCCACAGTTCGGCGCCGTGATCACGGAGAGCGGCGGTGCCTACACCTGGGGCGAGAACGCCCACGAGCTGCGTCTCACGCCCTGGTACAACGACCCGGTGACCGGCGCCAGCGGCGAGGCCTTCTACAT
>Ga0315296_10003672_pt1 | contig 12751 bp, 6 predicted proteins | sample YL17G14_18_MG_FD_203921 | JGI IMG/M metagenome (GOLD analysis project Ga0315296, IMG submission 203921) | Sediment microbial communities from Yellowstone Lake, YNP, Wyoming, USA - YL17G14_18 | ecosystem: Environmental > Aquatic > Freshwater > Lake > Sediment | place: USA: Wyoming | collected... | reverse complement strand
GACGAAAACCTGGTCGATGAAAATGTCCGTCTTGACCGACTCCAGGAATTCCTCGGCGCCGCTGAGCTCACGGTGCCATTCGATTAGCTGGCGTAGCCAGGCCACCCTCTCCTCGAACTGTATGTCTTTCTTTTCGCCCTCTTTATAGCGCCAGTGAGAGGCCATCCCATATTCGGCGACATGGTGCATCTCGCGGGTGCGGATTTGAATCTCCAGGGGTTTGATGCCAAGGCACATCACCGCCGTATGCAACGCCTGGTAGCCATTCGGCTTCGGATTGGAAATATAGTCGTCAAAGGTCTCGGGCAAAGGGCGCCACAGACTGTGGATAACACCCATGGCACTCCAGCAATCAGGCACACTGTCTACCAGCACCCTCAGGGCGAGAAGGTCATGTATCTCGTCAAAGTACTTGCCTATGGTGGCGTACTTTTCTATTTTTTGATGGATGCTGTAAATATGCTTCGGTCGGCCGGATATATCCGCCGCCAGGCCGACCCTGTCAAACTCTTTCTTCAGCAGCTCGATAGCCCGGGTGATAAACTTCTCCCGCTGGTTGCGCTTGGTGTCCACCAGCCCAACAATCCGCTGGTATTGCTGCGGCTGTAAATACCGGAAGGAGAGGTCTTCCAGCTGCCATTTCAGTTCCCATATCCCCAGGCGATGTGCCAGCGGCGCGTATATCTCCAGGGTCTCCTGAGCATTGACGAGCTGGCGTTCCTTCGGCAGGGCATCCAGGGTACGCATATTGTGCAGTCGGTCCGCCAGTTTGATAAAGACAACACGGAGGTCCTCAGCCATAGCCACCAGCATTTTCCTCAGGTTCTCTGCCTGCGATGCGCTCGTTACGGCTCCGGAGGCGGCCAGGGAAACCTTACCCAGCTTGGTGGTGCCGTCAACCAGCTTGGCTATCTCCGGACCGAACTTCGCTTCGATATCCGCTATGGGCAGACCGGTGTCCTCGGGAATATCATGCAGCAGCGCCGCCGCCAGAGAGCTGGTATCAAGCTGAAGCTCGGCCAGGATATAGGCCGTTTGTAAGGGGTGTTCCAAAAAGGGTTCACCCGAAAGACGTACCTGCCCCTGATGCTTTTCAGAGGCAAATTTGTAGGCATCCTCCAGAACGGCGATTTTCTCCGGCGGAAGATATTCCCTGGCCTTTTCTAGAAATTTATTAACTTCCATTACAGCCCGCCAAAAGCTATAACCATAGGCTTTTTCTTATATTAATATTATGTAGTGCTATATTTTCAGTATAGCCCAAAAAACTGGGTGTGTAAAATTATATCATGAGGTCGTTCATGAACCGCTCATGGTGAGCATGTCGAACCATAGCGTTATACTTGTCCGCCCTTCGACAAGCTCAGGGCGAGCGGTGAGAAGATACTTTCTATTCATTGCTAAACGACCTCATCGCGACTTTTGCAATATCAGCCGGCAATTATCTGGTGGTGTACTGTGCCGAAAGCAGGGCATCTATGAATATAATCGGTCTTGCCACTTTCTTAAAGTTCATGGGGCCATGGACTATCCCGGCGGGTACATGGACGGTGGTGGGAACATTAATAATATGCTTTTCCACCTCTTCACCCAGAGAAAATTCCACCTCTGCTTTAAATTCTTTAATATTAGCCAGGTCAGCCCCGAAGAAAAAATAGAATTGTTCAAAATCGTGCGCGTGCGTTTCTTTTACCAGCACGCCCGGTTCAGTAATGTAGTGAACTCTGAGCGAGAATTCCGACCCCTCATAGTCTTTAGCGCCATTGGCTATCACCACCGGAAAAAACCCGCCCCTGGTTACTATCGGTTCTTTTACAAAATATTTATCGTACTTGTTTCCAGCCATCTCCCGATATCCTCCTTTTAATATTACTAATCATATTACTACTTAACCGGTTTCAGAGGAAGAATTGCACCACAAATAAAGCTCCCTTTGCAAATCTTTGACTGATACTGTATTCTAGCTTTAAGAAAACGTATTTAAAAATGTCATTCTCGGGCTTCAGCCTGATTCAGCCTGAAGGCTTGACCCTAGAATCCAGACCCCTTTACCCCCCAACTGGATTCTCGCTGGAGTTTACCCCGATTTTATCGGGGCGGGAATGACACTTAACCATTATTGTATACTCTCAAGAAAGGTTAGGGTTAGATTGTACCAGGCAGCACGCGGCACATCGGATATCCTCCCGGAGGAGCAGCCCTACTGGCGCTATGTCGAGCAGGCGGCCGCTGATACCTGTCGGCTCTATGGGTATCAGCGCATCGATACCCCGGTATTTGAAGAGACCAGCCTGTTCACTCGCAGTATAGGAGATGCGACAGACATTGTCGACAAAGAAATGTATAACTTTCAAGATAAAGGAGGAAGCCTTCTAACGCTAAAACCGGAAGGTACTGCACCGGTGTGCCGGGCCTATATCCAGCATGGCCTTCACAATCTCCCCCAGCCGGTAAAGCTGTACTATATCTCCCCCATCTTCCGCTACGATAGACCCCAGGCCGGCCGGTACCGGCAGCACTTCCAGTTCGGCTGTGAGGCCATCGGAGATGATGACCCCGCCCTCGATGCCGAGGTCATTGACATGGCCTGGCATTTTTATCGTTCGATGGGACTGCAAAATATATCCTTATACCTTAATAGTATCGGCTGTAAGGAATGCCGCCCGGAGTACCTATCCGCCCTCAAGAAATACTACGCCGGGCATGCTGCCAGCCTGTGTTCGGACTGTAAGACCAGGCTGTCCAAGAACCCCCTGCGCCTCCTCGACTGTAAACAGCCCTCATGCCAGCCGGTAGCCGTAAATGCCCCCAGGAGCACCGACCACCTCTGCGTCCGCTGCCATGAGCACTTCACGCAACTGCAAAAATATCTGGAAATGCTCGGGATTCCCTTCGCATTGAACCACCACCTGGTACGCGGGCTGGATTATTACACCCGTACCGTCTTCGAGATTCAGCCGGAGGAGGAGGGTGGACAGAGCTCCATCGGCGGCGGTGGCAGGTATGACGACCTTATCGAAGAGCTGGGGGGCAAGCCCACTCCCGCCATCGGCTTTGCTACCGGCATCGAGAGGATAATACTAAATATCAAAAGACAGCACGTTGCCATCCCCAAACCACCCGGCTTACAGGCGCTCATCGCTTACCTGGGCGACCGTGCCAGGGAGGAGGCGTTAAAGCTTACCGCGAATCTCCGGCGGTCGGGAATCAGCGCCGTAATGACCACGGGCGGTAAAAGCCTCAAGGCACAGCTAAGACAGGCAAACACGCTCGGCGTGCCTTACGTGGCGATTATCGGCGAGGACGAGGTAAAGGCCGGCACGGCAACCCTGCGCTATATGGCCGACGCCCGCCAGGAAACACTTCCCATCGGTGAGTTAACTGGGCGGCTCAGGGCGATAGAATAGTGCGTGTCATTGCGAGGAGTCCTTCCGCCGAAGGACGACGTGCCTGCACGCTGAAGTAGGTTACGGCACGCAAGCGTGGCAATCTCTATCATTAGAAGGAGTATATCAATGGGATTGCCGCGCCTTCCCTTCAGGAATGGCTCGCAATGACAGCCATTCATAATTAATTAACGTTTTTACAATATAATTTTAATATACGTTATATGCGGAATGTTACAAAAAGTAAAGAAACTTCACAATATTTATGTAAATTTACCCGTAGAGGGGTTGACAAATGGCCAATTTGTGCTATAGTAGATATGAAGTATAGCCTGCTAAAGGTATGCTTTTGCGTGGAGGTGATGCTATGGCCAGAACCCGCAAGGGGAATGGAGCCAGGTGCTCTAACAACAGCTTCTAAGGGAATATATCTCTGCAAACAACTTACAATGAATGGCATACCTGTCTGCAGAGACATACAATATTAAGATAACAAAAAGAGCAAATTAAGGAGTTAATAAAAAGTCGATGAAAAAAATAATTAAAAGATTCTGGGGTGTCGGTCTGGTACTGATGCTGCTTTCCACCCTGTTTATCGCAGCCACACCGGTCTCCGCCGCCGACCCGCTGAACTGGGAAATGAAAACTGACGCACCAAGCGGCGCCGTAGGCGTACTTGCCCCCGGAACCGATATCCTTGACTACGCAGTTGCCCCCGGCGGCATGACGATGTTTGCCGCCGTCACCTCCGTAGCCGGCCCGACGCTGGTACATACCACCTTCGGTGGCGGCGTCTGGACAAATATCGGCCCGACAGCCGCAGTCAACAGGCTACCTGCAAGCATCGTAAATGTTAGTTTTGTTGCTATGGCTCCGGATGACCCCAATTACGTTGTTGTGGCCGACGCTGTTAATGGCACCGTGGCCATCTCAATTAACGGCGGCGCTTCCTTCTCTGACCTGGGCGTGGTAGCCGCCGGCACAACCCTTTCCGGTATTGAGATTTCTGCATTAGCCACCGCTGGCGCCCGCTATATAGCCGCTTTTGGCGCAAATGCTGGCGCTGCAGTCATTTACTACCGCAACCTTGGCGGGTTCGGCGGCTGGGCTAATGCCGTCACTGCCTTCACCGCTGGAGGTACTAACCCAGCTGGTCTAGATAACATCGAAGCCTTCGTGTTCTCACCCAATTTCCCGTCCGACTACATGGCTGTCGCCGTTACCGAGGATACGGACGTTGCCATGAAGCTCCATATCCTTAGCTTCAACTCCAATGCCTGGGACGGCACTGTTGCCAGCGCATACCCTGTTGTGATAACCGCATCCGGTAATCTTACCGTTAATAAGGCAGCGCTTGCCCTCGACCCGTTCTACATGGGCGGCGACGAGAGCACCCGCATCGCCTTTGTGGGCGCTTCTATCACCGGTGCCACTGGCGAAGCCGGCAACCTCTGGCGCTGTATTGACAACGCCCCCCCCCAGACAATCAGCAGCACCCGGGGTTATGCCTCGGTCGCCTTCGATGGCACCAACCTGGCTGCAGGCTCCTATGCCACCAACAAGGTGTACCGCTCGGCCGACCCGCTGGCCGCACAACCGACTCTCCTGGCGTCCCGCTCCCTGAAAGATATCGGTATCGATGATACCCTTGTCAATGACAGTGTCCAGGTCATGTTCGTCGGCGAGACCCTTTACGGCGCCAAGTTAGGCATTGCTTCCGCTATTTCCAAGTCCAAGGACTACGGCAACATCTGGAATGACTTCACCCTCATGGACAGCGGCTCCAACGCCTTCTTCGCGCTGAGTGGCCTTGGCTTCTTCTGCGGCCCCGGCATCATCGATGATATCCTGGTGGCCGAAGCCGGAGACCCCTGGTACCTAGCCGCCCATACCACCGCAGATAACATCACCTCCATTTATCGCATGGCGATGTTCGGCGTAACCAGGGTACTTTGCCTACAGAATGCGACCAATTCACAGGAATTCATACTGCGCGGCGTCGCTGCCGACCCGAATATGGTCTATGCTGCCGATGAAGGCGGCACCACCATCTACTACTCGGCCGATGGCGGCCTCACACGCTGGCAGACGCGCCTGAATACGCCCAATACCATCACCGACCTCGCTGTCGAATCCGCGAGTGTCATCTACATCGGCAGCGGAGTTAACGTGTACAAGAGCTCCAACGCCGGCTTCACCTGGGGCCTTGGCGTTAACACCAAGGTAAGCGGCAACATCGCCCGCATGCTCACCCTCGGCGAGAATAAGCTGGTCGTCAGCAGTGGCGGCGGCAGCATCAACTACAGCACCGATGGCGGTGCTTCCTGGGTTGCCACCTTCAGTGCTATGTCTACCGGCCCCGTTGCTTCCCACATTGCGGCTACCGGTCTCGGCACCGGCGACTATATCTTTGCCGCTCCGGGCAACAGCAATGCCATGTTCCGCTGTGAAATCAGCCCGGCCAACTTCCTGGGCGAGTTCAAGACGATGAACATGGTCGCCCCGAACAATACTGAAGTTAATACCGGTGTCTCCCTGCGCAACGGCATTCTCTATGCTGTGAGCAGCAACGGCACCACCAGCGTCCTCAACAGCACGGCGCTACCGACCATTCCCGGCACGCATGGATGGTTCTTCTGGCGCACCAGATTTTCCGGTGACCCGGCCACGGCTGACTTTGCCCTGACCCCATCAGCCCTGAAGACCTCCAAGAATGCGGATGGCAGCATCAGGCTGATGTCCGTCGACCAGGACCTCAATTCGGTCTACTACTTCGACGATACAGTAGCCCTGGCTGGCCCGAAACTGAATAGCCCCAAGGACAAGTTGCTTGTCCAGATACTCAGCCAGATAGCGGGCAACGCTCAACCGGTAACCTTCACCTGGGATAGGCTGTCAAAATCGACGGGATACCAGGTATGGATAGGACTGGATCCCATGTTCACCTCACAGGTGGCTGGCAGTCCGTTCGCAGCCGGTGTCGGCGCCCCTGTTGACTCCTATACCTGGGCGGCTGCTGTTCCGGGCAACACCTATTACTGGAAAGTCGTCGCAATTGCTCCGATGACGAGCGCCTCCTCCGAGACCCGCAGCTTTGTCGTCCAGCCTACAGCTGCTTCGGTCCCGACCATCGCTTCACCGGAGAACGGCTCTACTGTAACGACCACCAAGCCGGCCTTCTCCTGGAGCCCAGTATCCGGCGCTACCATGTATGAGTTCCAGTTGTCCGAGGGCACTGCCTTCGCGGCCCCCGTCTACGCTACTCAGGTAGCCAACGCGGGCGTTCAGCTGCCACTCAACGTCACGCTGGAGCAGGGCAAGACCTACTTCTGGAGAGTCAGAGCTTTTCTACCCGTTCCGGGCGACTGGTCAACCATCGCCAACATCACGATTGCCGAGCCTGCTCCTCCAGCTCCTGCGCCCACACCTCCGGTAGTGGTCCAGCAAATGCCGGCCCCCATAATCAATATACCGGCAGCACCTCCAGCACAGCAGATTGTGATTCCGCCCGCACCTGCAGAAAAGGTGATTAATCCCACCTACATCTGGGCGATAATCATCATCGGCGCTGTCCTGGTGATTGCCGTGATTGTCCTGATTGTCAGAACCAGACGAACCGTCTAGTAATGGCTTGATGGACAATAGTCCCGAAACTCCGAGAGCCCCGACGAAATGTCGGGGCTCTCTCTTTTTCCCTGAAATAAATTGTCATTGCGAGGGCGACCTGCTCGCCGTCTCTCCGAGACTATGGCAGGCGAGAGCCCGAAGCAATCTCTATAATGCATCTTTGAGATTGCCACGTCCCGACTGCATCGGGACTCGCAATGACATCAATACTTTATAAATCATCCAGCCGGGGCGCCAGAATCTGTACGGGGACAATCTCGCCGCTGCTCAGCGATTCTTTACCCTCCGGAACACAGATAAGGCTGTTGGCGCTGGCAATCGCCTGCAAACGGCTCCTGTTCCTGTAGAGCTTCACGGTATAATTCCCCTGCGAATCACGGGACAGCACGGCATCCTTGAATTCCGTCCACGCCCGGTGGCGGCTCTTCACATTCTCGGTAAGCCTGGCGGCAACCGTCTGGAGAGGGTGACTGGTATCTCCACCCATGCGCAATATCCCGGGCAGGGCAAGCTGAAGGAACGCCATCTCATTGCTGGCCGGCCCGCCCGGCAGACAGAATACGGGCTTACCCTCCCACAGGCCGAAAGCCATACCCTTTCCCGGCCCCATACGCACATGGTGAAAGAGCTCCCGCCAGCCCAGCTTATCCAGCGTACCGATAACAAGGTCACGCTCGCTTCCCCAGGCACCGCCGCTGGTGAGAATAACATCAACACCATGTGAATACTTCAATAGCTCCTGCTCGATGGCCTCCTCATTGTCTTTTACCACCGAAGCCACGCAGGAAACACCGAAAGAGGCCAGCCAGGCTTCCATGGTGACCAGATTACTGGCATAAAGCTGGCCGGGATGAAGGTATTCTCCGGGGGCAACCACTTCATCGCCCACACCCACGACGGCTATCTCTGGCCGCCGGAAGACGCTGACCCGATTGATGCCGGCAGCCGCTGCCAGTCCCAGATAACCGGGTAAAAGCCTTCCCCCTTTCCGTACGATTATTGCCCCGGCTTTTACCTCTCCCCCGGTATGCAGCACGTTCCGCCCCTCCCCTGCATCAGCCTTGACCAGCACCTCATCCGGGGATATTTCTTCACATAGCTCTCCGGATACCACCGCATCAGCACCCCGGGGTATCGTTGCCCCGGAACATACCCTGATAGCCTTGCCCCGCTTCACCTCGCCTTCGTATTTTAAGCCGGCGTACACCGAACCGGCCACCCTCAGGCGCACCGGCTGCCGCGCCGAGGCATTCTCCACATCCTCGGACTTAACAGCAAAACCGTCCTTAAGAGATACATCGGTGGATGGATAACTCACCTCCGCCATGATATCCTCCGCCGCTATCCTTCCGACACTCAAAGCTAAAGGCAGCTCCTCTAAACCTACCGGCCTGACATTCGAGCTGATAAGGCCAAAGGCTTCTTTATACCCTACGTAGTCCGCACCTTCATCAATCTCTTTAATGTCTCTATCCATTTATACCATTTCTCCCCGGCTTCCAGAATCCAGTATATACTCATGACCCGGGCTTATTCAAATTAAAATCTTTTTACTTAACTATTGACTTTGTCGATGGGCAAGAGTAGAATTCGCCATGTGTCAAATGCACAGAACGCACAGATTGCACACCTGATAATATCTACCATCATCATACTGCTTGTCCCGCTACTGAGCCTCATCGCCGTTATCCCTGCCCTGCGGGTATCGGCGTCTCCCGAAGCGGTCAAGTGGTCGAAAGTAAATATCCCCACCGATGGCGAGGCAGGAAGCTGGGTACTGGCTGAAGGCTCTGATATCCAGCACCTGACCCTAGCCGTGGATGGGACTCTCTATGCCTATGGTAAAGGACTCACCTACACCCTGTATAAGTCAACCGACGGCGGCCTTAGCTGGGCTCATATCGGTAAGGTGCAGGATGCCATAACAGATATCGCGGTATCTCCCCACAACGCTGGCACCATTTATTACGCTACTTCATCGTCAATTTACCGGTCAACCAATGGCGGCAAGACCTTCGTAAAGATACCGGTAAGTCCCGGAGAGGCCGGGACCGGCCATAGAGCAATAACCTCGATTGTCGCCGCCTGGTTAAACCATAACATTATCGCCGTCGGCGTTAGGGACGCCGATAGCTCCGAGTTCGGTGGTGTCTACACTCTGGACGAGGCAGATATTATCCCCGACTGGGTAGATACACACGTTGGCAGTTACGATGTCTACACTGTGGCTTTTTCACCCAATTATTCTTTGGACCGGCAGCTTGTGGCCATGATGACCGATGAGACGGATACTTTTATCGCCAGTAAAATCGGCGATGGCGACTGGGGTGCCAGCATAGGTTATGCCAGACTGAATGCCGTTGTCGTTGCCGACGCGTCGGCGATTGCCTTCCCCGACGACTTTGATGCCGATGTCAGTTCGGGAAAGAGCGTTTTCTTTATCGGTATTGACACCGGCACCGGCGAAGGAGATGTCTATAAAATCAGTTGTGCCGAGGCGCCCGCCACCTCGACGGCCACTGACCTGAACGTCGGTAGTGTTTACGGGCAAAGCAATACTGACATTACCGGACTGACTGTTTACAGTAATAACTCGTCCGTCATCCTGCTGGCCGGTGCTGCTGATAGCGCCCGGACTTATATCAGCACAGACGGCGGTATCAACTGGACAAAAAGTCGCAAAGAGCCGACCGGCACTTCCGATACATGCGTGCTTATACCTCCCGATTTCCCTGCTACCGGCCGGATGTACGCCGCTACCAGTGGTAATTGCAGTGCCCTCTCCATAAGCCGCGATATCGGCGTAAGCTGGAATCAGCTCAGCCTGATTGACACTTCTATTAGTACCATCGTCGACCTGGAGCTATCTCCCGTCTACAGCCAGGATAATACCTTATTTATGATTACCTTTGGCGGTGGCCCTTCTACTGAAGGACTCTGGCGCAGTATCGACGATGGCTCTACCTGGGAAAGGATTTTGTCCGGTAATCTGGCCGGCGTGGATGGCCTGAAGTTCGTTGACCTCCCCCCACAATACGGCGATGATTGCCACACGGTATTCGTTTCCGGGGAAAGCAACGGTAAACCGGTAATCTGGGAATCAAAAGATAACGGCCAGACCTACCGGCGACGATTTACCCGTGACCCCACCACAGGTACGGCGCTTCCAGTTGACGCCTGGGCAATCGCCGATGAAAATACCCTTCTCATCGGTAGTTACGATGGCAGCCAGGGAGTAGTCTATCAGACGACCGATGAGGGCTTTTCCTATTCTGAGGGGGTACCGGTGGGCAGCCAGTGTTTACACTCTTTAGCACTTTCACCTGACTATGAGAATGACGGGACCATTCTTATCGGGAATACCAACGGGTGGGTTTTCTGGTCCGGTGACAATGGCACTTCGTTTCAAGCATTACCTAAGGACGCCACCTCACCACCCCTCTCCGGCCTCATCGCCGTCGCCTTCGACCCCGAATTCAAAACTAACCGAACTATTTATGCCGCCAGCGATAATGTCGATAGCGGACTCTACCGCTTCGTTATCGGCCGCAGCGCCTCCTGGGAAAGTATTGATGATACCCAGCCCGCTGGAGCTATAGTCAACCGGCTGGCCGCCGCCAGTAATGGCACCTTATACGCTGCCAACTCTGATGCTGATGGTGGCATGGAACGTTGTCTTAACCCCACATTTACCTCCGGCCCGACGTTCGAAACGGTAACCCGCGGCTTAAGCAATGGCGCCACCCTATCCGGACTGTGGCAACGCGACAATCGATTATGGTCGATAGATACCACCAACTGTAAATTGATGACATTCCTTGATACGCTGACATCGCCGGCCACCCAGGTTTCCCCGGATAACAAAGCATCCGGCATCGGTAGTCTGATTGACCACACCATCAGGGACATCAGGCTCGACTGGGAAACGATGGATGGTGCCACGAGCTATAAATGGCAGTGCGACTATGATAACGATTTCTCCTCTGTCCCCAGCGGCTTTGAGGACTCCACTTCGTCCAGCTCTGCCCGCCTGCCGGCTCTCGAACCAGCCACTACTTATTACTGGCACGTGCGCGCCGCTGCCCCTTTACTCGGTCCCTGGTCGCCGAAACGTTCCTTTATCACCAGCCTGGATACGGAGGCTGTCGCCCTCAAGCCGGAAATCCCGGCCGCCGGCGCTACTGGAATATCTATCAGGCCGATTTTCCAGTGGACGGCCGTAGTCGGGGCGGGCGCTTATGAATTGCTGGTATCCGCCGATGACGATTTTGACAATCCTGCCATCGTGAGGATAAATGATTACGCCCTACCGACCAACGCCTGGCAGTGTGATGTCAGCCTGGACTACGACACGAACTACTACTGGAAGGTCAGGGCAACCACCTCCAGCACGCACAGTGGCTGGAGTTCCGCCGGTATCTTCACCACGGAGCCACCCCCGTCTGCGGACAATGAGACTTCAACTGGACCACCGGCACCGACCCCTCAGAATAATCAGGACAAGATGACGGAGTTAACTGCATCTCTAAACTCACAACCCGTGCCGACCATACCGGCTTTGATGCAAATAAAACCCCCGTCCCCACCAGCGTCCCAGCCCTCTCTCCCGCTCCCGAACCTCAGTCAGCCGACTGGCATACCCGGCTGGATAATCTACCTAATCGGGGGCCTGCTATCGATAATTATTCTGGCATTAATCGTTATCCTGGCTATTGTCCTTAAAATACGGCGCTTCTAATGATACGCCATTCAATTTAACTTTTTCCAAGGTGTTATTGATTCCGATTACATTCGTGTAAGAAGCTCACCTCACCCCTTGCCCCTCTCCAGCCTGGGTCATGGTAGGGAACCAGCTTTTTCCCTGGCTGGAGAGGGGAGTTTTGGAGAGAGGGGGCTTCGCCCCCTCTCATATTCTCTCCCCCTCTCAAACAGACTCAACTACAGTCTTGTTTAATGTTACTGGTTTGAGAGGGGGACCAAGGGGGTGAGATTAATATCGTTTTGGAATTTTAGATAATACCTCAGCAACTAAAACCGGAGAATCCCCGGTATACACATTTGACTCTCCCTTTATTAAGCATTAAACTCTTTCTATAAAGTCAAAAGGGAAGGAGAAATACGTATGCCGCTGGTAACCATAAAAATTTTCGAAGGCAGGACCGTCGAACAGAAACGGGGTATGGTCAAAGACGTCACCGAAGCGATTGTTAAAAATATCGGGTGTCCCCCTTCGGCAGTACAAATTGATATCGTGGACTTAAAACAGGAAAACCTAGGTCAGGGCGGAAAGCTATTTATTGACAGTCGGTAACCGGTACGGAGGTTGCTTTGAAAGTTCTGGGTATTATGGGCAGCCCGAGAATCAAGGGCAACACCGACCTCCTGCTTGATGAAGCCCTCAGGGGGGCGCAAAGCCAGGGGGCGGAGGTCGAAAAAATCGTCGTGGATAAGCTCAAAATAGCGCCGTGTCGTGAAATATACGCGTGCCTTAAGGACGGCAACTGCGTTATCCGGGACGATATGGATGGCATCTACCCAAGGATACTCGCCGCCGATGCCGTCATCATTGCCTCCCCCATATTTTTCTATACCGTCAGCGCCCAGCTTATGCCGCTCATCAGCCGTTGCCAGGCGCTCTGGTCGAGAAAATACGTCCTGAAAAACATGGATACCCCGCTGAAAAAGGGCGCTTTCATCGCTGTCGGGGCTACGAGGGGAGCGAAACTGTTTGACGGGCC
>Ga0315296_10003671_pt1 | contig 12752 bp, 20 predicted proteins | sample YL17G14_18_MG_FD_203921 | JGI IMG/M metagenome (GOLD analysis project Ga0315296, IMG submission 203921) | Sediment microbial communities from Yellowstone Lake, YNP, Wyoming, USA - YL17G14_18 | ecosystem: Environmental > Aquatic > Freshwater > Lake > Sediment | place: USA: Wyoming | collected... | reverse complement strand
CCGGACTCATCCACGCATATTCTGTGGCTTCTTTGGTTATAAGTACCCTTCCCCCGATTACAGTCGCCTCATAAGTAGCGATTATGTGATGTATGGTTTCATCTTTCTCGGAGAGAAAATCGTCATAGACTCCAACGAATTTGGTTGGAAGAATCTCTAGCCCTGTTTCTTCTCTAACCTCACGAATAATTGCTTGTTTTATAGTTTCATCTGGCTTCACGTAACCTCCTGGAACGACCCAACTCTTGTGATAAGGTAGATCGCCTTCCCTTATGAGAAGAATCTTGTGTTCTTCTCCTTCAATAACTGCGGCTACGCTCACCATCAACTTGCCTTTGGTTATGTCTCTTTGAGATATCACTTCTCAGTCTTCCCTCCATATTCATCTTTTTCGGCTGATTTGTTTCCGAAAACATACTTTCTCTGGAAGTCATCAATCCTCTCTCTTGTCCACTTGCTCTCAGGTGAATTGACCAAGCCTTTTTCATGCAACACCCTTCGTAGAGATTCATTTTCTGAAACGAGAAACTGTAGCCCTAGCACTAGAGCTTTGTTATACATCAAGTTTTCATAGGCCTTGAATTTTGTGATTGCATACATCGAGTGTACTTTTGAAGACGGATTTAGTCTCTCTATCTCCAGCCTTTCAAGCTCTTCATCCGATTCTTCAGCAAGACCATATTCCAATATCTTTCGAACGTCAAATTTCGGATCAAGCCCGTGTTCCTTCATGAATTTCTTCAATGACTCATGGAAGGTTCTCGGAACCGAAAGCTTGAGATTTATGGGTATGCCTAGCAGTTCCGGTATAATGTCGTCCAAGACTCGGCTTCTACTTGTTGTTTCGTCATCACTTTTCAATTTTTGTTCCCTTGCTTTTGCATTGGTGTGCATTCAATATTTGCCTAAGTCTTTGATTTTCTTCCTTAAGCTCCCTTAATGCCCTATTGTCATTTTCATATTCTTCTGCCTGCTTCTTGAGAAGCAGATAATCTTGCTTCATTTCTCTGTAGTAGACTGCCCTGAAAAACCTCATACCTCTCTCTGTTGCTTTGATGAAACCCATTGACAGGTCAAAGCTGTTTCTTCTGCAATATTCAACGAGCGATTCATGTGTGTTTCTGTCTAGGAAAACGTCCAAAATGACCTGATTCTTTTCTTTCGAATTCTCACTCAAGTCCAATCTCGTTGGTATCACCTTTGTTATCCTGCTGGTTTTGCGCGCTTCTCCAGTTCATGATGTATTTCTGGATGAGATCATCTCTTAGTTGTTCTTCACGCTTGCCTCGTGGGACACGGGCGCACAAGTGCATTGCAAGCACTCGATTATCGCGGGAAACTCTGCCAAACCAGTTCCTTGTTCCAACACACTTGGCTTCCAGTTGACTGTATTGGAAGGCAATTTTTCGGAAATTAGAGGCAATTCGTCCTTTCTCTTCTTCCAGCTTCTTCAGAGCACATTCGAGCTCTGCTTCTTGATTCAGTGATTCCATTCCCAGACTGATTACCTTCCTGACTGATTCTAGGTCCAGAGAGATGCCCAGTTCCTTGGTTAAGGCAACGATTTCGCGGCTAGTTTCGATCGGTATGCTTTTGGCGGGAGATTTACGAAGTCGCATTTTTGCCAAATCACCTTTTCTTGTCGAGTAGTTTTTCAAGCGTTTTTCGATCTTTGAGAGCTTTTTCCAAGAGTTGTTGAAATCTCGCGATTTCATGGGGCAATTCTGCAATGTATTTCTCCAAATCCCCAGTTCTTTTGATGAGGTCTGCATTTTCTCTTTCAAGAGAGGTTGCCCTCAACGAAAGAAGTCCGACTTTGATTGATCGAATGATCTTCTCTTGACTCCCTATTTCTTCGTACAAGTCTCTGGAAATCTTGATCTTATGCGTGGAACTTCGTTCATCTGCTGCGTTCATGGAAATCTGTCCTCTCTTGCTCCGATTATTCTTGCCAAGGTTCGGTCGGTTCCTCTTCTTCCTACAACTTTCGCCAAGCTTTCGCCGACGGCTTTCTCAGTCCCTGCTCGTTCCTTATCCGAGAACCGACAGTCTTGTCTTTCAATGTAAACTGAAAGATCATTCTGTAATTCTTCCAGAACCTGAAGCTGCTTGTCGATAATTGTTTTTGCAGTGTGTGAAAATTTCTTACTGTGTAATCTGGAGACTATGTGCAGGGTCATGACGTAATGCGGGATGCACAGTCCTCGCGATTTGTTGAAGAGCTCTTTGATTTCATTGTCTTCTTTGAGTTCCTGCACGAATTCCTTGATGTAGATTCGCATGATTTCTGAAACGTGATCGCAGGCAGGACAGTTCTTTTGGTTGGAAACCGTCCTTAGGTAAGATGGCGCAGAACTCGATCGGAAGCGACCTCTAAGGTCAAAGCTCGATCGTTGGGGTGATTCGACTCCTATGCGGAGATCGGCCGTTACATCTTCAAAAAGTTGTTCTGTAACGTTTTTCAGTATGAGTGCCATTCCTAATCCGTCGGAACTGGCTGGATTGGTAGAAGAAGCGAGCATTTTGTAGAAGTGATAGTTGCAGAAGCCTCTGCTCTCAATAATCTTCTCTCTCGCTCCCGCGTCCATTACGAGCTCGCCGAGGTAATTGTTTACATACCTTTGTTCAAACCTGTTCTCCAAATGGCATAAGAAGCAAGTTTCGGCCTTCTCCAAGGCCTCGCGAATGTAAACCCAACCGATGCCTTTCATCCTTGTCCCACCCGTCATGTTGAGGCGACCCTTTGCATTATGCTCACTGCGTGGAACGTGTTCTCAAAAGTCGATATTCCAAGGTCTGAGCGGGCGAAGCCTCCGTTGTCTCTTTGACATTTTAACACGAAGTCAATAGTCTGCGACGGGAATCTGCAGTTTTCTCCGAGTAAGTCGAGCGTCATCACTCCATAGTATGTATGCTCCATGTAAGGCGGAGCGGATCGAGGAATCACAGTAAACCCGCCGTATGGTTGCTCGCATTTCCTCACAAATGTCACTGTATCAGACAGGTCTCTTCGATCAACCTTCAATAAGTCTAGAGAAGCGACGGCATAGTAGGTTGAGTTGACGTTTGAATATCCGTAGGCTCCAAACCCCCCGTCCTTGTTTCTGTGTTTAAGTAACCATCCTTTGACTTCATCACCATACGGTTTGATGTTCAATATTGAAGCAAGTTCTAGTATCATGAGGGTTGACTCAAACTCTGAGGAAACCTCAACGTAAACGTCTACAGTGCGGAAATATCTTCCAGAACTGATCGCAGACGACACGAAATCCCTGAAGCGACTGCCAATATGCTTGTTACACAGCGCGAGCGCCATGCCAACGTAATAGTAGGAATAGATGCTGGATAAGTCAAAATTACAGAGCCATTCAACCGTACGTTCCATATTGGGAAAAGGCGAACCCAAGAGGCTCAGAATAACCAATCCATAATACGTGTCCTGCGCATTGGAATCTAGACCTTGAGCAAAGGAGTAACCTCCATCGAGATTCTGCCGATTCACAACATAATCCGCTATGCTCTTGACTCGCTGCAATTTAGCGAAATGTTCTTTTTTCATCGTGGCTTTGGTTTCTAAACCGAACCGCCCTACTTCATGCAACCTAACACCCACTCTTTTTTTGTTTTGAATGTTGGTAGAAGCTATCAGCCCCTGCAGGCGTTGAAGCAAGGGCGGTTAAAGGCGAGCCTCATCGCCTCATGTATCTTGAAATGCAAAACCAAATAGATAAGCATTCGCAATGTTCAAGCAAAATCTTGCCATGAAACGTCGAGCTCTCGAGTCAATGGCGAAAACGCGAGTAAAACCTAGCTGTTTCTGCAATATTTTTGCTATTCTTTAATGGCAAAATGATAGAAACCAAAAATGTTTGAAGCGAGTGTTTGAAGCTATCCCGGGCTACCATTGTACCCTAGTCAGTACGACGTTCAAATTCTCGGCTCTCGTTGTCAGTAAATATAGTGTAAATGTGTCCAAAAAACCATTATTTCAGCCTTTCTATCGGACAAAATGGGACAAATCTTCTCTTATTCCTTTAGCAACCTAGTCCTCTGCGTGAATGCAACATTCGGCATATGCTAAAACCCATTAACGGTATAATTGCGATTTGTAAAGTAGCTTCATAAGTATATGAAGACCACCATTGCCTCGCTCTTAATCAAAGACCCAATCCTTTCTTTCTCTTTTTATGCCCAATCAGCCTCAGAATAGTGCGCCACGTCTCCAAAACGTAGAAGACAGAACCAATATGCATGTAAGCAGCTTCGAAGTGCTCACAGCATCAAAAATACTTCTCCGTGGTCTTTGAAGCCCTAGACAGATTGGAGTTCCTTTTCTTGAAAGTGCGCTCCTGCCAAGTGACAAAAGAGGGTGTAATGTGCCATCTGGATTTTCAAATGGCTGTTTTCGATCCTGCTTTTTTCTTCCTTTGTCATGTTGTTGGGATAACGATAATTGTAATGCTGTACTTTCTCAGCATTGGAATTACCAATTAATTCTTGCCAGAATTTCTCGTAGTTCGGAAATTCCTGAGGATCTTTTGACCATATAGTTGCTCGATCACGTTCTTACTCTTTTTAAGCGACAAAGCTATTCCCTCAGCTATACAGCTTTCCTAAAGAAGGATACCCTATACAGTCCGTAGAGATGCTTAAGTCAAACATGAAAAAGGTTGCTAAGCACGTTTGCACACGAAGACTGAGGATATCGTAAGCTAGCCACAGACGTAGACTCCATCGCCCACACACTGAGCCAAAGAGCACATCGCTAGGTGCAAGGTTAGGGTTGTCGAAAATCGAGAATTGGCATCGAAGGTAGCGGACTCGAACCCGTTTGTGTATGGGGACATAAAGGCACTGTTCTCTTTTTTGGAGATTATCTATTTCTATGTCTTTTGATTTTTAACTTTTCAGCCTTCATAAGTAAGATGAGCCAAATTTTTTCTTCCTTTCCAAATGTGATTATGGCTAATTTGTCTCCAGTCTTGATGCCAGCCTTCTCCCTTATTTCCTTCGGTATCACCATCTGGCCTCTTTCGCTGATGGGTATCACAGCATCAAGAGTATAACAAGCTGCTTTTTCTTCCTTGGCCATTATTGCTACATCCAAAGTGGAATCATAAATCGTTTAAACAACTACCTAAGTCTCTTTTTTTCAGTTTTCACGCTTACAATTTCTACGAGGTCATTCATTCCTAATTCAGTGAGTTTATCCACTGTTGGTATGCCCTCTTTCGTCCATCCACGTGCTTCATAATAGTCATCTAGGAGCAAATCTAACTCTTCTTGGGTCACATAAGCCCCTTTGGCTGATCCTTCATCTGGGATTGGGTGATGCATAACCTTGTAGGGTAGTGTGTCGTCTTTTCTGCTCAAGCCTTCTCTTGTGTTAATTACCCTAGCAAAATTGTTAATTCTCTCTCCCTTACGCCTCATCTCATCTGGCGTGGTTTCGAATCCTGTCAATAGGCTATAGAGTTTGGCCAAGTCCTCAAGCTCCTTATAGTACGTGCCCCTTGAGAACTGAATTGCGCTTTTATTCCTCATTGATAAGGCCTTGGGTATTGTCTCGTTCTATGCTATGTCATTTTTTGCTTATGGTTCTCAATTCGTTTAGTGTTTTGTTAAGTGCTTCTTTTAACGTTGCTTTCAATTCTTGTTCTTTATCTTTTAGAGGCTGTGATCCAATCATGTTTTTCACATTCTCAATACTGATGGGAATTTTTAATGCCACATCCGCTGTTCCTTTGAGTGTCAAGCATGCTGCTTCTCTGGCCTCACTTTCGCTGAGTCCGTTCTCTATTCCAAAGCTGACGAGGGTGTCAAGGAAAGGGAAAAAGTAGGTTGGACCCATGGCAGAGATTATCGTGTAAAGTTCCATCTTTTCTTCTGTGACTTCTCGGTATTCGCCCCACACGGAAAGCATTTTTCTTATTCGTTCCTTATCCTCATCTTTCACGAAACTACCGAAACAAACCAAGTTGAAGCCTGAACCTACGAGGCTTGGAATGTTTGGCATCATTCGGACAACACCCACGTTTTTCATAAGAATTTTTTCAATTGATTCTGTAGAAACTAGAGCAGCAACTGAAATAACGAGTTTCGATTTCGAAATTTCCGTCTTAATTTCTTCCAAAATTTCTCTAACTTGTTTAGGCATTACTGCGATTATCACTACGTCTCCAAATTTTGCGCCTTCTCTGTTATTGTTACTTATATTTACTCCAAACTTTTGTTGTAGCTCTTTAAGACGGTTTTCATTGATGTCACATGCAAGAACATGCTCATTTGAAACGAAGCCAGTGTTGAGAAGGCGTTCCAGCAGTGCACCACCCATTTTGCCAGTTCCAATGAATGTAATTTTCATGTCTAACCCTTCTTGTCTATGAACTCACGTATACTAAAAACCTTTCCTCATTATCTCGAGAGATCAAAAATAGTATTCCTCTGCCTTATTCAAGTTTTACCGCTCTAGTAATGTTGTTCTTTTTTCTCCAACAATTGTGACTACTGGAAGATAAACGTAAAAATTCCGCTTCACTCTTCTTATCTTTATATGTTTTTTAAAAAGAAGATTTTTGGCTATTTCTTCTTCAGCGTATTTCTTAATGTTGCGACTTGTTTCTTTCTCTTTTAGAGTGGACCATTCCATTGAATGAATGTGAAAACCAAGTCCAGCTAACAGACAAATCAGTTCCTCTTTTGTTAGAATATTGTGACGTGATAAAGGAGAAACATTTTCAAAATGGCACTTTTCCAAGAAATCTCTTATTTTCTTAATTGGTGCGCAAATATCGATTATTTGGATTCTTCCCTTGGGCTTAATGACTCGTTTCATCTCTTCCAAACATTTTTTGTGCGCCTTGATACAATGCAGAAAATATCGGGAGGAAACAAGATTAAATGAGGCGTTCTTTAATGGAAGATGTCTCGCATCGGCGAGTATAGCATATCCTTTTGTTATTATTCTCTTTTTCAACCCTTTCTTAAGGTCCTTTTTGTCGTAATCGAGATAAATTACTAAAGCTTTTTCCTTGCGAAGAAGTACGCTGGAACTTCCGTCTCCTGAACCAATATCCAGAAAAATCATGTTTTTTAGTTTATTTAGACCATGACCACTTATTAAAGAACCTCCATCCATATTTTGCCTTTTTTATCTTAACAGAACGCTCATAAATTTATAGAAGAGAATGATTTTCGCTATGAGAATGTGGTTTTGACTTAATGGTTTTCATGTTGTCTGCGACTATTTCATTTCCGATTCGCGGTATTAGTTGCGACATGTAAAATACGCTTTACTTCATCCACGCTTGGGATTCTACCAGCGACGAATATTTTTCCATCTATTGCGACGGCTGGGGTGAATACAAGTCCATATTTCGCTACAGTCAACTTAGAATATGCGTCAATTTTCTTAACTTCGCAATTCAGGTGTGATTCCCTCACGGCTTGTTTTACTATTTCCAAAGTCCTTAAGCACCGCGAACACGGCGGCTCAGGTCCGAACACTTCCACAATCATTGTGTTTTAACCTCGCTCACCTGTCCATATCCATATTTCTCTCTAAGTGCTTTAAGCATTTGCTTCAGCTCTGTTCTCGAAGGAAAGCTTATGGCACCTACTGGGCATCGAGGTCTGCACGACTCGCAACTTACCAAGCAGTCGTATGGTCTGGCGACTACTGCTTTATCTCCTTGTTTTTCGTAAACGTGCTCGTGGCAGAATTCAACACAAATCCCGCAGCCAGTGCACAGGTTATAATCGATATTAGGAAACCACTTTATCTCCTTTCTGGGCAGCCCAGAATATGTCTTCTCACTCAATAACCTCGTCCCCATTTGTCGCTTCTCGTACTAAATCTCTGGTGGTTGGAGCGTGAATTGCTTTCACGGCTTTTATGTAGAGCACAGCTCCCATTACTCCTAACACAGTCCCACAAATGTAGGGTTTGAAGGCGCACACGATTCCCCATATCATTAGGATAAGCCCCAGCCACGAAAATGCGACTTGTAGGTTTGTCACATTTTCATGTTTGGGGATTGCTTGTGGCGTATCCATATTTGTTCCTTAGTTCTCTGAGCTGTTTTCTTAGTTCTTCCTTTGAGGGGAAGCTAATGGCCCCGGTAGGGCAACGTGGCGCACAGGACTGACTGGGTACGTTACAGTTGTAGGGATCGTCAACCACTACTTTGTCACCCACTCTCTTGTACACTTTCATGTGACAGTAGTCAACGCAGAAGTAGTCACATTTGCTGGGATCGCACTTTTCAGGGTCTATCTTGGGATACCAGTTAATCTCTTTTCTTGGCAACCCATAGGGGTTCTGTTGAGCGATGACCTTTTCTCCCTGAAATCGTTCTTCAGCCAGATACTTCTCTTTCCTCTCCTCCATTTTATGTCCCAACCAGCTTACTGATAATTTCTTCAACTTTCTTCATGACTTCAGGAGTCTCCATGTTTCTCAAATCCAGAGAAATCACTTGTTTGTCAAAGTCAAGTCCTTTTTCTGCGAAGGCGTCCTTGAACATTTTCTTTTGCATTCGAGGGTCGCATCCGCCAATCACGTACATCTTATCTTTGTCGCCTTCTCTTAGGTAGTCCCTAAAGAAGTTGTCTCCGTCGGTGACGCAAAGTTGTGGATGAACTATGGCATATTCTACGTCAAGTTCATTTCTGACGAAGTTTATTAGTTTCCACAGGTCCAGTTTTGCAAATCCTGGGCATTCACCAGTGCAAAAGCACATTATGAATCTTGGCAATTTCTTTTCGCTCATGCATCACACCTCTTGATTAATTGTCGAATCAAAATATTTAAATTTATTGGTATGAACTCACCCAAAAACATCGACGAATTGAACGAAAAAAGCATTAATTGAGATGGCGTATTATTCTAAAATGGCACTGAGACTTCTTGTCAATTCTAACTATGCTTGACTTGGATTCTTCTTAGAATAACTCAAAAACAAAAGAATTTGTAGGAGCCATTAATAATTCTAGAGACAAGTTCGCTCATGTCGATGTTATATCGTCCAGTACGCACAAATGGTCAAATTCTCTCTTTCAAATTGAGTCTTCAGAAAATCTTTCACTTCCTCTTCCTCTATATAACGAGTACCTTTTTTATCCCTATGTAATGGAATACGTGTCCCCCTTAACTTTTCTCCTTCAGGAAAATCAAGGAAAATGTAGTATCTGTCTTGAGCAGGTATGATAAGCCTCAAAACAGTGAGCTCACGAGCAGTAGAAAGCCCATTTTGCTCTATATTGTAAACAATGGCGTCAGGTTTCAGATTGATAATGAGATGCCTAAACTCATCCCAACTTCTGACCTTTGCCATTCTTTCGCTCAATCTTCATCCCTTTTTCATTTTTACTCTTAAATCGAGTCTACGGAAAGAGTTCAATCTCCTTGGTCTTTCCACACTTCACACATACAAGCTTAACGTGTGTCCGATTATGTGTCTCTTCAACAGCCTTCCATTCGTGATCGCAGTTATTCTCCTCACTTTCATTGAACTCATTCATAATGAGTTCCTCAATAAGGAAGGTTCACATTAAAGAATTTTAATTTATCGTTTTGTGCAGTCTGAAATGGACCTCTTATCCGTTTGAGCATTGTTCATGTTGCAGGGGTACTTTCAGTAAAGCCGTAAACTCTTCATATGATGGAAATTTGCCTATTGAAACAGGTTCTTCATTGATGAATATGTAAGGCTTAGGTTTGCCCTTATGTAACATTCTTATTACGTGTGCTGGATAGTCCCATCGCTTTGGGCTAATTATTTCTCTTTTGATTGTTATTTTGTCCTTGTACTCTTCTGAAAGCTTTTTTACGGTCTGGTTACGTTCTTCCAGCATCCTTCGCAGTCGTTCTACAGCACTGACAGAACTTACAAGTGGTCCTGGGCCACAGCAGGCACCACCAAAAGGATCACCTTCGTAGATTTCTATCCTAATCATTTTCTTCATACTATCCCTCCAAACCCTGTCATACCTCATATTCTGATTCTTGATTAGCTGCGTATATACTCTTTTCTCTCGCGCATCTTGTAGTGCTTTTTGAGAAAGAGCCTTAAAAGATTTGGTTATTTCTGCCAATTTATCAATCTGTATCTCAACAAGGCATCATCGTCCGCTATGTCAGTAGCATCTCTGCAACCATAATATCCTAAGCTAACGAAGTCGGCAAATCACTGTGTTTGCCATTTTTTGATTCTTACATGAGCTTTTTTTCATAGAGAATGAGACATATTTAAATATCTTGTTTTATTACTTGTTTTACGGGTATTCGGTTTGGCAAATCAATCTAGGGAAGTTAGGCTGAAAAAAAGACTCGCGCGATTGGTAAGCTCGGGGACTTGTCCGGCAAAAGCCTCGTCGAGTTATGCTTCAGAGTTGAAGCAGATTGCGAGTGAAGTGGCTAAGATTGATGTGGTTGATAAGCAAAGCCGGTTTTTTAAGGCGTTGGCTGACGGCACAAGGCTGCGAATCCTTAAGCTTTTAGAGGTTAAGGAAATGTGCGTCTGTGAAGTCATGATTGCTTTAGATCTTACTCAGCCCACAGCCTCTCATCACCTAAGAATTATGGAAAATGTGGGACTCGTGAAAGACAGGAGAGCGGGAAAATGGGTCTACTATGGCATAACTGATCGGAAACTTGTCGAAAATTTACGAAAACTTGATCTTTTATAAAAAAAGAGCAAAGTTAAGTGAAAGGTCTGTCTTTCAGCATATTGGAACATGATTTCAAAGGACTTTTTGTAGATAAATTTAAATACATTGATATGTTTTTCCTACTTGCACGGTGAAAATTACTTGGAGAAAATATTAGTCGGTTTTGACGGCTCAGAGTACTCGAAAAAAGCGCTAATTGAGGCAATCAAAATTGCGCAAAAATTCTCTGCTGATATAACTATTGTGAACGTTTACAACGATCCTGCTGGTTACGATTTAAGTCAGAGAGTCCTCGAAAAGGCCAAAGTCATTTCAGAGGATGGAGAAGTCAAGTTCCAACTTGTTTCCATTCTAAGCCCCAATACGGCAAACAGGATCATTGATGTTGCAAAGAAAGACAAAGTAGACTTGATTGTGGTTGGGAGCAGAGGTATGGGTGCTCTTCGTGCGCACCTGATAGGAAGCGTCGCCACCAAGATATGCCACAGCTCCCCTGTAAGTGTGCTCATCGTAAGATAGATTTCAATTGCTTAGAGGAATAGACTTTTGACGTCAGAACAACAACCTATGAAAAAAGAAGCATCACTTGGAATTTTTGAGAAATACCTAACATTATGGATAGCCATATGCATAATTGTAGGCTTGCTGGTCGGAAGATTTCTACCAGCGTTCGGACAGTTTATAGATTCTCTCAAGTTCGTCAAATTATCCATACCAATAGGCATACTCCTGTTCTTCATGATGTACCCCACTGTTGTCGGCATCAGATTCAGCGACATAAAGAGGGCGGCACGAAGCCCCAAACCATTGCTCCTCACCATAATCGCCAATTGGGTAATAGCCCCACCCCTGATGACATTCTACGCAAATACTCTTCTTGCCGGTAACCCTCAGTACATCGCAGGCGTTATACTTCTTGGCTTGTCGCCGTGCACTGCTATGGTTATGTGGTGGATGTTTCTGGCAAGAGGCGACATGGCACAGGGCTTAATAAATACAGCAGTAAACGCTTTGCTCATGCTTTTTCTTTATGCCCCATTAGCTGGTCTATACTTGGGCATAAGCGGCATTCCAGTTCCATGGGATTTGATTGCTGCTAGCGTTCTGATTTTCATAGCGTTGCCAGTCGCAGCGGGAGCAATTTCTCGCAAAGTAATATTAGAGAAAAAAGGCGAAGGCTGGTTTAACAACACGTATATCCCAAGCCTCGGGAAAATATCCATTATTGCGTTGCTGACAACCCTTATAGTTTTATTTTCATTTGAGGGCGAAATTATTCTAAATAATCCTCTTTTAGTCGCCTATCTCGCAGCACCGAACCTGCTACACTATGCCACCATGATAACGTGGACCTATCTTCTTGGTTACTTCCTTGGTTGGAAGTACGAAACCGCGATAGATACCACTCTCATAGGAAGCAGTAGCCACTTTGAGGTCGCAATTGCCGTCGCCACAACTCTCTACGGTATTGGATCACCTGCAGCCTTGGCCACGGTCATAGGGCCGCTCATGGAGGTGCCTCTAATGCTTTCTCTGGTCAGACTTGGTTTGCGAACCAGGAAATACTTCCCGCGAAAAAAGGGATTAGCGCGTATTGCAGGAGAGAACCAATTAGATTAAGCTGGAATCGTGCTTGGTCGACGGCTTGTCAGTCGAGATGGAATATGCAGACACTTATGAGACTTCTCATTGATTTTAAGTAGGAGTAGAACCACATGCGACTAGGAGTTCCACTCTATAAACAGACTACGGATTTCACGTGCGGCGCATGCGCAACTCTTATGGTATGGAGATACTTCGATAGAAATGTGCAACTTTCCAAGCGAAATGAATTCTCGGTCTGGACAGAGATAGTTGCCTTACCCTTCAAATTCTCGTCACCGTATCGAATTGCAGCGTTCTTCATCAAGAAGGGGTTTGAAACGAAACTGCTAATGAGTCAGGGGATTAGTGGCGAAGGCAAAATATTGCTCGAATGTTGCCAGACTGACCCTGCGGAAAGAAAGCTTTTTCTCGATTTCTTCGAAAAACACAATGAGATACTGAAAAGGCATATTTCCTCAGCTATTCTTGATAGAAAT
>Ga0315296_10003667_pt1 | contig 12758 bp, 6 predicted proteins | sample YL17G14_18_MG_FD_203921 | JGI IMG/M metagenome (GOLD analysis project Ga0315296, IMG submission 203921) | Sediment microbial communities from Yellowstone Lake, YNP, Wyoming, USA - YL17G14_18 | ecosystem: Environmental > Aquatic > Freshwater > Lake > Sediment | place: USA: Wyoming | collected... | reverse complement strand
ACACACCAACATCTACAGTGCCCAAAGTAATCGTAGATGGTGTAATTGTAAAAGCCTCAGCCGTTACAGGAGTAACTGTGATAAACACATCCTGGGGCGTCGCCTCTCCTGCAAAACTAACCGCACTTAAACCACAAACCAACAAAATCGCCAGTCCTAATCCAATTAACCTTTTCATTCTAATCACCCCCTTTTCTTTTGAATTTTTACATCTTGCTTTCTCCAATTTGCACTTTTCAATTCCTGTTTTCATCCTTTCTCACCTCCTTCGGATTAGCTCCGATTCATCGGAGCGTCTTTCTCACGCACACTGAAGTGTGCTACTCCACCTTCCTCGGTAATGCGTCGCTATCCCGTTCCTCCTTATCCGCCGGAACAGCGACCCTCCTTTCTCTTCGCTTCCTCACCCTAAAGGGCGACCGACCAATGGGCGACCACAAGGGTCGCCCCTACGCGTGGTCGGGCACTCTTTAGAGTGCCAAAACACAAAGTTCCGCCACTCCATTCGTCGGAACAGCGACCCTTCGTTATTTTTCCTCATTCTTCTCTTGTGTTTTGAAATAAACCCTCGAATAAAGTTCTATCGGTATATCAAACCACAAAATTTTCGCAACAACAACAAATGCAAAATTTTTACCATAAAACTCCTGTTCATCAGGAATTTCCATTCCCATAATTACATCGTTGATGCTTCTTTTTTTTGACTCTATCTTTTTCTTTTTAAAGTCAACCTGTATAGCTTCAGGCATAGGTTGATAATCCTTTCTCAGACCATATCTCTCAGGATTCTTTGCAAGCTGAAATTCAATTCTGTAATCTTCGTTTCCTCTGTTGACAAGTTGAAGTGTTGAAAATTCATTTCCATCAAGTTTTATTTTTTTCCCAACAGGAAGTTCGGAAAGAAACAAACTGAAAGGCGCCAGGTCCAATTTTAATGCTTCAAGAACTTTTCTTCTCTGTTCTTCCAGAACTTCCACAGGTGTGGGACCTGTTGAAAATCTTAGCCTGCTTGCAAGAGCAAAACTTATTGCTATTCCCCTGATACCTGGTTTCTCTACTGTTTGAGTTACAAGCACTATTTGAAAATGCCGGTTTGCATATTCTTCCTTATCTGGAATTGAAATAATCACATCACAATCCGTGCCTTCTCCAGGTCCTAGATGAAAAATCGTAGGAAAAATCTTTACCCATGAAACATCAGGAACTGGCTCATATCCTTCTCTAAGCTCAGATGAAGATGGTTTTTCGACAACAACTTCAACATCTATTTCTTTATCTGTTTTATTCATTACCTTATATGGCAAACCCTGTTCTTTCTTAATGCTATAAACCATTCCTGGTTTCAATCCAGACAGAATTACATCAGCAAATTTTGTCGAAAGCCCATGTTTTACCTCTTGTTGAGCAAACAAAGAATTTGCAAATAAGACCATAGCAATCACACATAAACATCTTTTCATAATTTCTTACCTCCTTCCTTATAAAATTTTTTCTTTCCATCCTTTCAAACATACTCCTTTGCCCCTTTTCTTAAATTTTCTTTCCCAAATTTATTCGGGATACATTTATATTATTATTCGGGTCCCGCAGTGATTGTAACTATTATTTTCTCTTTCTTGCCTGTAGTGGTACTTGTTGGCATATCCAGCCTGAACCACAATTTCCTGTCATCTCCTTTTGGAACATTAATTCCTGTCTGCTTATCTCCGTCTCCATCATTATCACTAAACCAGTCAGCTGTACTGGTACGATTTTCATCTATAACATAATCATCTGAATCAAAATTACTCGTTGAAACCTGAACTCCATGGAATATTGCATAAAAAATGAATCTGTTATGGGCTGTTGTAGTATGTGTAGATTTCCAAAGCGATGGATTATCATCATAAAGGGTAACTGAAGATATTTTGAGTGAGTACGTCTCCTTGATATTTCCATCATTAGTAACTGTGATTATGCTCACCGTATGGGTCGAATTACCCAGGGGAACTTCTCCAAAGTCGTAAGTATCGGTGGAGATGGAGACACTAATGATGGGGTTGACCCAGACGGTGGCGCCGTTGGAGAGGCCTGACCAGTTGGTGGGAATTTCGTCCCGAGTCCAGATTTGGAAATACCAAGTTGTGTCACCGGTGAGACCGGTAATTTTATGGGAAACCTGGGTGTAGGGAGCTACTCCGGAGGTGGATATTTCAACATCATAGGTCGTTGTGCTCCACTGGATGGAATATGATGAATAGTCAATTCTGTATTTACTTCCTTCAACCAGAGTATTATTCCAACCATCATCTCCAGGAGTGCTCCAGTAAAGAGTGACATTGCTTGTATTACTATCGCATAACCCTGTTAAATCAGTTATTGCCGCTGGAGGACCAAAATCCCACTTGACATTGTTGCCTGAATTCTGGCTCGTCCCATCTATGGCTAAGATAGTGTTCCCGCCTGAAGCATCAGAATCCTCAACATCTACATAGGAGACGCTCTGGTTGCCAGTTACGGTTAAATACCACGCTGTGTTTGTACTTGTACTCCTCAGCACAATACGACTGGATTCTGACTGACCATCCAACTCGATATTGGTAAAGGTGAACGTAGAACCACTACAGAAGTAAAGTTGAGTATTACCCGTGGTAGCGGTAAAAGTGCTCAACGTGAGATTGTCAGCAAAGTAGACCCCATCAGAAGAAGAATTGATAATTTGCAAAATATTAAGACTATTCCCATCCATGGTCAAGGTCTGGGTGGATGTGCCATTCAACACAAACGTGGAAGTGCTCGCATCCACTGTCCCATCTGAAAAATCAACATTTCCTCCCACTGTCCAGGTGCCCTCGCCCATGGAGAGCAATTCTGTGCCTGTTCCTGTCCCTGTATAATCCACACTACCACCAATATCCAGGTCAGGATTATTAGTAACTGCAGTCACTGTCAAGTCCCCACTGCCTTGAGCCTTGAGCTGGAAGTTGCCATTGAAGGTTATAGTCCCTACTCCCAATGTCCATGTCCTGGCTACTGTGCCTGTTGATTGAAAGATTACATTATTGAAGGTGTAACCATCACCAGTAAATGTGGCATTGCCATCTGTACCATCCAGAACTAATATAGACGCACCAGCATTGAACGTTCCTACTGTAACGCTGAAATCACCATTACAGGTTACTGTGGAACCACCAGCATTAAATATGCCGCCAGTTTGATTATAAGAACCAACTTCTAACAGTTCCCCATTGGTAGTGAAAGTGCCACCCACAATCTCAAAAGAACCTGAGGCGGTCAGAGATTTTCCCGAATCGATGAATATTGTGGCAGTATAGGTGGAATAGATGATAACTGAGGCTACTGTGGAAGATATATCAATCTGGCAGGAGTAGGTATTTCCTCCATCAAAGATGGCAGTATCGTTTGTCCCTGGAACACCCGCATTGCCCGTCCCTCCAGAAGTAGCTGACCAGTTATTCGGGTCGTTCCAGTTGTCCGGGTCGGTTTCCCCTACCCAGTACCTATTAGCTCCTACAACTATTTTTGCCATAGCGGTGGCTCCATTAGATAGACCACTCCAGTTGAGAACATCATCTCGAGTCCAGATGCGGAAATAGTAAGTTACGCCTCCGGTGAGGCCAGTAATAACTTTACTCTCGTTATTTCCTGGCGAAGTTGAGGTTGACCATTCAAGGTCAAAACCTGAGGGTCCATTGAAATCAAAGGAAGTGTACGTGGCATATTTTATCCCGTATTTGCCATCGGTGATGTCGCCTGTCCCTCCATCATCACCAGGTGCGCTCCACGTTAAATCAATTGTTCCTTGCACACTGCCGGTCAATGCCGAAAGATTGGTAATTGCGTCCGGCGGGCCAAAATCCCAGTTAGTATTATTGCCATAATAGCAACCTTCAATGTCAGGACAATCAAAATCAATAATGGTATCCCCACCTGAGGCGTTAGAATCCCGCACATCTACACCTGAAACATCCTGGGTGCCTGTAAGGTTAAGATACCAGGTAGCTCCATTCAAGGTAGAACGTAAGGTAATATTTTCAAAATTAAGGTGGTTGGTTATATAGGTGGTTGTGCCTTCAGTAAGTCTTAATGTTTTACCATTTGTTATCATCTTTAAACCATAAAATGTTGTTGACCCTATAAGGGTTGAGGTAGCATTAGTGTTAAATGTCACCGTTGATGTCTGGCAATTGAATATTGCATCTCCCGTAACTTCAAAATCCCCGCCAATAGTAAGCATTGATGAACCGGAATTAAATGTTCCTGTGGAAAGAATAAAATCCCCTGAAACCGTCAGGTTCTTATCTTGTGCTACTGTTATTGTTATAGTTGAACCTGTTTGTACCGAGAAGCTTGCAACTGTTGTTGAGATGTCTATTGTGCAGGGTTTGTTTGATGTCGCATCAAATATTACATCATCATTTACACCCGGAACAATATTACCCACCCAGTTATCAGCTGTTGACCAGTTATTATCCTCGCCGCCGCCATCCCATCTGTAAAAATACCTGTTATCAATTCCTTCTACAATATATACACTGCCAGTGTCCGTGCCTTCAAAATCAGTCCCATACGCACCCATAGCAAGCTCATCTTTTCCATTGCCAAAAAAATCACCAAAGGCAACTGATTGCCCAAGCCATTGGCTGGTTCCTGTAGTTGGTCCATCATAGCGGATATCATAGTTGCCTAATTCAAGCCCCTTATTACCGGAAGGTCTCGTTGCATTCCCATAAACAATATACACACTACCGGAGTCTGTTTCACTAAAATCAGCCTGATACGCACCCATAGCTAAATCATCTTTCCCATCTCCATCAAAATCACCAAAGGCAACTGAAGTCCCAAGCAATTGGCTGGTTCCTGTAGTTGGTCCATCATAGCGGATATCATAGTTGCCTGATTCAAGTCCCTTTACACCGGATGGTCTGCTTGCATTTCCATACACAATATACACACTGCCGGAGCTATCTTCACTAAAATCAGCTGCATACGCAGCCATAGCTAAATCATCTTTCCCATCTCCATCAAAATCACCAAAGCTAACTGAATACCCAAGATATTGGCTGTCTCCTGTAGTTGGTCCATCATAGCGGATATCATAGTTGCCTGATTCAAGTCCTTTATTACCGGATGGTCTGCTTGCATTCCCATAAACAATATACACACTGCCGGAGTCTGTTTCACTAAAATCAGCACAACACGCACCCATAGCTAAATCCTCTTTCCCATCTCCATCTAAATCACCAAAGGCAACTGAATACCCAAGCCATTGGCTGTCTCCTGTAGTTGGACCATCATAGCGGATATCATAGTTCCCTGATTCAAGACCCAAAGCACCGGATGGTCTGCTTGCATTCCCATAAACAATATATACACTGCCAGCGTCTGTTTCACTAAAATCAGCATAAAGCGCAGCCATAGCTAAATCTTCTTTCCCATCTCCGTCTAAATCACCAAAGGCAATTGACCACCCAAGATATTGGCTGGTTCCTGTAGTTGGTCCATCGTAGCGAATGTCATAGTTGCCTGATTCAAGCCCCAAATTACCGGAAGGCCTCCTGGCACTCCCATAAACAATATACACACTGCCGGAGTTTGTTTCACCATTAAAATCAGCATAACGCGCACTCATAGCTAAATCCTCTTTCCCATCTCCATCAAAATCACCAAAAGCAACTGAATACCCAAACTCTTGGCTGCCTCCTGTAGTTGGTCCATCATAGCGAATATCATAGTTCTGGGAAATGTTAAGCGGCTTATCTCCTGTACCTAAATCTGTTTTATCATCCCCGAACTTAATGTATACACTGCCGGAGTTTGCTTCACTAAAATCAGCCCTATACGCACCCATAGCTAAATCTTCTTTCCCATCTCCGTCAAAATCACCAAAGGCAACTCTATACCCAAGTTGCGGAGAGCTGCCTCCAGTATCATCCCCATCGTATCGTAAGAGGTAGTTCATACTGCTTTCCATGCTGGTACCGCCAGCAGCCTGCGCAGTCGCGCCATTAGATAGACCACTCCAGTTGAGAACGTCGTCTGCAGTCCAGATGCGGAAATAGTAGGTTACGCCTCCAGTTAAGCCGGTAATAACTTTACTCTCGTTATTTCCTGGCGAAGTTGAGGTTGACCATTCCAGGTCAAAGCTTGAAGGTCCATTGAAATCAAATGTAGTGTATGTGGCATATTTTATCCCATATTTGCCATCGGTGATATCGCCTGTCCCTCCATCATCCCCCGGCGCGCTCCACGTTAAATCAATTGTTCCTTGCACACTGCCGGTTAATGCCGAAAGATTGGTAATTGCGTCCGGTGGGGTTGTCTCCTGGGCCCAGGTGGTGGCTCCATTGGATATACCACTCCAGTTGAGAACGTCGTCTGCAGTCCAGATGCGGAAATAGTAAGTTACGCCTCCAGTCAGGCCGGTTACTACCTTCGCTTCCGATGCGCCCGGTGAGGTATTTGTTGACCACTCAAGGTCAAAACCTGAGGGTCCATTGAAATCATACGAGGTATAGGTGGCATATTTTATCCCATATTTTCCATCGGTGATATCGCCTGTCCCTCCATCATCCCCAGGTGCGCTCCACGTTAAATCAATTGTTCCTTGCACACTGCCGGTCAATGCCGAAAGATTGGTAATTGCGTCCGGTGGGCCAAAATCCCAGTTGGTGTTACTGCCAGAATTAGTAGAACTGAAAGCGACAATAGTATTCCCACCCGAGGCGTTAGAATCTTGAACATCAACTCCTGAAACATCCTGGGTACCTGATAGATTTAGGTACCAGGTGGCTCCATCTAAGGTGGAGCGCAAGATAACATCTTCAAGGTTAAGGTGTCCTGTCACATAGGTTACAGTATTTGATGAGAACTCAACAAGCTTTCCACTGGCAGTAGATACCAGACCATAGAAAGTAGTTGAACCGCTTAATGTGGTAGTAGATGATGAAGTATCAAATACAATTCTGCCATTATTCGGGGTAAATGAACCTGTTCCTGATAAATTCCAGTTACCAGCTATTGTAAATGAGGTGTCATCTGAAACTGGTGGAGCAGATAATGACCCACTTGTAACTGATAAATTACCACTAAGGTCAATATCTGTATTCGCATTGTTTGCATTCAGCGTGCCGCCATTGACTGAAATATTCTTGCCAGCGATATCATAAGCATTGCAGTTGAATGTTCCCTGTGTTACAGTCAAATCATCATTGACAGTGATATTGGTAACCTCTCGCCAGCTGCCGGAGCCGTTGATAGTCAAATCATTGAAGGAACCTGCGGCCATGCGGATATCTTTATTTGCACCAGAACCATTCAAAGTCACTAAACCATTCTGCCCGTTAAATGTACCGTAGTTAGACCAAGCGCCACCTATGGTAATACTTGTGCCTGTAGTACCTGCATCTAAGGTCGTATTGGCTCCGATATATAAACCATAGTATGTTCCAGCATAGCTTAAGCTAACCGCCGAGTTATCCCGCAAGGTAAAAACCGTCGCACCGCTTTGCTGATAGAGTGCCAATTGATACCCGGTAATATTTGCCAAATAATTCCCTGAGCCGCTGCCATAGATAGATAACACCGATGTCCCATTACAGGTAAGTGTTGTTCCTGAAGATTGCACAAAACTACCTGTTCCATCTCCATCATAATCGGCACACAATTCCATCATATCGCTTGTACCCAAATTAGCATTGATCTTTACGTTATTATCAGCGCAAATAGTGACACAAAGACCCCCAGATCTTCCGGTTGTAGGTGTATCAATCGTTACCGAACCATTGGTAGAATATAAGTAGAGCCCGCCTGTAGTCCCGCCAGTAATCTTGGCGGTAACATCAGAGTAGTTGAAGCTGCTCGCCTGCTTATATTGCAAAGCCCCGCTATTTGCCATCGTGGCACTTCCGGAACCGCCCCAGTAAATATCCCCTGAGTTATTGCCGTCACAATCATCTGCGGAAAGATTAAGATCAATAATTGAAGTTATGGTATTATTGACGGTGATGTTACCGTTCGAAAGTATAGAAACTCTTTCGCCCGCGGAAACGACTCCATTTAAGGTCACGGTGCCAGGAGGAGCAATGAAGCCCGAAACGCCAATATTTACATTCCCAGCTGAGGTAATGGTAGAAAGAGTGTAAGTACCCGAACCGCTTAAATCCAACAGAACAATCCAACCACTGGTCACCGTCATAATGCTACCAGAGGTATGGTTGATGTTGGTAGCATCAATATAAATATCACAATTGGTACCTGTAATTGAGCCGCCATCAATGTTGAGAGTACTGACTGAAATACCATAACCACCGCCCACATCAAGCGTCCCAGTACTGACAACCATCTCATTAGTAACATAAATACTATCCTGAAGCGTCCACTTACCAGTACCATTATCTGAGTCAAACACGAGATTATCAAAGTTTTTACCATTTGTTTTTATGGTTTCATCTGTATTGTTTGAATTAAACGTCACAGTAGATGATGCCACTGTAAATGTAGAAGCTGAATCAGTATACCAGCTACCTCCTAAAGTGATCTGTTCTGTATTGGAGCAGATGAGGGAGCCATAGATGTAGATATCGCTACTAATAGTGATATCATAATTATTCAATGAGAGTTGTCCTCCAGATTCTATTGTTATACTCGATATAGAGACAGAAGAATTGAGCTGCGGGTCATTTGTAGTTACATTTGGAATAATAACACTCTGCGTAGCTAAAGGCACCATATTCCAATCCCAGTTTCCTGCGGTATTCCAGTCAGTAGATTCTGAGCCGTCCCAAGTGAGGATAGAGGAGTCAAAAAGCCAGTTGGTATTATTACCCGAGTCTGTAGAATTAGGGGCAAGGATTTTATTCCCACCACTTGCATTTGAGTCCTGGACATCCACACCTGAGACATCCTGAGTTCCAGAAAGGGTCAAATACCAGGTGCCTCCATCTAAGGTGGAGCGCAAGATAACATCTTCAAGGTTAAGGTGTCCTGTCACATAGGTTACAGTATTTGATGAGAACTCAACAAGCTTTCCACTGGCAGTAGATACCAGACCATAGAAAGTAGTTGACCCAGTAAGTGTTGATGTGCTTGAGGCATTAGTGAAGGTTACTGTTGAGGTTTCGCAGTTGAATGTTGAATCCTGCGCAAGGGTCCAATCTCCTTCGACGGTGAGTGCAGTAGAGCCTGCATTGAATGTTCCTGTTGATAGACTGAAGTCTCCTGTAACTGTTAAATTCTCTGTTGCTGTTATAATTATTGTTGAACCAGTCTGTATTGAAAAGCTTGCTACTGTTGTGGATATATTGATTGTGCAGGGCTTACTTGAGGTGTTATTAAACACGACATCATCATTCTCTGAAGGGACTATATCCCCATCCCAGTTTGCTGGTGTTGACCAGTTGTTGTCTCCTCCTTCGCCGTCCCAGGTTATAATAGCTCCAAATCCGTAAGATTTGGTAGCAGATAGTACGATTACCAAGAAGGTACATATTAACAATATTGTTTTTGTTAATCTTGATTTTTGCATTTTTTCTTTATTTTCTATTAGTATTTTTTACCTTCTCTTGGCCCTTCTTAATTACTTCTAATGAATCCTCATAGTTTGCCCGCACCGAAAAAGGGGAAAAAGGGGACAGGCTACTTTTTTTTCTTAAACTGACTTCGTCACCCTGCCCCGTCCCCAAACCTGAACGGGGTCGGAAAAGAGTGCCTGACCTATTACGTTATCTCATCCAGCTATGGATTTTGCCAATTCGCCGTGACCCTAAAGGGCGACCGACCACGCGTAGGGGCGACTCTTGCGGTCGCCCGAACCTCCCTTTCGGGAGGACTCCAAAACCCTGGAGTCCTTGCGAAAGCAAGGTTTCCACTTTAAATCCTCCCTTTCGGGAGGACTCCAAATACGTGGAGGTATCTGGTCGGGCACTGTTTACAATGCCGAAAGTCCCTCAAAATTCTTGACACTAACTTTAGACTTAAAGTCCTTGACATTTATACAAAGATGTAGTATATTCATTTTAGAGGTATCGATATAATGAAACCTAACGCCAAAATCGCTAAGAAGCATTTGCTTAGAATTAGACAGATTATATCTAAGAAAAAAACTCCTTTCTCCGGAGTAAGCGAAGAGGAAGCAATTAAAAAGATGCGCAAAGTTAGAGAAGAGCTTTGGGAGGAGAAACTTGCTCCTCGTCCTTGATACTAACGAGTATATCTTTGGCTTTGGGTTACTTAGAAAGCCATCTTCAGAGGCTCTTCTCAATACCTTACTTGAAACTTTCCCAAAACATACCATCCGTATCCCTCGCATGACAGTTGAAGAGGTAAGCCGCCACCTAACTCCCGAAGTCTTTCGAGAATTTATTGGATTTGTGTCTGCGATAACCACAATTGATGAAGACATCTTAGTCCCATTTGAATTAGGTGCTAAGTATGAGGTCAAAGGGCTAAAATCCGCCGATGCTTTTGTCGCTGCATATGTAGAATGGACAGGAGCGGATATCCTGGTGACTGAAAACAGACACTTTCTCTCCCGCCAGGCTAGTCTACCCTTTAAAGTTCTCACCGCAGAAAAATGCCTGAAACTTATTGAATTAAAAAAGTAGCCTTGAGAAAAATCAGATTCAGTTGCTAAATCTTCCTTCATCATTTACCTCTCTCAAAATTAGTGTCAATTCCGAATTTCATCGCTTCTCTCGTCACCCTACCCCGTCCCCAAACCGGAACGTAAAAATAGGGACAGCGACCATTTTTCTCTGTAGCCACAAATTCTGCTTTCTTATCCAGCTATGGATTTTGCTAAGTCTTCTCGGATGTCTTCCAAAGTCCGGTTCTGCTCAGCAATAGATTTAATCTGCAGAATTCTGACCAAGGTTTGCTTGCGGTCATAGAGGCGATAGCCTCCGGGCAACAGGGTTTCCGCTACAGCGAGAAGTCCCATCTCTGTGTAGTAACGAATAGTGGAACGGAGCACTCCTGCTTCCCTGGCCATTTCTCCAATCTTGAGCAGACCATTCTTTAGTCTTTCTCTCTTGCACATTTTTTCTCCACCTCCTTTCGTTTGGGTCTTTGTAGCGGCAAAGCGTAAGCTTTGCTTCCTAAAAGCGAGTAGTTTCACTTCTCACTTTTGGACAAAAAAAGCCGAGTCTCTTGACCCGGCCAAAAATACCAACTTAATTATAGTTCTTTAAAAGAAAAGCCCGGACAGTGTTAAAGTTTAGCTCCTGAACTGCCCGGGCTTCCACTGGAAACTTCAACTGAAGCCACACACTACTATATAGAGCCGTTATGACAGAATTCAATATTATACAGCTCCCTTTTTATTTCCCTAATATTTGTCTTCTCAAAACGAGTGGGACCTGCATGCCACTATTGTACCTTAAAGTCCCATAAAGAAATGGGTCTTTTTGCTACCCTAAGACCCAATATAAGCTTATCTTATATTTATGGAAATTAAAGCGAAATTCTGGCGAAATTATGTGGTGGGTAGATTGCACAGATTGAATCTGTGCCTACAATCCTTTCTTTCGTTTCGCACTCCAGGAATTTGTAGGCACGGTTTTAACCGTGCAGGTGAGAACGGGCTCAATAAATTGAGCCCCTACAAAAAAGGAAGCAAAGCTTGCGCTTTGCTGCTACAAAAAAGCAAAGAATTACGCTCATAAACCCCGTTAGAAATGGATGTTAGAAATTCTCTTGGGGGAATTTCTAACGGGGTAAAGGGCTACATTACCTGGCTATTTTTAAAGTTACGGGTGGAGATTTTTGGAAGGTCAGAATTAGAGGATTTTAGGCCTAAAAATATAGCCTACGCCTTCAACCGTTTCGATGTGTCGGCTGGCTCCAAGGCCCAATTTCTTGCGGAGGGTTTCGATATGCTTGTTTATTGTTCGGGGGTCTCCAAGATACTTCTCATCCCAGACACTCTTCATCAAATATCTTCTTTCTAAAACTCTCCCTTTCTTTTTCATCAAAATGTAAAGGAGGGCAAACTCCTTTGGAGTCAGTTTGACAGGTTTTTCCTTTACCAGGAGAGTCCTATTGGTTAAATTGATTAGAATATTTTTACATCTTAATATTTCCTCGGGCTCTTCTCTGTAACTTATTCTGCGTAAAATTGCTCTCAATCTGGCTAAGAAAATATCCAAATCGAGAGGTCTCGCCAGATAGTCATCAGCACCAATTTCCAGAGCTGTAATTAAATCCTTCTTTTTGGAAATATCGGTGATGATAATCACTGGAATGTGCCTGAAACTTATACCCTTTTTAATCTTCTTACAGATTTTAAAATTAACTTCAGATGAAGAGATAAAATTCAGGATAATCAGTTCTGGTTCGAATTCCATAATTTTCTCTTCAACACCTGTCTTTTCCTTAACCTGGTAAAGTACAAAAGCCTCCTTCTCCAGGGTCTTCTTTAATCCCCGAGCAATTTTGGGGTCATCCCCAAATAATAAGATTCTTCCCTCAATCATAAGATAGGTCCTTGCGGACATCCACAACCATTTTTTCTGTAGCAGCAAAGCATAAGCTTTGCTTCCCCTCACCCCGACCCTCTCCCCAAAGGGGAGAGGATTTTAAAATTGTAGCAGTTGAAATTCAAAAAATTTAGCATTATTCCAGTTTGAACTTGAGGGTGATTGTTCCCCACTGAACTATCTGCTTCTCCTGGGGAGAGAGGGGCTCAAAGAGCCATTTCTTCATCGCCTGGCTGGCAATCTGGTCCAGGTCCGGATACCCCGTAGTCTGGGTTACCTCTA